>JFJP01022348.1_pt2 | contig 11128 bp, 13 predicted proteins | sample 431651 | NCBI WGS metagenome assembly JFJP01 (sample SAMN02602958, study PRJNA72255) | Microbial mat metagenome, whole genome shotgun sequencing project. | biome: fresh water; feature: sink hole; material: water; isolation source: purple microbial (photo- and chemosynthetic) mats found in... | reverse complement strand
AATTCAAAAAAAGCAAAATACAGATTAAAAGTTCCATCCTGAATCGCAGCCCAATGTTTAAGCAGAAAATTCCGACTATCATCAGATAAATCCTGAAATTTCACATAAGGAGGATTGCCTGAAATATTATTGAATTTTCCTTCGGGATTTCTTGAAAAACTGTTCTTCCAATCCGCCCTCAGACTATCCTGAGTACTCAGATTGAAATCTTCTTCCTCTATATTTTCCCCGTGTTGAAGCCCCAATATCGCAAGCAGAATTTTAGCCCGATCAATGTTATATCCCAAAATATCAGCTCCGAAAATATTTTTTCTGAGGATTTGTCGGACAGACTTTTCATAATTCCGGCAATAATATCGCACCAGCCCGATTAAAAAAGCACCACATCCGCAACTGGGATCGAGATTTTTATCATCTTTTTGAGGGTTTATTTCTTTAACAATAAAATCAACGATATAGGAAGGTGTAAAGAATGTCCCGTTCAGCTTTCTGTCTTCCGGCGGAATAAGAAGTTCCAAATAATTTCCCAAAATTTCCAATGAAGTTATATCTGAATCCCATATTTTTGAAGATGCTATATCATTAACGGATGCAAGATATTGTTTAAGCAGAGAATTTTTTGAATAGTCAAGCCCAGCATATTTCAGATAAGCATACACCAACTGTCGTTCAAGCATAGAAATATCATGTTTTTCTGATAAGTTATATCCTTTTATTTTGGTGAACTTTGTCATTTTCAAAATTGCGCCTTTGAAATTTACCCCGCGAATATCCGCATGGCTGAAATCCGCGCCGGTCAAATCCTGTCCTTTAAAGGACTTGCTGCGTAAATCCTGATGTGAGAAGTCTTTGGGCATGGTTTTACTTCCTATTTTCAAGGTATTTCTGACATTATCCATAAAAAAAGATGCACGGTCAACAGGAAAAAGCATTTTTCAGTTGGTAGGAAAAACCTGCTTTTAAGGAGAGGTTAATTAAAATTCTGATGTGATAAGTCTTTGGGCATTGCTCTATCCACTTTATCCATTTTCGCCATACCTCAGCGGATCACGTTCACGAGCCTGCATCGCCCATTCCACGACCTGATCCATAAATTTGGCATCATCTTCAAACGCGCCTAAGAGAACATTTTCTTTTCGGGAATTTGAAATTTCACATTCCGCATTGATGTCTTCGGGGATTCTGATAACGAGCGTTCCCATAGATGCCTCCTTTATCTGATTCACAGTTTGGTTCAAACAATCTGTTCAGGCATAATAGCGTTTCAGGGAGTTAAAGGCAAGGGATTTGAAGGGGTGCAGTCAGCCGAGCGATAAAATTCACCCGGCTGAAAAATCGGATTTCTAATCAGGAAATATTTCGGATATTGATCCGATCAGAGCTTTCAATCCTTCAGCAGCAGCCGTAGCCATTGGCAGTTTGGTTGCAAACCATGCCAAAATATTCTGCGCCTTATCCTTTTCCTCTTCATTCGGATTCTCCGCAATTTCAGCTAATTCTTTGAGGCGCTTCAATGCTCCGTCTTTGTTTTTTTGAGGAATTTCAGAAAATTTTTCAATTTCTGCTTGAAGCTTTGTCAGAAGTTCCCTTAATCCGGGCTTGGCAGGATCAGGCGAAGCGGGCAACTGCTGAATCGTGTTGGTTACTTCTATAATTACACCTTTCCCGCTCTGACCTTTCCACACGGTTACAGTATCTTCATCAACATCAATATTTAATGATTCATGAGATTTATTCCATTCGTTACAATTAAAATTTCTTCTGAAAATGTTGATTTCCATACTGCCAATTGATGGAGAAAAACCGTCGTTACTTGGAATGAATACTATATACCTAGTCAAACGAGATTTTGCTGGTAAAGGAATAGATTGGAATGGTTCAAAATCTGACTCTTGATACGTTTTAAAAATACTATAATCCTCACATGAAAGACGTGGAATGAATGAATAGGTGTTTATATTTTTAGTTTTTGAATCACCGCAACGATATTTGATTTTTAAGACAATATCATCAATAGAACCTGCTTTACTCCCTTGATTGGACATTTCGCATCCTATAATAATAACCGGAATATCGTTTATTTTAGTTAAAATAATACGCGATCTTAAAAACAATTCGGATGTGAATTGTGAAAAAAAGGTTTTATAAGCTTACCCGTGTTGCACGTTACGGACTAGGAAAAAGAGCGTGTATGAATGATGCAAATCCCTGTGTCAATTGGGTATTCACGCCGAATCCGATTACAGATTGCTCAAGCTGGACACCTCTTAAACCGGTTACTGCCCCTGACTTCAAACCGATCAGTTATCTTCAATTGCGGAGTGTAACGCTTCCGCCGAGTGTAACGGGTCAGGATTTTGTTGCGATCCGGCTGGGAGATGTAACCGGCAACTGGGCGGCGGATACGGGGAGTTGCCCGACATCAGCCCGTTCACGCAGAAATGACATTGAAAAGCGGGAGAATCCCACCCACACGCTGACGACTCAGCCGGGCTTTATGTGCAAAGTGCCTATTTTACTGAATAAGTCAGCGGAAATCAGGGGACTTGAGATTACAACAGAATTTGACAAAGCGGTTGTGAGTGTTGCTGATGTAACGCTTTCGGGCGGTATTCCGGATGGCAAAGAGTATTCGGCGCCGTCTGATAAGGATATTGCCGGAAAAGTCAGGATTTGGATTTCTTCTCAGAATGATACGGTCACCGGAAGCGGAGTTGTGGCAAACATCTATTTTACGCCGCTTGGTAACAGTCAAACTTACAGCCGGGCGTGAATCATCCGCCCTTCAATTATTTTCCGGATTGAAAACAGGCGGTTCACCGAAGCAGACCGCCTGTTAAATTTATTTGAAAAATTATTTGCTCAATTTTGCCAACGCGCTTTTGAGTTCCTGAACCGCAGCAGCCGATTTGTGCAGAGCGGCTTTTTCATCATCGGTCAGTTTGATTTCGATTACCTGTTCCACGCCGGTTTTGCCCAATTTGACCGGGACGCCGATGAACAGTCCGTTAATGCCGTATTCGCCTTCAAGATACGCGGCGCAGGGCAGAACCGTTTTTTTGTCCAGCAGGATGGCTTTTGCCATTTCAACGGCTGAAGATGCAGGCGCATAGAACGCGCTGCCGGTTTTGAGCAGACTGACGATTTCCGCGCCGCCGTTCGCTGTCCGTTTGACCAGCGCGTCAATTCTGTCTTTGGACATGAGTTCGGTAATCGGAATTCCGCCTACTGTGGAGTAGCGGGGCAGAGGAACCATAGTGTCGCCGTGTCCGCCCAGCACAAATGCGTGGGTGCTTTCAATAGAAACATTGAGTTCCATCGCAATAAAGGCTCTGAATCGGGCTGAATCCAAAACGCCTGCCATGCCGATCACTCTGTTTTTTGGGAATCCGCTTGCCTGATGCGCTACATGACACATGGCATCCAGCGGGTTGCTGACGATAATCAGAATCGCATTCGGGGAATATTTTGCAATCTGCTGGGTAACGTTTTTCATAATTCCCGCATTGGTACTGAGCAGGTCATCGCGGCTCATGCCCGGTTTCCGGGGAATACCGGCAGTGATAATCACGATGTCGGAATTTGCCGAAGCTTCATACGCATTGGTGCCGAGAATCTTGGAATCATGTTTTTCAACGGCTGCTGCCTGAGTCAGGTCCAACGCTTTTCCCTGGGGAACGCCTTCGACAATGTCCACCAGCACGACGTCTGCCAATTCTTTTTCCGCCATTCTCTGTGCCGCGGTTGCGCCTACAAAGCCCGCTCCCACAATGGTTACTTTCTTGTCCATCATTTTCTCCTTTAATCATCAACATATAATGTGTTATAGTCTGAAAAACAGAAATAAAACATTTAACATAAATTTTGCCGATGTCAATACTTTTATCAATGTATTGACATCACGCCCGAAAATGGATAAGCATTAAATTATAAATACGACAAAGAGGTGGCACGATGGATGTGAAAGAGCGGATCAAATCGTTATTGCAGCAGGCGGATATTTATCAGGCTCAGGGGCTTCTCAATGAGGCAAAAGACAGATACATGCAGGCAGGTCAGATTATCAAACAGCATGAAGACGTTATCAGAAACAAGTCGCTGTTGAGTTCCATTGCCGCCAAAGTCCGAGCCATCAACGATGACATGAAGCGTCTTGAAGAATCACCGCTTCTCAGGGAAATGCCGGAGCAGGTTCAGGAAGTGATCCGGACCAAATTTTCTTTTTCAAAAGATGACAATCTCAAAGACATGGAAGGCGCGATTGCCCTTGCCAAGTTCGGGCAGTATAAGCGGGCGCTCAGAGAATTTAATGAACTGCTGAGCCGGGAAGATATCCGGATGGACGTTGCCAAAAATATTTTCCGATGTCACATGGCAATGGATCTGATTGAGGATGCGGCAGTTCAGTATGAGCAGTGGATGAACGGAAATCTGTTTTCCGTAGGACAATTAGGCAAGCTTCGGTTTTTTTTGCAGAATATCCTTGAAAAAAAGGGAATTGACCGGCAGCTGCCCATGCCTGATGATCCCGGCAGAGAAAGAGAGGTGGCTCAGGAAGAAATTCTGGACATCAGCTCCGTAGGAATTACAATAAGCGAAGGCGTCAAAAAAGGGGAAACCATCGAATATGATGTCAGCTTTCAGTCCGGCAATGTGATTAACATTCTGATTTCAAGCACGGACAAATTTTTGCTGGAGCATCTGGAGGTCGGCATCTCGCTGGATCAGGTGCAGTTTTATTCCCCGATGGCAATGTTCAACGGCAAAGCGGTGGTTTCTGCAAAATCTAAAATCGAATCAGGCCCCAAGCAGGGATATTACAGCCTGGACATTAAAATCAAAAGTATCTGACTATGGCAAATATTAATTTGAAAGATCGGGAAATTGAGTGTAAAATTGTCTATTACGGACCCGGGCGGTGCGGAAAGACCACAAATCTTGAATATATTTTCAAGACTTTCCGAAAGCAGGTAACCGGTGATATGGTCTGCGCCAAAACCGAGGGGGATCGGACATTGTTTTTTGATTTTCTGCCGATGGGGGTCGGAAAGGTCAAGGGATTTGACGTGCGGATTCAACTGTACACGGTTCCGGGGCAGGTCAAATACGCCTCAACCCGAAAAATGGTTTTAAGGGAAGTGGACGGTTTGGTGTTTGTGGCAGATTCGCTGGAAGTCAGGCGGGAAAAAAATGCGTTGTCTTTAAAAGACCTGCACCAGAATCTCAAAGAATACGGGATAAACATTATGAAAATCCCGCTGATTCTTCAATATAACAAACGGGACCTTGCCGAGCAGAATATCCCGATTATGAGTATTGAGCAGATGGAAAAAGATCTGAATCGCCAATTGAAAGCGCCATCGTTTCCGGCAAGCGCGGTCATAGGAACCGGCGTGGGCGATACCTTGAAGGCGATTATCAAACTAACCCTGCAATCCATGAAGCAGAAAATGGGATGGTAAGAAAAGGGAATTACAGATGAGCAATATTGTCTTAACCGGCAGCCTGAAATTTCTGAGTTTGGGAGATGTCCTGCAGCTTATCGGATCAAGCGGCGGATCGGGAGTGTTGCGTCTTATGAGTAAATACTCTCAGATGCCGGGAGAGGTTTTTTTTACCAAAGGCAATATCATCAATGCATCGGCATCCGACAAAACAGGCTTGGACGCGGTCTATCTGCTCTTCGGCTGGGGCGAAGGCGATTTTGAATTCAGCCTTGAAAATTTCAACGTCCCGAAAGTCATCACCAGCAACCGGATGGAAATTATCTTAGACGGTCTCAGAATGGTGGATGACGGCGAAACGCCCAAGCTGGGTCCTGTGTCGTTTGAAAAGAAAGAGTCTTCTACTATTCCGGTCATCAAGGGCCCCCTGATTGATTATATGTATGTGGCAGATGAAGAAGAGTTCCGGCAGGGGCAGTTCATTATTCAGGAAAAACGGCATGGCAACTGGATATGGTCAATTATGGAAGGCGTGGTGGATATTGTCAAAGAAACCCCTCAGGGTCCGCTGACCATTTTAAGAATCGGTGAAGGGTCGTTTATCGGCGGCATCAGTGCGTTCATGTTTCAGGGAAGCGTCCGCAATGCCACCGCAGTTGCCGTCGGCAAGGTGCAGTTAGGAATCCTGAATACCCAGAGATTGTCCGAAGAATTTCTCAGTCTGTCCCGCGATTTCAAGGATTTTGCCATCAGCATGGATCGCCGCCGGAGAGACTTAACGAACAAAGTGGTGGATGTATATCTGAAGCGGGATAACCTCAAAGAACGGCTGTCCAGCAAAAAACACACGATCAAACAGGGACAGAAAGACGAAACCCTCTATCGGATCACTCAGGGGGAAGCCGCGATTGTGCGAAAAATTCCCGAAGGATATGTTCTTGCAGCGATGTTGGGACCCGGAGACTTTATCGGTCATATATCGTTTTTAGACATGGGACATGAACCATATTCCGCGTCTGTCTTTACATCAGAAGATTTTCAGTCTGATAAAGTCAATCAGGAAAATTTACGCAAAGAATATGACGGGCTGTCATCCACCCTGCGGAATCTGATTGAAAGCGTTGCGACCACGATTTCCGTAACAACCCGGGTGTCCTGTGAATTTCAACGGAAAAACGCAAAAGAAGCAAAACAGAAAAAATAGAACAAAATTAATAAAAAAGCCTTGTGGGGTGAAAATATGCAGTCAGTCGAAGAGAAAAGAAGACATAAGCGATTCAATTCGCTCAACCTGTCTTATGTATGCGTGGATGAAAGCGGGCGTATTGTCTATGAAGGAATGGGCAGAACCCTGAACGTATCTGAATCCGGCATTTTATTGGAAACGCATTTCCCTACTGAATTCGGACAGATATTATCCATGACCGTTGCTTTTGAGGAAAATCTGCTCAATCTCAGAGGAAAAGTCGTTCATTGCCGGGAAGGGCGCCCCGGAAAATACGAAACCGGCGTTCAATTCTCGGAACTGGAACAGGATGTTACCGAGATATTCAAACAATATGTTACCGCATTTGAACGGCAGCAGCAGATAAGCTCACGCCCCATTTTTGAAACGGATTTTTTTGATCTTATGCTGATAAAACGCGGCAAAGTCAGAGATATGTATGATTTGGGGGATAGTCTGCTGATGGTGGCGTCAGATCGCATTTCCGCTTACGATGTGGTCATGCCGGAGCCTGTGCCGCAAAAAGGCAAAGTGCTGACGCAGATTTCTCTGTTCTGGTTCGATGTTATGAGTTCCGTCGTAAAAAACCATCTGATTTCCGCAGACCCGGACGACTATCCGGAATCATGCAAGCCATACACCGATATTCTCAAAGGACGGAGTATGATGGTGGTAAAAGCCACTCCCATTCCCATCGAATGCGTGGTTCGAATGCGTGGTCAGAGGCTATCTTTCCGGCTCCGGCTGGGAATCTTATCAGAAATCAGGAACGGTCTGCGGCATTGCTCTGCCTCAGGGGTTGAAAGAATCGGATAAACTGCCTGAACCTATTTTTACGCCCTCTACCAAAGAAGAGATCGGGATTCATGACATCAACATTGATTTTGAAGAAACCGTTAAGCGGATAGGTCGGGATTTGGCAGAAAAAATCAGGGATTTAAGCCTTGCGATTTACAAAAAATTAAGCCTTGCGATTTACAAAAAAGGCAGTGAACTGGCAGATAAAAAAGGCATTATCATTGCAGATACCAAATTCGAGTTCGGGCTTTTAGGTGATGAGATTATCCTGATAGACGAGGTGCTGACGCCCGATTCTTCCCGATTCTGGCCCAAAGACAGCTATCAGCCCGGCACATCGCAGAAAAGCTTTGATAAACAATATCTCAGAGATTATCTCACCTCTGTCAGATGGAACAAGCAGAGACCCGCGCCATTTCTGCCTGATGAAGTGATTCGCAATACCTCTCAGAAATATCTTGAGGCATTCCGGTGTCTGACCGGAGAAGATCATCTTTTTTAGGTGTTAAGTGGAAGGTGTTAAGTGTTAGGAAAAAAACATAACACATAACACATAACACATAACACATCATAAAAATTAGGAGTGAGAAGTGAGAAGTGAGAAATTGGAGACTGTCCGGCTTTCCGACATCGGTTCTGATGAGCGGTTTCGGATCACAACCCGGACAGATAATGATCTGCTGTGCGAATCTGTCCGATATGCGGGGCTTATTTCCCCGCCGATTCTTCTTCAGACGATATCGGGTTTTGCGATTGTCTGCGGGTTTCGCAGAATCAGCGTCTGCCGCTCTCTTGAAATGACCGATATCCCGGCAAGAGTTCTGCCTATCGGTACAAGCGATTCTGAATGCGTAAAACTTGCGATTACGGATAACGCGCTTCAGCGAAGTCTGAATCTCATTGAAATATCCCGAAGTCTGAACCTGCTTTCGCCGTTTTCTGATACTGAAAAAGACCTCAGCCGCGTTGCAGCGTCTATGGGACTGCCATCAAATCCGTCTCTGATCCGAAAAATCAAACCTCTGTGTCTGCTGCCCGTTTCTGTTCAGGAGGGCATTTTATCCGAATGTATCGCGTTGCCAATTGCACAGGAATTGCAGGGCTTGACAAATCAGGAAGCAATTGCGATTGCGGATATGTTCAGAGAATTGAATCCCAGTCTGAATAAGCAGCGTGAAATTCTGATGCTGACAAAAGAAATCGCGCTGCGCGAAAATATTTCTCTGTCAACTCTGACAGGACAGCTTGAAAACATGATAAATGATCCGGATGCGGATAAAAATCAGAAGATTCAGAAAATCCGTCTGTATCTGAAACAGCGGCGATATCCCGCGTTAAGCCGCGCTGAGACTGACTTTGAACATATAATGAAAAAGCTGCAGCTTGGCAACGGACTTGATTTGATTGCGCCGAAATATTTTGAAGGCAGGGAATATACGGTTGCACTGCGCTTTAAAACCCTTGAGGAGTTAAGACAGAACGCATCAATGCTTGACCGGATGATGCTTGATCCCGGGTTCATTGATGCGCTCTCGGCATCTTTCTGATTTCACCATAAGACCATAAAGATTAAATTTCAATAAAAAATTTTCACACCCCCCCCATGTAAAAAAAAATTCTTCTTCTGCATAAACAGTCAGGACTTACGCAAAAGCCCTATTTTTTATTTTACAATATTTTACGAGTTACGCACTTGAAACGAGTTACGCACTTGAAATCCGATTACCGGGTTTTCAAATCCGAAGGATTGATAGGATTATAGAAAATATCCGGACTGCGGAACAGAATCATCAGCTTAAATCTCCGGAGGTTAAAATGGTTCTTGCGTAAGTCCTGATATTATGAACCGTGCCGGGCAGTCCGGATATAAAGAAGCTCAGGAAAACGGACTTCCGATCGGTTCCGGTGAGATTGAAAGCGCTCATCGGTATATTATTCAGAAACGTCTGAAAATTGCCGGAGCATGGTGGAAAGAAAAGAATGCACAGAATATCCTCTCTCTCAGAGTACTCCGTGCAAACGGAGACTGGGAAAGTTATTGGAAAAAAGCTGATCGGGCTTGAAAAGTAACACTTTTAATTACACCCGTTCTGAACCGCTGATGATGCTGATTTCTGAATCAGGATTGAAGGATTTTATAAGGATGAAAGGATAATCACACATCCTTCAATCCGTTATCATCCCTGCATCCTGATTCAATCACGGAAATCAGGGGAAATCATAAAAATCAGCGGTTCGGAATCAGGCAAAGATTTCCTGATATTTCATACCGCCGATACCGTTTGAGTTTTTTTATAGGCATTGCCAGAATATAATATCCGTAATCAATAAGAATATCAGTATCTTTATCACCTACGAATTCGATCAGCTCATCCTCTCTGTCTTCATCTGCCGGTGCGGTGATATTCATCCACAGATCATTCGGGTTTTCATGTCCTTCGTTAACACTTATGAATTCCGTTTCGGGAAATTTCTCTCTGATCACATTGTATCTCACCTTACACATCCGACCTAACCCCCCGTCCCCCTTCCCTGAGAGGGCAGGGGGAGTAAACAGAAGACTCCCCTCTCCGTTTCGGGGAGGGGTTTTGCGTAAGGTGAGTTATCAGCACTGAAAGTTTCCAGTATATCGGATTGAAAAAATGATCAGGGCAAGTTTGCAGAAATCATGGCGTCTGCTGTTATTCAGGCTGCATCAGCACAAACATATCCGGCGACAAAGATGTATTTATCCAATATCTGTCAACAGAAAGAGAAAATTCCGCTTTTTTGCCTGAAACGGTTAAGGCAAAAGGAATCAGATATTTATCGGTTAATTTCAGATCAGCAGGTTCGGCGCGATACATCAGACCGCCGTCAAAAATTTCAATCTTTTTAATGCCGTTCCGGCTATTGTCAAGATATATCTTCTCAACCGCTTTTCCCCAACTGTTTTTCAATGCCAATACCCAGCCTTGTCCGGTATCATTTCTTTCAATTACCGCCGCGCGATGCTTAACCACCGGAACCCGCCCCATCATCAGCGCGATAATTTCAGAAGCTTTCAACGGAACAGACAGAAGTTTTTCAAGATCAGGATCAGCAGTTTTCTGTTTATAAAACTGTCCATCAAGATGCGAAAAAAAATACAGATTCTCGCCGTTATACGCAATGCTTGCCGCAGGCTGTCCGGCAATTGTCAGAAGCCCGATTCTCAAAAAGCCGTCCTCAGTGCCAAGCCATGCCACCCGCGAAGACTGGGTTATGTCTTTATCTTTCAATCGGATGGTTCCGATGCCTTTGAAACTTTTCAATCCCTGATTCTTAGCCTGAAGCTTTGCCAGCAGGGCTTCAGCCTCAGCCATCTGTTCAGGTTTGGGCAGCGTGGCGCATGCCGATAATACTATTGATAATACAATCACAACAACCGCCGCTCTCATGGTCTGACCCCTTCCCGCCGGAGCTGCCTGATTTTTTCCTCCAACTCGGAATTATCTCCTTTCTGACGCTTGAGCAAAGATCGCTCAAAAAATTCAAGGGCTTTTTTCTTCTCCCCCACCATAAGATACACATCTCCGATATGCTCAAAAATTGTCGGATCATCTGACACGAGTTTGACAGATTTTTCGAGTATTTCCAAAGCTTTATCATAAAGCCCTTTTTTATAATAGACCCAGCCCAG
>JFJP01027560.1_pt1 | contig 11129 bp, 13 predicted proteins | sample 431651 | NCBI WGS metagenome assembly JFJP01 (sample SAMN02602958, study PRJNA72255) | Microbial mat metagenome, whole genome shotgun sequencing project. | biome: fresh water; feature: sink hole; material: water; isolation source: purple microbial (photo- and chemosynthetic) mats found in... | reverse complement strand
TTAGAAAAAGGAAAAAATAAAAAAAAAAAAGGTCAGATTAAAAGATAGCCATTTATATTATTATTTATCCTGTGTCAGGTGTCTTTTTTCTACATTTTTATAAAATAACGTAAAAACAAATTCTTTAAAAAAAAAAAAACAACAGATTTTCTGTTGGTTTTTTGTTTAATGCTATTTTTTCATATTTTAATAAAATTAAAAATAAAAATAAAACCTTTCTCAAATCAAATATATCTATTCCTCCCTTACTATCTAATAAAATAAACCAGAAAATAACAATGTCGAAAATAAACCAAATGGTGCCTTCCCTTCTCCTAATTTTTCTCGAGCTCCTCTCGATCCTCTTCTACGGCCTTTTCACCGATTACCACTCCGATGCGAACATCCTTCTTCACGGAACCCCTGAAGAATTATTCAAAGAGGGTCGTTTCGCACGAATCTATAAGCTATATGGTCCTTTTCAAGACATTCATGTCATGATGTTCATTGGTTTTGGCTTCCTAATGACTTTTTTGAAGAAATTCTGGTTTTCTTCTTTAGGAATAAACTTCTGGCTAGCAGCTTTGACTCTTCAATGGTATATTCTCGTTCAGGGCTTTTTTCATTGTGTTTTGACTGATAATTGGACTCATAAGATTCCTATTCATATCGATTCTTTTATAACAGGTGATTTCGCAGCAGCTTCTGTACTTATTTGTTTTGGAGCTCTTCTTGGCAAGGTTTCTTTCAATCAAATGACGATCATAGCGCTGATTCAATTGGTCTTCTACACATTGAACGAGACTCTGGCTCTTGTCTGGTTCAAAATTACCGATATCGGCGGTTCAATGCTTATTCACAGTTTTGGTGCTTATTTTGGGTTAACAGTCTCTTTTTTTATCACAAATAAAAAAACTTTGACAAAATGTGCTGAAATTCAAGGCTCCAATTACAATTCTGATCTTTTCTCAATGATCGGAACGATCTTCCTATGGATGTATTGGCCGAGTTTCAATGGAGCTTTGGCATCTTTTGATGCAAGAGAACGTGTTGTTTTCCACACGATAATCTCTTTGACAAATTCATGTATTTTCGCATTTATTTTCTCTCGTATGGTCAGTCATGATAAAAAATTCGATATGATTCATATACAGAACGCTTCTTTAGCAGGAGGAGTCGCTATAGGAGCAGTTGCTGATCTTCCTATCAATGGTTACGCAGCAATGATCATAGGAGCAATCGCCGGAACAGTATCGGTTCTAGGATTCAAATACTTATTGCCATATTTGGAGAAAAAAATGGGATTACATGATACTTGTGGGGTTCATAATCTACATGGGTTGCCAGGTGTTATTGGCGGAATTTGTTCAGCCATTGCTGCTGCAAAAGCTGATGAGGAGACCTATGGAGAGAAATTAAAAGAATTTTTTCCTTTGGTGGCCAGTGGGGGACGGACTGCAGTTTCCCAAGGAAGTTATCAGATTCTTTGCCTTTTTGTGAGTCTTGGCTTAGCGATTTGTGGAGGGTGTGTTGCAGCGATTGTTGTAAAGTTATTCACTGAGGAAAATAAAGAATATTTCCAAGATATTGTCAGCTGGGAAGGAGCAGAAGGGTATATTCCTATAATGAAAACAAATTTGCAAGCTAAAGAAGAAGAAGTAAATAATGAAAAAAATGGAACAATAAATAATATGGTTAGACATCATAAACCTTCTATATTGTTTTTACCAGGGATGCTAGGGGAATTAAAGAATATGAGCCCCACTAAAATGAGAAGTGATACTTTATTGAATAAACTGCCAGAACATAAAAAGGAAATGGCAATGCAGGCGTTGCAGGAAATGGTTAATTTGGGAACTAAGATTATGAGTCCTACTCTTCGAAGTGAGCCAATATCTGATCAGAAATTGTTCACTATTGAACAGGATGATATGGATGATATGTTGAATGACGAAAAAAAAATGAAAAATACACAAGAAAAATGATTTTTTTTTTATTATTTAACAAAAGAAATCGCAAATTCAAGAAAAACATTAAAATTTAAAAGAAATCCAAATTTTAAATAAAATTATTTTTTTCTTCAAAAAAATTTCCACACTTTTTAATATTTCTTCAAAGGAATTTTCTTCCCGATAATCAAACCTCTTCTTTGCATAATCGAATTATTCTCCTCTTCGACAACAATGCTTTCTTCCACTTCTCCCATCGGTGCTTTTTTCATGTTAATCCATTTCTGATATGTTTTATTATTGATAATTTCAACTCCCAAATAACACATTTGCATATCATTTGGATTATTTGTGGCTTTTCCCAAAAAATAAATAAAAGTTTAAAAAAAACTTAAAAAAAAACGCAATAAAGTACCTGAATTCAATTTAACTCCTCCAAACAATACTGTAGCCAAATCTTCCTTCTTCACATCAATGCAAAACTCCTTTAAATCCTTTGCTTTCTCTCCTGTTAGACCCCCCACAATCATAGACTCCCCTTTGATGCTTTCCAGCTTAATATACTCGATAAACTCCTGATGAAATCCTGTAATAAACTTTAAATTATCGCCTTCTGCCTCCATTTTCATCGTTGAGATCTTCGTGGTGGTCAAATTCTTCACGTTTTTCATCACATTATCCAAGCCTTGAACTGTTTCCCCATCAATTAAATAAACAGCTTTAAAGCCATAGATTTTATTGAATCCATTATGATAAATATTGATTTCAATTATCCGGAAATTCATGGTTAAATAATCGCCTAAAAGTGAAGAATCATCAAGAAAAACTATTTCAGAGCTTTCAGATGAAGTATCACCAACTACTTCCCTTTTTGTCCTTCGCTTCTTTGTGTCAGTTATCTGCTTCAAAAGAGGTTTCTTTGTGGTATATTCAGAAGAATTCTTCAAAAGCGATGATTTATCCAGAAGCTCGAAAGGAGAAGCTTTGTTTGCGATGCGTTTTATCTCATTAAGCTTCAAAATAGCGATATTTGCTTCCTTTGAACAAAAAAATTGAATGTTTTTTAGGCAAAAAAATTAAAAGTAAAGGAAATTAATACGGTTTCTTTTTCTTTGAGTTTGTTCGTAAGGACTTTTCGGTCAAGATCAAGCGCTTTGAGTTTCATGAGGTATAAATCTTCTTGTTGTTTGTAATTTTTATAAAGAGACTGCCTTTGGGATTGAACTTCCTGATATTCTTCTATCAGAAGTTTGTAGTTGCTTTCAGAAACCTATTAGTGAAAGAAAAATCTTCTAAAGAAAGAAAATCTTATGAGATTTCATACTTCTTTTGGTAATTTCTTCTCATTTTCCTCTTGATTCTCATGAATTTTCAATAAATTCTTTTCTAATTTAGCCCCTTTCTTTTCTTTATTCGTAATTTTCTTCACATTTTTCACATCCCCAACCACATTTTTCGTCAAATCTTCGTTTTGTTTTTCTGCTCTTGTGAAGTTCAAACTTGCTGAAACCCCTGTTTTTTTGCAAGCTTCTCGATATCTTTGCTCTAAAACCGCGAGATACTCCTGCTGTTTTCTTTGCTCTTTCTCATATTCAGCCTCTTTCTTTTGTTGTTCACGAATTTCTTCCTTTAATTTACGAATTTCTTCAAGATGAGCTGACATTTTCTTATTGTATTCTTTTTCACTTTTTATCGATTCGATAATATTTTGATGACTTTTTCGGATTTCTTCTAAGGTTTTCTTCGAAGAATTCAGCTTTTCTAGCTCAGATTCCTTGTATTTTAACGTGTTTTCTAGGTCTGTTATCTTTTCTTTGGTCTTTTTTCCGTCGGTTTTCTCTTGAAGAACTGCTAATTCTCGCTGGAAAGCCAATAATTCTCTTGCTTGAGTATCTATTTTGCTCTTTAATTCTTCTGATTTTATGTGTAATTTGTGTAATTTATGTTTTTTTGTAATTTTTTTGATTTTTTATCAAATATTTATGATTAAATGAAAAATTACTTATTGCAGGGTCTTCTATTTCAGCTTTATCGTCTCCTTTCTTCTTCTTCTTATTTTTCTCCATTGCAGTCATGATCTGTTCTCTTAAATCCTTTATATCCTTTGACAATTTCTCATTCTGACCCACCAATTTCTCTAATGTTTTATCTCTTTTTCCCAATATTTACAATAATTTACGAAAAAAACTCATAAATCCTTTACAATTCTTTATTTTTCATAGTTAATTCCTCCTTTTTTTTCTTAGATTCTTCAGTTTCATCAACATTTTCTTTTAATATTTTATCGTTTTTCTCAGTGGAATTCTCTTTTGGATCTTCTTTTTCTAAAGGTTTTATTTCTTCATCCAAAGGGTTTCTTTTGGAATTTAAGTCTGATTCCTTTTGCATGGCGAAAGAATCGTTGTTGCTTTGCATATATAAACCAAAAAATTAATAAAAGTTATATATTTTTATTGAAATTATAAAAACTTCCAAAAATATTGAAAAAATTAAAAAACGATGAAAAAAATTTAAAAATAATTAAAAATACAAACAATCTTTAAAAAATAAGAAATGTTTGGAGGAATTTCAGGGCTTTCTTTGCTGCAAAAATCTTATTTAGAGCTTTCCATGCTTTCAACGATCATTATTCCGATAACTCTGCTCAATCTAACAGACGATGCCTTGCTAACGACTTTAACATATCAATCTTTATGCCTAGTATTAATCCCCTTGCTCTACATCAAATACTTTTCTAAAGAAAAAGAATTCACACCCTATTTCCTTGGTGAATTCCGCAATAAAAGTTCAATAAATAAAACATATTTTCTTAAAATGTTCATTTTTTCTTAAAAATGTTCATTTTTTCTTAAAAATGTTCATTTTTTGTTTAAAAAATTCAAAAATTCTCATATTTTTCAATATTTTTCACATTTTTCTTAATAAATTCATTGATAATAGAACAGCAATTCTTCACTGGTTTAACAGGAATGGCTTTAGCTTTGACAGTGTTGCTATGTTCTTATCTCTTGATCTATGAGCTGAGCTATTTAACGATTCTCGGAGCACATATCCCTATCGTATATAACCCCATATATCTCGCCTTTCTCCTGATATCACTCGTTATTTTAAACCCTTTTCTCGAAGAATGGTTCTGGCGAATTTTCTTGAATAAAACACTGGAAAATACTGATAAAATGCTGGATTTCGTGAATTTACACTATGGTTTATTTCATTCTTATATAATTTTCTATGTTGTTGGCTTGAAAACTGCTGTTATGTTCACATTAACATATCTATCCTTTGGACGATCTATGCAGTTTATGAAGGAGAAATATGGGTACATCAGCTGTGTGTTTACACATGTGGGATTGTCTATGGGAATGGTGCTTTGCTTTTGTGACGCGATTTATAATCAGGAAGAAGTTTTCGGGAAATAATAGAAATTTTTAATAAAAATTGTAATTTGATTGTTTTTTCCAAAAATAAATGAAATTTCTTTAAAAAAACGCTTTATGAAAGAATTTTTTAATGTTCTGATATAGTGTTAAACGAAGTGATTTTATTGGATAATTGTGTTAATTTTTGTAAAAAGCAGCTTTATTAATTAATTCTTGAAAGAAAATTAATGTTCTGATGAAATTTGAATTCGAGCGATTTTATAGGATACTTTTACTTCATATTAATTTTCTTGATAAATCAGATTTATAAATACAGGAAAATATCCTAAACAAACAAAAAACATACAAAAGAATTTACAAAAATGGCAGATGAACACGAACATTTTGAAAAAGGAGATGCAGGTGCCTCTCACACTTTCCCATCCCAAGCCGGTACTTTGAAGAAAGGGGGTTACATTGTTATCAAAGGCCATCCTTGCAAGGTATTTCCCTAAATATTTCTTAATTATTTTCATTAAATTCATGTATTAATTCATTTGTAAAAAGATCGTTGATATGACCACCTCAAAGGCAGGAAAACATGGTCATGCTAAAGCCAATATAGTGGGTGTCGATATATTCACTGAAAAAAAGTATGAAGATTCTGCACCAACGTCTCATAATGTTGATGTGCCCAATGTTGTCAGAAAAGAAATGAGCTTGCTCGATATCGGCGCTGATGGTTTTGTCACACTCATGCAAGAAGATGGTAGCACAAAGGATGATCTAAAAGTCCCTGAAGACGCTGAAGTATGATATTTTTTTTTTTTAATGTGTTTTATGAAAACTATGTTTATTTATCTTGAATGAAAATAAATTTCTCGGTGTTTTTTTGCAGATGGCCAAAAAATTAAGGGAAGATTTCGATGGTGGAAAGGATATTCTTTGCACTGTGGTCAGCGCTATGGGAATTGAAAAAATCATAGCTTTTAGAGAAAATCAAGCAGGACTCTAAATTTTAAAAAAAATAAATCAACACAGTTAAAAATTCAATTTTATGACCTCAGAACTCATTTTTATTTATTTTTTTTAAGAAAAACATATGATGTTTTGTCTTTAATGACAAATTTTCTGTTTTGTTCATTAAGCAACCACGGAATCATTTAAATTTTATTTAAGTTTTTTTTAAAAAAGTTTGACTTTAAAGCAAATTTCTCTTTGAAAATCAATATTTCTTTAAAATTACTATCTGTTGAAACAATTTCATTTGCTTTTTAATTCGATTTTTGATTCTATTTTTCTATGGAATTTTTAACAAAAAACTTTTTTTTTCAATTCTAAAAAATTTTTATATATTAAATAAAATTTTCAAAAAAACTTCTTAATAATATTATCGATTCATCCATATTCCAGAATAGCTTAGATCCAAATTCAACGTGTCCATTTTGTAGGCATCATGCAGGAAATTCATATAGTCCACAAAGCTCGGGGTTCCGCAATTCTGGAATTTGTACTTGACTTCAATCTGATGATGTTTTTGAAAGGTGAAAGTGTTCATTTTCTGTTGAACTCCATTAATGAACGGGTAGATAAAGAACTCATACTTATAGAGTTTATTCTTGAATTTCTGATATTTGGTGTAATAATCCATTTCATCCTTTATTTCCGCTGTCTGTTCAATCAGATTTTCCTTTCCCCATTCCACTTTATCGTTCATAAGCTCCACAAAAACTACCATTTTCTTCAAGAAATTACAGGAATAAAACCCAATTTTCAGCATTTCATACTTCTGACCCTTTAAATCCTCTAGTATTTTATCTAGCATTTCTGTTAAAATCCTTGAACAAACCAAAAAGCACACATCTGCATAGATTTCTGATCCAAAGACTCTGTTCATTATTTCACTGGACTTCACATATTCAAACCCGAATATTTCTTTTGTATTATGATATGCGATAAATGCTCCATCCATCCTTCCTATTTTCAATTGGAATGCGTATTTCAAGAATGCTCCTCGAATAAGATCATAATATTCTCTTTCAAAGGAAGAGTGTAGACCACGAATATCGGAGATTTTATAATCGAAGAAATCGGTATAATTATAGAAATCATAGCGCATTGGACAACAAGTCCTTGTCTTTATTTCAAAAACAAAGGGTTTATTCGTGGCTTTATCAATGGAATAACAATCGATTTGAGAACGAAGACAAATATCATTGTTCAACTTCATGAAACGATGATGATCATCAGGAATCAAATGTCTATCATCCACATTAGCTTTATCTTTTCCCAATAGAACCTGTGTGAAAACCTCAGGAGTCAGTGTCAAAAACCTTTCCAAAACCTTTCCTAAATCTAATAAAATCGCGTTTCTATAATAAAAAAGTCCGGGATCACTATCAAAAGCATAAACTCCTTGTTTTTCATCTAATTTCCTCAAGAAATTCGTGACTGGTTTTCTTTGGGAAATCATGTATTTCTTCGGTTCATTCTCATAATCTTCGAACACATTCTCAAATAATGGGTTTTTAAACGAAGAAAACAGGAAATAAATCTGCGAAAGCACACTAGAAATCGTAGAAGTTGACATAACATATTTGATTCTGCTTTCTTTCGCGAATTTCAGCAGTAATTTATCCTGTGAAGGAGGGAGATATGGTGGGATTTTATCTAGATTCACTTCATCAGAAGCAGGAATGTTCCTTAGATACTTCCCTTTATCACTCTGCAATTTCCCCAATTCATCCAATGTATAAATGCCTGGTTTCTGAACAACGCAATCTAGTTCATGTGTCAGTTTAGGAACACGATAAAAGGTATCTTCATTCTCGATATTAATCACATTCAGATCATCGAGATTCAGAGTTGTGAGATCTGGAAGGAAATCGAAGGTATATTTATAGATTTCTTTCTTCATCTTGTAATAGAAATCTTCTCCGGATTCATATTTCATCGTCTCCAGCATTCTTTGTGCATGAACGTCATCGTCTTTAGCTCGTGAAGCTCCTTTTGGCTGAAAAATCAAACCACCACTCATACCATCATTATTTTCTTTATCTTTTGGTTTATTGTTGAATTTATTGAGTTTTAAGGGTTTGGGGGTAGGGTTTGCAGTGATGTTTGTATAGGGTTTGAGCTTGAAATATGAGTTTGAATTGTCTAAAGAACCTTTAATATCCTTATTATTGGCATTGAAGGAAAAGAAAGGAACGGGATGGGATGGGAGTTTGGAGATCTTGAGGGTTTTTTTATAGAGCTGGTGCATTGTGGATTTTGGGAATTTTTTGATTATTTTCTGAAAAAAGATTTTATTTTTGTCCATAAGTGTAGTTTTTTTGATGAAAAATTAAATATCGTATCCTTTTATTTTTATGAAAAATGTAAAAATTGAAGTTTTTCATTCGAAAGTTTTGTAATTTCCTGTTAATTACTTAAAAAAAAAGTGGCTGATTCGAACTCTTTACGGTTTTTTAAGAAACTGTCATCATAAACCATGTTTTTATTATAAACATTTTTCAAAAATTTCATTTAAAAATTAATAAATTTAATTAAATTTAATAAAAAATGGAAAGCAATCCCAAAGAACCTATTAAAAACCTAAATAAACCTCATGAAAAAGCAGCAGAAGAAGAAGAACAAAAAGACAATCGAACGAAAGTTGTTGTAAAACCTTCAGAAGCTCTCCAACATAAAAAGATCCAATACCAAACAATTGGTGAAGAAAGTTGTGAAATTGATAGAAATGATGAGGATATTTCATTGATTGGAAGGAGGATCGGAAAGATAACTAACCTGGATTTATGCTCAAAATTGAGGGTTTTGTCACTGAGACAGAATTTGATCGAGAAAATCGAAGGGCTTGAAAATTTGATCCTTTTGGAAGAATTGGAATTATATGATAATCATTTGAAAAAAATCGAAAATATAGGACATTTAGTCAATTTGAGGTTATTTTACTGTGGAATTCGTTGGTTTTATCGTGTTTTTTTTGGGAAAGAGTGCTTGATCTTTCTTTTAATAATATAAAAGAAATCGAAAATCTCGAGAATTTAACGAAGATTGAGAAGCTTTATCTGTCAAGCAATAAGATAAAAAAGGTAGTTTTCTGATAAAATAGGGGTAAATCGCTTATTTTTTATAGATTCAGAAGTTAGAACAGCTAAAAAACTTAAAAACATTGGAATTAGGCGCAAATAAAATCGAGGTTTTTCTTGAAATTTTTACAATTAATCGAATTTTATCATTAGGAAATCGAAAATATCGAACATTTAACCAATTTAGAAGAAATAATTCTCTCGAAAAACAAAATAAAACTCATTCGAAATGTGAAAACTCTGAAGAAATTGAGGTTTCTAGCCATAAGTGTACACAATAACATAAGAAATTCATTGATAAATCAATTAAAAAGGCTAATAGTTTAGAGGCTGTAGGTGATGGAGTAGAAGGAATTATTTCTTTGCAAGAATTATATTTATCAGAGAATTTCATCACAAAAATTGAAGGGGTTTCCACATTGGTAATTCTTTCGAAATTTTAGGTTTTTTATTGAAAAACATTAGGAAAATCTCACACTTTTAGATTATTCTTATAATCGAATCGAAAAATTGGAAGGAATTGAAAAATTGCAGAAATTAGAGGAATTTTGGGTAAAATATCATACTTTTTATTAAAAAAAGATCCTATTTTCTTAGATAAACAACAATAAAATTGAGAATTTCCAAGATCTAGACATTTTGCAATTGAACCCTGCGATAAAAACAGTTTATTTGAGTGCGAACCCAGTGGCGAGTTTCCCAAGTTATCGCGAAAAACTGATGTCTATTTTGCCAAATCTTGAGCAAATTGATCATTTCCCTCTCCATATAACTTATAATTTCCAATCGAGCCCCTGTGTTCTTTCGAAAACATAAGAATTAATAAAAAAACCCAAAAATTCGATTATTTTCGAAAATATTGAATTTTCTTCAAATTCTTTAAAATTGATTAAAATTTGCAAAATATCTTATTTTCTTCCCAGGCTATATATATCCAACATTTAATAATTAAATTCTGAGCTCCTATAAAAAATTGCTACGAAGCACACTTACCAAGGTCCCTGTTCATTCCGGGGCCTCCTTACGCTTCGGGGAAAGTCCTCCTGACACCGATAGAAAGTATCACCTTTGAAAAAGGGAAGTTCGAATCTCGTTGAATCTTTGAAGAATTTTTACGATATTTCAATAATATCGTGAAAATTCTGAGATTGGGACGCGAAATATCGAGCTTTTTCAATAGCACAGTTATGCAATTATTTATTCGAATTATCGAATAAACAACAGAAGGAGGCTTATTTTATAGGAGTTCCCATCTTCATTTTATCAATTAAATAAGGTAATTTATCTTTATATCTGTGGTTTTTTTATGAAAATATGATGAAAACTCATGGATTCCCCTTCTTATTTAGAATGTGAGGAATTTCAAACAAAGTTCTTTTCTGAATTTCTTTTTCGTTTTTTCTTTCGAAATTCCTTTTAAATTAAAAATTCTTAAGTTTTTTAGGGAAAAAACAAGAAAATAAGAACATTTCAAAAGAAAATAGGTATTTTATTAGTTTTTATTCATATGATGATAACTCTTGCACCACTTGGAAAATTTCACTGTCATAAAACAAAAATTTTTACCCAAAAAATCCCTGAAATTCTTTAATTTCCTTTAAAATTTCCCTTAAAATTCTTTAATTAGATGCTTAGAAAAACCATGAAAATGAAAAAAAAGCAAGGAAAAACCAAATTTCTTTATAAATTTAAATTTTTTTCTCAATGATTCTTAAAATTTCTTTAAAATTCCCAAAAAAAAAAATTTT
>JFJP01027559.1_pt1 | contig 11129 bp, 13 predicted proteins | sample 431651 | NCBI WGS metagenome assembly JFJP01 (sample SAMN02602958, study PRJNA72255) | Microbial mat metagenome, whole genome shotgun sequencing project. | biome: fresh water; feature: sink hole; material: water; isolation source: purple microbial (photo- and chemosynthetic) mats found in... | reverse complement strand
AAATATTCTCAATTTTAGTATTGATTTCTTCAATTTTATTTTCTTTTTGGATATTATCGTTTCTTTCTCTAATAAAATATTGAATTTATTCATAAAATTAATTATTTACCTGGCAATTTTAACATGGCATCGCTTTGTATTTTTTAAACAGAAATGAAAAAAATATTAAATCAATGAAATTTTTTTTTTAAAAATACATCAATTTCTTCAGTCGCTTCAGCCAATTTTTTCATTAAATGAGAGTTTTTTTCTCTAGTTTGCACAATTAATGAATCATGGGGCTGTGAGGTCTGTTCTTTTAGGCTTTCAGATGGGGTTGTTTTATTTGCCAGACTTTCCTCAAAAGTTAAGCTTTTATCGTTGGGTCTTAAATAATTTTTGCTTAAAATTGAAGAAACATTCGCTTGGTTCATGTTTTTTTTTGTCTATTCAAATAAAAAATCATTTTATGAATGTTTAAAAAGTTTCAATTGACTTCTTTTAAATTTTTCCACATTGCATTTAATTTTTCCAATTCTTTATTGCTTTCTAAAAGTTCTGGATCTTCCTCATCATCAGAATAGATTTGAAATTTAGATTCGATGTTTTGTGATTTACTTGACATTGTTTAATTTTTGTTTTCTATGTTTTAAAATTTCAAAAAAAAACAAATTAGAAATTCAGTTAATAAAAAAATTGTTTAGATTCTAAAAATAAAAGAAAAAAAATTGGTGTTTTGTTTGTTTTTGATCAGATTTAATAAAAAAATCAATCTATAAAAAAAAAATTTTGGATTTTATTTATAAAAAAAAATCAAATTTTTAAATTTTTGGAGGCTTTCAATGAAAATCACTGTGAAGAATATCAAAGGGGAATCATTCACATTGGACGTGCATCAATCGGAAACAGTAAAACAAAATGTGTACTTTTTTGACTTAAACCTTTTCATTTTCCAGATTCGTGACATTAAAAACAAGATTAAAACCTTAAAAAATGTGGATCCAGAAACACAAAAACTTATTTTAAAAGGTCAAATAGTTCTTGATGAAAAAAAGGCTGAAGACTATAATATAAAAGAGGGTGATTTATTGGTTTTGATGGTCACAAAAGTAAAAAAACTCTTAAAAATCTTTCTATTTTTAATTAGAAAACCTCAAACCCCGAGCCAAAAAAAGAAGAGTAAATTTAAAATATAGATAAAAAATTATTGCAAATTTAAAGGAAAAAACAAGAGCCGAAAAATGAGCCTAATCCAATCATTAAATCTCCAACAAATGTTGCCGGTGTTCCAAGCAATAATTTAGTCTTAGGTGAAAATTATAATAAAGCAATTGATGATATTTGCACTATGGGTTTTGCTCGAGAGGACGTTGTCAAAGCTATGCAAGCAGCCTTTAATAATCCTGATCGAGCAATAGAATATCTTCTCAATGTAAAGAGATATTAACGAATTCAAATATTTTTAATTATTGAAAGGGCATTCCTTCTAATGTAAATGTAAATGTTTCGAATCCAGAAAATCAAGATCCTATTGAAAACGAAGAACTTCCTCAGCCTGGTGTCAACAATCCCATTCAAGGTGTCAATAATAATGACCCAATGATCAATCAATTACGACAGGCAATACGAAACGATCCAAATTTTTTACAAAGCATGATGAGTAGTTTAGCTACAACAAATCCTCAATTATTTCAAGTTTATTAAATATTTTCAAGATATTGTTTTATTTATAAATAATTTATATAGGCTATAAGCAGCAATCCTGAAGAATTTTTAAGGCTTTTGGAAACCAATGAAGAAATGGTTGATGATGAAGAGGAAGGAGGCATGGAAGGAGGTCTCTAATTTTACACATTCAATTAAATTCTAATATTATAATTTTTATTTTTAAAGAGGTTGAGATTGAATTGACTGAAGACGATAAAAAAGCTGTTGATAGGGTTTTTAATTAATTTTTTTTTTAATAATATTTTATCAATATAAAAGCTTTGTGCTTTGGGATTTGATAAACAAACTGTACTTGAAGCTTATTTATCTTGCGATAAAAATGAGGAGTTGACGGCAAATTTTCTCTTTGATAATGGTCACAATTTTGGGGGTAATAAAATAGAAAAATGAATGAAAATTTTTTTTTCTTAAAAAAGATCCTCAAGGAAATTAATCAAATCAAGTATATCATTCAGAAAAATAAAGAATAAATTAAAGAAATATTTCGTTCTATTTTAAATTTTTTTTTGGGAATTTAAAAAAAAAATAGCATTGTTTTTTTTATTTAATGTTTATAATCGTTAATCAATTTAGATGTAAATTTTACACCACCCTCTATTAATTTTAAGACAACCTTGCCAATATTCAAGCTGTCATCAATACCTGAATGATGTCTCCCGTCTAAATCCAACTTAAAATGTTCAAGCATATCAGTCATTCCGAAACCACGAGATTTTTTAGTTTCAGTTTGAAAGATTCTCTTAACATTTATCCAATTTTTCATATAATCTCTTAAAATTATATTTTTTTTTTTGGCTTCATTTCTCAAACAAGTATGAATGTCCCAATCACCACAAGTTACAAAGCACCATTTCTTATTCAAAATTTCAGTTTTTACAAGATATGCATGCAAAAGCTCTAAAGCTTCCTCTAAAATAACACCTTTATCAACTTGTTCCTGAGTAATCCCTGTTAAACTCATGCAAAACTCAGTTAATTTTGGTAAATTAACTGGTTTGATATAATGATGAAAAATATGTTCTTTTTCAATCGCCCCTGTCTTCATATTAATCGGAACAATAGGAAATTCAATAATCTCCTGTATTTCTAAGTTTTTTTTTTCTTTCCCATTTTGATCGCATTGAGCTTCGAAATCTAAAACCAACAAATAATCAAGCAAATCCATATTTTTATTATTTTCCTTTGGATGAATATCCTCTTTTTTCTCCTCTTCAATCTCTATAAACCCTCCTTTATTGTCAAACAACACCCTATTTTTCTTATCCTTTACCTGTTTGAAATATTTTGGAGGAACGACCCCTTCCAGCCCACTGGTAAGAATTACATTATTCTTTGAAAGATAAAACACGATCCCGTCTTTCATAGCCTTTTCCATATCAATCTCTATATATAAGCTACAATTGTTCCTCATGCCACTAATCACTTCATTTTCACCCGGATATCCAGGAGCCAAATGAATATGATTTCTTGTCATGGTCTTTAAACCTTCTTTTCTTATTAAATCCCAATTTTTGAGATAGCTTCCATGAATTACTGTAGAAAACCCTTCACAATCCTCTAATTTTGTTAATAATAACTCATCATCTATGGATTTTATTGTATGACCTTGGGTGGCGCGAATAAAGAGTTGGGGTTTGTTTGTTGTGGGATCTTTAAATTCTTGAAGCTCAAAACGCTTTTTTTCATTAGTGTCTACAATTTCCTTGAGTTTATCATATGTAATATGCTTGGAAAAAAGGTTGGGCATCTGAAACAATTCATCAACGAAAACATAGCCATCTGGACGAATTTTAATTCCTTCTTTTTCTGCACCGTGACGGAGGTAATAGGTTAGAGCTTTTGAGATCTGAACATTGGAATCTTCACTTTTTTTATAATGAAATTTTTTTTTCATTTTTAAATTTTTTTTTCTTTCAATATTCCTTTCTATTAATAGTTTGAGGTTATAAAAGAATTAAATTTCTCTTCTGCGTTTTGGAATTTCGGAATTTTAATAAAATAAATTATTGAAAATCTTTTAAACTTCAATTTTAATAAAATTAAAAAAAAAATACACTAAAAAATTAATACAAAAATTTAAATAATTAAAAAAATCCTTTGCTTTCCTATCCTTAATGAATTCAAACACTGAAGAAAATAAAACTGTTGTCGAAGAAAATCAAGAGCAGAAAAGTGAGATTAACCCTAAAAAAGATAATCTTCCTCAAGTATGCTAATCTAAAAATCTAAATTAGAATTAAGAATAATTTATTTAGGATAGATTCAAAGATGTCAAAGAGCTTTTTTCTCTGTTGGCTGATATAAAAATTGATCCGACTTTTGGTTTTTTTTTTAAATCTTAACTCTTTGTATTAAATGAAAGCTTTTTAAATTAAAATAGATTTGGAGTCCAAAATCAAACAGTTTGAAAAAGATGATGATTATAAAAAAATCAGTTTAATAAAGCTACCCAAACAAACTCTTTATTTCAATAAATTTTTTAACAGAACGAAAATACAAAAGCACCATAAACGAAATCTCAAAAATAAAAGAAAAGCCAGAAAAAGAAGCAGTCACAAACACCTATTATGAAAAATGCGAAAAACTCGTTTCTATTTTTTTCCTCTAAAATAACCTCAACAAAAAAAAAATAGATGAATGAAAATCGAATTTTTTTTGAGAATTATATGACCATGAAATCTGGATATAAAACTTCTGAACAAGACAAAGAGAAATGTATTATATTAAATAAGGAGTTTTTTTTATTTTAAAAAACAAAAAGTTAAACAAGAGAATCAGAAACTGAATAATATTCGAAACACTTTGGAAAATCTTTTTAAAGATTTGAAGAATAAGGTTCAAAAAGAATATGATGATCATAAAGAATTAGTTGAGACTGAGAAGAGGAAACGTCAGGAGTTGATAGATTCTTTACAGGAGAAAATCAAAGATTTGCAGAAAAACTATGAGGCCACCAGTTTGGAAAAATTCCAGAAGCAAAAGGAAAATGAATTGTTTAATTTTTTTTATTTCTCAAATAATTATTTCTATATTTTAAGATTGAAAGAAAAAATGCAAGAGGTTTCAAAAGAAATCGACTCGAAATACCAACTTTTTGATTCAGAATTGAAGAAAAAAGGTTTATTTTAAAGAGTGAAATTATTGAGAAACGAAAATAAATTATAAAAGAAAATGAAACTCAAACACAAGAAACTCAATTTCTGGAAAAATTGTCAGCAATTGAACAAGAAGCTGGATCAATTGATAAATTTAAAGATAAATTAGAAGAAGCCAAAACAAAAGAAGTGAGAGTCAAAGAAAAATTGGATATTTATTTGAACAAATGTCAGGAATTTCAATCAGCAATGACTTTGAGCAATAGTTCATTTGATAAATATCGAAAGGACATGGAAAAAGTCTCTTTTTATGATCACATTTTTTTTGAATTGATTAATTGTTAGATGGCCACCAAAGTGAAGAAAATCGATTTAAATATCATGAATATGCAAAAGAAATGCGAGAAAAGCGATGTTAATTCTGTCGATCAATTAGAAGAAGTAATTTATTTTAAATATAAATAATAATTAAAAATAAAATTCAAATAATTATATTATAATTTAATTTATCTAGTATTTGAAAATCAAAAAAGATTTGGCGACAAAAAAGAAGCAAATGGAGGTCTTCAATAATTTACAGAAAACTTTAACAGAAAAATTACTGGAAAAAAATAATGAAATAAAGAAATTGAAAGAATCAAAAGGAGAGACAAAAACTGAAGATTAAAAAAATAATGAAAAAATTTGATTTTTTTTTTTCAACTTTGAAAGAAAAACAAATAAGAAACGTTAAATTTTTTAAATAAAAAAAAATAAAATGCTTCAGCTGTAATATTTTGATGTTAAAAAAAAATCAACCAAAAGACAAACATTAAAATTAAATTTAAATTTCATATTTTGAAAGCAGAGCACATCTAAAAATTTATTTTGTCAGTTGCTATCGTTTGCATGTGTCCGAAATTTGCTTTTCGAGGATCTAGTGATTCTTTTTTTTCCTAATGTTGATATAGTTTCTATTTTTTTCAAATCAAAATATACTTTTAATGATATAAATGAATAAATACCATTCAATAAATTCATCAAATTGGCTTCCTTTTTTTCTAGATTTTGTTTGATTTGTTTAATATCTCCTTCATATTGGTCAATGATGTTGACAAATTCGTAATGGCTATAAGCAGTATTGAAAGTTTGGCATATTAATTGAAAGACTTCATCATCTTTTTATAAAAATTAAAAAAATTTTAAAATAAAAAAAATCAACATAGGTTTGCATTTTCTTGACTGGGATTCCAAATTTTATGGGATTTTAGCAAATCAATAGTTTTTTTTCTCATTTCACTTAATTCTATCAAATTTTAATTTTTAACCAAAAAAAAAAAAATGTTATTTACTTTCACTCTTATTTAAGAGGAATTCAGGCATATCAGCTTGATAATTTTCTCCTAAAAGGATTCTGTTTGTATTTGCAAACATCATTTCTTTATATCTCGAGATTGTATCACTTTTTGACTCAGTGTCTTCTTCTTTGACCTTCTTTGGAAGAGGATTGTATCGACTTGAAAAATGATGTAAAGTTCCTGTTTTTTTCTCATTATTTCTAATAAATTAAAACAAAAGTTTTAAAAAAATATGAAATATAAAAAAAATTTACTCTTTTTCTTCACATTCAAACTGACAATTCTTACATAATTTATCTCTGATCTTGCGTTCAGGGATTTGTGATTTTTTTGTTAAGATGATGATTCTTGAGTTGCATTTTTTGCAATTCAACACAATTTTCTTTGAAAAACTTTATAAATTTTGTTGCAAAAAAAATTTACCTCTCTTCTTTTCTGATTCCTGTGTTTTTTTCTGTGGCTCAAAAACCCTTTCTTTGGTTTTTTCTTGAAGAAATTTCTTTTGAGCATGTAATTACTTGCACCAAACTTCACCTTTCCATCCTCACGAGCTTCATAATCCATTGAAATCAAATGTTTGATTGATTTTTTTGTGTTGTTTTTCTGTTCATATTTCCTATGAATAGATTGAGAACTTTTCATTGGTGTAATCAATCCTTGTGGAGTTTGCTTTAGATTCAGATCTTTTGTAGGGAATGATGTTGTTTGGAACTTTCCAATGTTCTTTTTGAACTCTTCGGGCTTGCACTCCATGACCTCTTCATCTTCATCTTCAATGGTTATCACTTTTTTTTCTAGAACTATTTTATTTAAAAAAAATATATATTGAAGATTCATTGAATCATTGGTTTTTATTGGAGATATCTTAAAATAAATGGAAAAAATCAATTGTTTATAAAAGAAAATTCGTTATATTTTAAAAAAGAAATTTCAGCTCCAAACTGACTAATTGCAACAATAACAAAAAAAATTTGAATTTTCCTATTTTTGTTAAAAGAAATATTTTATGAAGACAAAAAATAAAAATCATAATAAGACAAATTTAATATTTCTTTTATAAAAGTAAAAATTATGTGAAAATTTTTAATTTTAAAAAAATTCACTTTTTTTGAAAATTTATCTACAGAACTTTCCAGATTTTAAAAAAAAATTGTTCAGAAATTTAATTTAAAACATACTATATTGTTTTTAATCAACCCAGTTCTGAAAGAACGAAAAAAAATAGCTTAACTGTTTAAATCTAAATAGAAGAAAAAAATTTCTATACATGTTCTTGGCTTCAGAAAAGGGTTAATAGGCATTCCCATCATGAGTCCTCTATTATTCTTTTCCATCAAACTGGCTTGTTCTGCATCATCTAGATTTAGATTTTGGAACTTCATAGGGTTAAAAAAAGGTGGGAATATCATCATATTCATTTTATCTTTGAGCAGATTAGGGACTCCTGAAGGCGGGGAGACGTTTTGATTAGCTCCATTATTGTATAGTTCAAATTTTGAGAAGATATCACAATTAAACTGTGGCTTGGGCAAACCAAAACCCATAGGAGTCAAGCCAGGCTGCATCATAGGATTACCTATCTTTGAGAAAAAGTCTTGCTCTCCTGAGTTCATCATGTTGAAATTAGCCTGCATTGATGAAAAAGAGTTCATTGCATGTAAAGCTTTGAGCAGGTCTGGGTTCGGATTCATTGGAAAATTTGGGAAAAAATTGGGAATGGGAAATGGCTTAGGAGGAGTGATATTGCTAAGAGAGGCTATTAAAGATAAAAATTAACGTTAGTTCAGAAGGCTGAAGATTACCTAATTGATTTAGAAGGATGTCTTTTGGATTTGTCGACATTTTTTTTTTGATTTTTTTTTTGATATATGATGTTTTTTATAATTTTTCAGAAAAATAATAGATAAATTATATTCAAAAAGCTTGAAAAGATACTTAATTTCAAAAATCTTTGCATACTTTAAATTATCCATTAATTTCTTAAAAGTCGCATTATTTATTTATGAAATTGGGAAATTTAATCACAAATAAATTTTAAATCTTATTTAGAAGATCGTTTGGCATGTGAACTGTCACAGCCAGAAATATCTCTATAAACAATTACCTTTTTGATTTTTTTTAAAACTTCTGATTTTTTATTAGAAGCAAATAAATTTATTCAAAAATTATTATTTTGAAATTAAGATTTATGAAGAGTTTTAATTATATAAAAAATAAAACATTTAATTTCAAAATAATTTTCCCTTCAAATGCCCTCAGATAAAAAACCTTTATGTTTTTCTGTTTTTTATTTTTAAATTCTTCGATTGGTTTTTCCTTTCTTTTTATTCAAACATTCTTAAAAATTAAAAATGACATTCACACTTCCAAAAGCCCATAATCAAAAAATTTATATTAAAAAATTTAATTTCAAATATGAAATTCTCAAATCCCAAAACACTTCCTCGACAATCAAACATTAAGAACCCCTCCCAAAATGACCTTCCTCTTCCATTGCCTCTGAAATCAGACTCTAACAAACCGAAAAAATCCACAAGTGTACTTGTGTTAAAAAAGCCTCTTCAACCAAATCAAAAACCTGCTTTTTTAAAAAAAGCTAAGGTTTCTGAGAAAAAAGAGGAGGTGAAAGTTGAGATGGAACCCAAAAAAACGGGACTTTTTACTATGCTGCCTTCAAAAAAATATACCAGCATTAAAACAATTGACCCTTTTGCAGACACAAGCAAAACCAAAATGTTTTTTTCTAGTTAAAATATTCTTATTTTTTTTTCTTCTTTCTATCAGTAATTCCTTTGCATATGTGTATAATTCAGGAGGGATACCCTGTAAAATAGACCATCATTCTGTTGTCAATAGATTGAAATGGGATATAGGCGTGAACATAGCAGGTAAATTATTGAAATATTTATTTATTGATTTTTGTCTTGTTTTAAAGAATTAAATTATGACCCTATTCTTGTGACTTGTTTTGAAGGACTTTTGGAGCAAAAACATCCATATAATTTCATTGTTCCTGCTGTCATAAAGGATATGCTTTTAAATGAAGTTTTTTTATCTGATAAAGAAAAGTAGCAACAAGTTTTTTTTAAATTTAGGATGCTGAATATAAGGTAAAAGCTATAGTAAATAAGCTGGTTTGGCCTTTAAGAGCAGGACTATTAAACGAAAATGCGGAGGTTTTTGAAAATTCTTTATTGACCTTGAAGTAATTTTTTATCTCTATTGAAAATTTCATTTTTAGTTGTTTTTTTGGAGATATTTATCGATGGTTGTAAAGGATGATTTGAATCCATATTTGAAAAATTTGCTCTCTCCAATCATAAAAAAAATTGACAAAAAGTTTTTATAAATGAATTTTTTCTTTTTAAATAATGCTCAAAAAAAAAAAACAGACCTTTCAAAGACAAATGTTTTGATGTTTTAAGAACTTTGGAACAAAATGGGGTAAAGAAAATTAAAAAAAAATAATTTAAAATAAAAATAGGGACCTGATGTTGGAAAAATAATTAAAACAACGATTCCGACGTACTCGTCAGGGTAAGCTTGAATCATGAAAAAAGTTTTTTTCTTTAAAGTGGAGATTAATGATTTTCTGTATATTTTTATTTTTTAAGAGATTCCAAGGTAAAAAAAATCTGATTTAAAAGTTTTTTAATTAATTGATCTGATTTATTTAATCTATAAATATATGCCCCTAATTTATTGAACAATGCATAATTTTGTTTGTAATAAATTCAGGTTTTTTTTGCCTAAATTTATTTTATTTTCCAAATTTTTTACACCTTTGAGATCTTTTTAGAATTGTTTAAAATAATTAATAAAATTCGTCTTCAAAGGCTTGAAAAGATATATTTATCTTTAATTTCAAAAATCTTTCTATGTTTTTTTCTATTCTAATTTTTTTAATTTAGTTTTATAATTTTTTTTTTGATTTTTTTCGGCCTACAGAGAAAATAATACAATTTTGGATTAAAAATTAAATTTTGAACAAAATATTTTATGAAGAAATCGTTTGCTTCTTTTTTTCTTTCTTTTTTAAAGAAATATTTTCCAAATAAAATAATCATATTTGTTTTATTTATTTTTAAGTATAAATTTGACTTTAGATTTCCAAAGGAAAAATAATCTGAATTTAAAAGCTTTTTAAAATTTTTTATGAATGAAAAATAATAAACAATTATTTATTCATCTTATTCAATAATTAAATATAGGCCCCGAATTTATTGAACATATAGAATGTTGGTTGTTGCAAATCACGAATAAATTCAGGTTTTTTTCCTAAATTTATTTTATTTTCAAATTTTTTCTTGAAGTCTTGATGTTTGTTGACTTTGTCGTTTCCATTATCACGTTTCCCTAATTTATATTCTAATAATAAATGCGAAAACTCAGGGGGATTTTTATGAGCGTAAGGAATATATTCTTGTTGATTTTCAGTTCTGAAATTATTTGTGAATTCGACCGAATGATAATCTGAATTTTTTGAAAAGTTTGAGAAAATTGTCTTTTTTAATCGCTCTATTTTAGGATCATCAAATTTTAAAGAAACCTTTGAAACACTTTTTTCGAATTCTGACAAATTTATTGCTTTTTTAGAACAAAATTTTTTAGATTTTCCTTCTAAAATATTTGATTGGTTCTTGTGAAAATAAATATTTGTGTGCTTTTTGTTTGAGGAGTCTGAAGTTTTTGAAAGAAAGTTATCCCATAAATTATCGGTTGTGGTGTTTTTTTGAAGGATTTTCTTTGATGAGACTTCCATTGATTGTAAAAGATTGATATTCAGATTGAGAAAACGGGGCTCTTCATAAAAAGAAAATTTATCTTTTTTATGACTCACAGATCGTGGCCAAGCGTTTGGACGTGAGTCCATGGATTTAGGGCGCATTTAAATAAATTTATTTTTTGATTTATTATTGATAGAAGGTTATTTTTTTGTGTTTGCCTTTAAAATATAACATTAAATTTATTTTTTTTGAATTAAAAAGAA
>JFJP01040678.1_pt1 | contig 11131 bp, 10 predicted proteins | sample 431651 | NCBI WGS metagenome assembly JFJP01 (sample SAMN02602958, study PRJNA72255) | Microbial mat metagenome, whole genome shotgun sequencing project. | biome: fresh water; feature: sink hole; material: water; isolation source: purple microbial (photo- and chemosynthetic) mats found in... | reverse complement strand
CTACAGAAGGCTTTACTGCCAATAAAACTATCGCCACAGCAGGATTTACAAGTAATCAAAACATAGCTACAGCAGGGTTAACTGCAACACAGGCTACAGCTACAGCAGGTTTTGCAGCTACAGCATCTACTGCCACTTCAGGGCTATCTGCAATGGGTAATGCTATGACAGCCTCGGCTAATCAAGCACCTGTAACCACTGTACCACAGGCTAATGTAACGAATAATACAACAAATACCACAACGAATACCACAACATTATCAGGAACTGGTGTTATAGGGAATGGTACGTATGCTTCTACTCTTTCAGGAACGGGGGTGCTAGGTACAGGAACCTATACAACTACTGCTAATCCAGTTACAACTACAACTACTGCTAATCCGGCTACGTTAGTACCAACGACCTTAGTACCGACTACATTAGTACCGACTACAATTTGTAATTATAATGCTACTGGAACATTAGTTTGTATTTGAAAGTAATTGCAAAAGCTAAACCATCGAATGACAAACCTTTAAATTAGGGTACAATGCGTGGGGTTTCATTAAAAATAAAGATGTTAAATTGAAAAAAGCATTTAATCCTAAAGATGTATGGGAAGATAACATCTCTTTAGATTTTATATTAGATAGTACAAAATCTAAATCATTTTATGATTTTGTACAAAAACGTAGAGGATATGTTTATGTAATAACACATCCTGATAAAAGAGGTATTTTAAAGATAGGTAGAACTTCTAAAGACCCTTTTGTAAGAGCTAAATCTTTATGTACTGCGGGGGTATTAGGTTCTTTTGATGTTCTATGGGTAGCTGAATATGCAAATTCATCATGGGCAGAAGCTACTATACATAAACTATTATCAGAATATCATTTTGAAAAAGAGTTTTATTCTATAAATTTAGATCAAGCTAAAGAAGTATTAAATGCTATTACCGTAAAAGAAAATAAATTATTAAGGTATTTTAATATAGATGATCTATTTAATTTAAGTTATAATGAGTGGCTTAATGGTATTGATATTATGTCTTTAATATAATATCTTAGTGCAAAACAGAGTTTAATTTTGGGGGCTTACTCTGTGTCCCGTTTTAATTGGAGTATAATATGATGTTTGAAAATAAGTTAGTAGTAGCTATTAAATCCTCTGATGGTAAAATTTTAAGAGAAGTTAAAGACACTATAGCGGTTAAATTTGGCAGTGAGTATTCTATATATATAAAGAATCTCAATAGTGTAAGGGTTTCTGTATCTATTACTATTGATGGAAAGAGTGTATTTTCTAATGGGGTTAATCTTGTAGTTAACCCTAATACCGATATAGATATTGAACGATGGGTTACAAATAATTTAAAAGGTAATCGTTTCAAATTCATTGAAAGAACTTCTGATATTGAGAGTTTTAAGGGTATCGGTGCTGAGGATGGCATTTTGCGTATTGCCTTTAAATATGAAAAAATAATTCCTAAAATTATCCCCCAACTTATGCCTAATAATTACTTTAATTATCCAACGGGGGTTAGGACAACCGGATTTATTAAAGCAAGTGGTAGTAGTGTTGAAAATATTAATAGCATATATGTACAAGGTATATCTCAAGGGATTACTGCACAAGCGTTAAGTGCGGTATCAACTGTACAAGGAATTACAGTTGCAGGGTCAGTATCAGATCAAAAATTCACTACCATTTCGTCTTTTCCTTTAGAAGATACAGAACATGTTATTGTTCTTAGGTTATGGGGAAAATTAGATGGAGCTAGAGTTACTGAATCTATTACTGTAAAGAAAAAAATTCAATGTCCTACTTGTGGTGTTATTAATAAATCTACTTCTAAATTTTGTTCTAATTGTGGAACGGCTATTTCATTATTAGTTGTATAATAATTACCCCCCCCATATTCGGGGGGTTAAAAGGATTATGATGGGTAAATGGTTAGAACCTCCTAAGTTATATTTAGGAGATTGTTTAGTAGAAATGAATAAAATTGAAGATAAATCAATTGATTTAATATTAACAGATTTGCCGTTTCAAACGACTGGATGTGCGTGGGACCAAATTATACCATTTGAGCCTTTATGGGGACATTATAAAAGGATAATTAAACATAAAGGGGCGATAGTATTATTTGCTATGCAACCCTTTACAACAGCGGTTATATCTAGTAATTTACCAATGTTTAAGTATTGTTGGTATATGGAAAAGACTAAGGGGGCTAACTTTGCTTTAACAGGGTTTCAACCTTTAAAAGTTGTTGAAGATATAATAGTATTTTCAAATGCTGCTTGTACTTATACTAAGAATGGTAATGGTATGAAGTATAACCCCCAAAAAGAAAAAAGAGATAAGCCTTACACAAGGAATTTTGAACGTAATAAAGCGTGGGGTACTGATAGTTTGGTAGTTCGGGGTAATGGTAAGGGCGGTTCTAGTAAAGATGGTATTGTTACTTATGAAGATAGTCACCCTCGTAATTTAATATATGGGGAGTTATTATGTGACAAACGTATTCATTCTACGCAAAAACCATTATCTGTAATGGAATATATGATTAAAACGTATACGAATGAAGGTGACACTGTATTGGATTCTTGCATGGGTAGTGGCACTACTGGGGTAGCCTGTTATAATACCCATAGGAAATTTATAGGAATTGAAAAAGATGAAGATTATTTTAATGCTGCGTTTAAACGAATGATTTAAAATAAAATTAGTTAGGAGCTATTAACGATGTTATTATATTTATAACTTTGAGGTATTTTAGATGTCTTTTGCCCACTTATTATGTAAGACTGACACCCATAACTTTTCTACGGTATTACGTAAAAAGGCATATCAATCTTGTTATTTATTAACAAAAAGTACTTCATCTGATCTATTACATCCTCAATATCCGTCTGGAACCCCAGGGGGTAAGGGGGGTCAATTTATGCCTAAAGGATCAGCCGATTATAATAATGCAATACATGAAGCTAAAACTAAAGCAAAAGAATTAGCAGAACACCTTAAAACTAATGGTAAATCTAGTGATTATAATTCTTTAGCAATGGCGGCTAAGATATCTGAGCACGTTTTACAAGCGCATAGTAAAGGTGTTAATCCTGAGCATATGGCACAAGAATTAACTGATGCTGGGCTTAATCAATGGCAAAAAAGAAAACATAAACTATCATTAACTGTTAAAGAAAAAGAGTTAACTGATAAAGCTATGGCAGCAGCTACTAAGTTTCAAAATAAGAAATTAGCTGCTAAAAAATTAGAAGAACATAAAGAATTGTTATCCCAAGCGGAACAGACTAAAATTACTCATGGCGAAGACTCAAAGGAGTATAAGGTCTTAATGAGTAAGGCTAATAAAGCCGCTGCTAAAGCTATGGCTTATGGCACAGAACCTGAAGTAATAGCGACAGTTCCTCAACAAGTAGAAGATACTACAAAAATAGATAAAGAAAACAAAAAAAAAGCTTTATACGATGCTGCATTGATTTCTGCAAAAAATACACATCTGGGTATTATTGATATAGATCATACCAAAAAACATACTGATGCGTATGTTGCGGCTAAAGAACATTTTTCTGAAGATGAATTAAAGGATTTAAATACTAAGGCTGTAGCTGAAAATGATGCTAAAGTAGCTAAAGGTATTGATAACCTCGCTAAAGCAAAAGCATTACAATTACAACATGGCAGTGTTAATGCTAATAACCCCGTGTATAACCCTGATGGGGATGATTATAACAACGCTTTTGAAGCATTTAAACATCATTATACTGTAGGGGCTATTGAACATGGCTTATCTGTTGCGGATAAAACAAAAGCTGTAAATGAAGGTTGGGTTATACACAATGCCTCTAATCATGGTGCGCAAGTAATTGCACCACATGTAAGTTCACCTATTCAATCTCCAGTTCAATCTCCAGTTCAATCTTCTATACAACCGCACCCTTATGAAGGTCATCCTTTAAAAAATTATCCTGAGTTAGCAAGTGCTACAGATTCTGATTTAAAAACTTATGATAAAAAAAATGTATATGATTCAACTCAAGAACTTATGCATGCCCAAGATCATTATGCTAATTCAGATATAGAAGACTGTAAAGATAAATTAGATAGTGCTAAACATTATTTAGGAGATAATGATTTATCTAATAAGATATCTGAATTATCAGCTAGTCATTATAATGCGAAATATCATCCTGAAGAAGTTAATATAGTTAACCCCATAGAAGGTGGATTTAATTCTATTAATGTGTTACCTTTAGCAGCACAAGCTAACAATCAAAGTAATAAAGATTATTTAAAATCCTTAGATACTCCTTCTAAGATTAAGAATGCTATATATTCTGCGGCTCATGCCCTTGGAACTTTAGATAATGACGATGAGGATAAAGATAGTCTTAATTATAAAAAGGCTAAAGAGCATTACGATAATATTATTGAACATGCTGATAAAAATAATATTTTACCATTAGAAAAACATGCGTTAATAACTCAAGGTATAGATCATGCAACTGCTGGAACTTTTAAATTACCTTTTAAGGCTAAGTCTAAGAATAAATTACCTTTAGCTGCCCAAAGTGGGGGGGATGGTATTAACCAAGGTACAGGGACTATTCCTTTACAGAACACTTTAGCGGCTAAGCCTAAAAAAGAGTATTCCCCGTTACCAACAGGTACAGATTCTGATAAATATGGCTTAACTCAAATAAAAACTAAGCAGCAAGCAGCTAATGCGTTATATGCTATTTCTCAAAAAATGTTAGCGGCATATAAACGTGGGGATCACTCTAAAATAGATGTTATATCTAATCATAAAATAGCTTTAAGTACACATTATAAAGATTTAATAGAGGGTTCATGGGCTCTAAAGAGTAAAGCTGTTAATAAAATAACGGCTAAAGCTACTAAAGACTATTATGAGGGTAAAGTAGAATTACCTCATAATTTAAGTAAACATCAGTTTGAGAAAGTAGTAACACCTGCTAATCCTCAAGTACCTCAAACATCTGAAGATGTACATCCTTATGAAAACCATCCTTTAAAAAATCATCCTGATGTTGCGGGGGTATCTGATGGTGAAGTATCTTCAAATGCTAAGAAAGCAATTTATGCCGCATCTTATAAGTTGTCTCATGTTATAGCTAAACATAAAGATAGTCTATCATCTCAAAATGCTATAGATGAAATAGCTAAAGCTTCAGATGCTTTATATGAGGCTAAAAATCATTTTATTACTACCTCTGGAAGTCCTATTTTAGCAGCAGCTATATCTCTTAAAGCTACAGATCAATATAATAAAGATAATGCCACTCCAGTTACTAATTCTGATGATCATCCTTATGAAGGGCATCCATTAAAGAATCATGCAGATATTGCTTATAAAGAAGATACTAAAGAGATAGCTAACGCTAAGAAAGATGTTTATGATTCTGCTTTAGCTGTAGCTAAAGCAAATGATGATTATGATAATGGTAAGATAAGCCTTAGTACTCTTAAACAAACTAAATCTAATTTAGAAAATGCTGAATACCATGTTATACATCATTCAGCTATGAAAATAAAACAATTAGCTAATGATCATTATCTTAATTCTAAATTAACAGCACCTTCTACAGCACCTTCTACAGCACCTTCTACAGCACCTTCTACAGCACCTTCACCGATAGGGGCAGTATCATCTTCGATACCTAATTATGGCAGTCATCCCTTAAAAGATAACCCTGAGTTAGTAAGTAATAGCGATTCTATAGATGTTGTTAAGTTGAAAAAAGAGGTTTATGATAATGCAATTAATTTCATGCATGTATTATCAACTAATGGAAATAATCAACCTGCCATTAATGATGCCTCTGTTAAATTATCATTATCAACAGATAATTTAGATAATCATATAGGAAGTAATCCTATTAGTGTAACAGGTAAACCTTTATTAAAGACATCTACGCATATTTCTAATGCTGCTGTAGATGCTTATACTGCTGATTCTGCTAAAGCTTTAGCTAGTATTAAAAAGCCTGTATTAACAATGCCAGTTGAGAAAGATGCTGCGGAGGAATTGAATAAAACTCTTGCTAAAAATTATTATACTCTTAGGCAATTTCACAATGGGGACAATAATCACCCCGAAGTTAAATCTGCATATGAAGATTGGGATAAAGTTAAAGAACATATGAAACAGAATATGGGGTATTCTTCTGAGTATTTTAAAACTACTTCAGGCACTTATAAATCTGAAGCACAACAAGAGTATAATAATGTAGCAGCCTCTAAACTGCAACAAAAAAAATCAGCTAGTAGTGATTACAAGTTTGTAGCTGAAAATTATCATAATTTAGCTTTATTGAAGGGGGAAAATCATCCTTCAGTAGTTGCAGAGAAGAATGTATTAGATAACGCAGGTATAGCTGCTAAAGTACACTTATCTGATTCAGAAATACATGATATAGATTCTGAAGCTAAGAATAATGCTTTAATTAATGTTAAAAAGAAGAAAGATGCTGCTTTAAAAGAAATTCATGATGCTCATTATGCCGCACAATTAGAAATTGATAAAAGTGGCATTACTTCTACTGAATCTTTAAACGCAATTAATAATGCTAATAATATAGCTGATAAGCATTCAGATTTAGTTAAAGAATCTGAAATTATTACAGCAAGAGACAAAGCGAAAGTTAAAGCAATACAGGATATAAAACAAGCTAAAGAAATGAAAAAGCTAGTTGGTAATCCTGTATTAGCAGCTAAGAAATATGATGATAATAGTTCTAATTTTAGTTATTTAACTGGTGACGATTTTAAAGAAGCTGTTAAAATAGGTGATAAAGTATGGGATAGTTTTTCTAGTAATGAAAAAAGTGCTATGAAAAGCTATACCGGCTCATACTATAGTCCTATGAATAAGTCTTTAGTAGCAGAAACTCCAGATAGTAATTCTAAGGCATTAGCTAAGGCATTAGATGTGTCTTTAGGTAAAGACATGATGCTTCGTAGAAATATGCCTCAAAAGTGGTTTTTAATGCAATTTGGTCTTGCTAATTTAAATAGTAGTAAATCAGAGATGTTTAATATATCGGCAAATGAAGCTCAAAGTATGGTGGGTAAAGTTTTTCATGAAGCTGGGTTTAGCTCTACTACTTTTGAAAAAGATAATGGTATTATGTATTCTAATGAAGGGAATACAAATGGAGGGATTATTTTAAGAATTAGGGCTTCTAAAGATATAGCTAAAGGGCATTTTGTAGCTGATCATTCTAGTCACCCTTCTGAACATGAAGTTGTACTACAGCATGGAGCTACTTATGTTATTAGAGGGGTTAAGAAAGTTCAAAATAATAGCAGATTTAATTTTGAAGTAGAAGTTGATTTAATTTGTCATACTAAAAATAAGGGGTTATAATGTTTACTAATATATTTAATAAGATTAAATCTTTTAAAAAAGAAAAGAATTATGAAAATGGTGCATTTAGTAATGATACAGATGTAAATACGTTTAAAGTAATTACTAAGCCATGTGATAACTGTAGATGGTGGGATAATACTAAACCTTTAGTATGTGAGGCATTTCCTAATGGGATTCCGATGCTAATATTGTTGGGGTATCTGGATCATACTACGCCTTTTGGTGATGAGGATTTACAATATGAAGCTAAAGTAGTTACAAAAAAAAAGTCTGAAACAGGGGATTTTGAAGAATTACATCCAAGGTATCCTAAAGGTTCCCCCAAAGGTGGGGAATTTATGCCTATAGGTTCTCCTGAATATGAAGCTGCTAAAAAAGAATCTTTAGATAGATTTAATCCAAAAAAGTTTGCACTTGGTAGGTCAGTTACCAATGCTAACCCCGAAGATTACATATATAAATCTACAGTACGTAAGATTAGAGAAGGGCATCAGATTGCTAAAAAGATTCTTAATCCAAGAGATTTTGAAGAATTTCAAACGGCATTAAATTCTACTGAACAAGATAGGCTTGATGGTAAAGAATCTTACAAGCTACATTCAACACCTAATAAAGATAACCCCTCTAAAAGAGACTATACCCCTGAGAGATTAAAAGAACATGATAGGATAATTGATGAATTACTAAAAAATCCTGAAAATAAAAAGCCGAAAGAAGGTGAAAAACCTGAATTTATTATAATGGGTGGGCCAGGTGGCGCGGGTAAATCTGCTTTTAATAAAGGTTCATCTAAGGTATTTGATGAATCTACTCACGTTAAACTAGATAGTGATGCTATTAAGGAAATGTTGACGGGGTATCATCCTGAAAAGGCTGCATTATTTCATACTGAAGCTGCTGATATTTTAGCTAGGGCATTAGAAGAATCTAAGAAGATGGGGTTAAATATAGCTCTTGATGCAACTATGAGTGCTTCTGAGAAACCTTATATAGAGGAAATAAAGAGTAGAGGGTATAAGGTATCCGTACATTACATGCACATTTCACCTAGAGAATCGGCGGGGCGGGCTGTTAGTAGATGGTTAAATCTTAAAAAAGGTAAACCACAATTAGATAGTAATGGAAAACCTATTAGAGGTAGATTAGTCCCTACTTTTAGAATTTTAGGAATGGTTGATAACTTAGACCATTTTAATGAAGCCAGAAAACTTGCTGATAAATGGTCATTTAGTAGAAATGATGTTCCTAGTGGGGTTGCACCTATTAAAGTAATTTCAAGTCACCCTACATAATTATTTGACAATACCTTTACCTTGTAGTATAATGCCGAAATTAAAGGATTTAAAATGATACCAATTATCACGAAAAAAGAAATGGATGACTTAGATAATAACCCTGAATACATGGCTTATGAAGCTAAGTTTAAGGATTATACTGATGCCGATTTTTATGAAATGGGGAAATCAGCGGATAAAAGTATCCCCACTATAGCTAATAGCGGTATTACTATGGATTCCGTTTATGCAGGTTTGAATAGGCGTGGGGTTAAACCAGAAGACTTACCTTATTTACCAGATAGAGAAGAATATATTAAATATCTTTCAAAAAATAAATGACTAGCCCCCTAACAAACGTTCATAGTGTAGTACGATGCGGGGATTGGTCTTTTTAAAAATGAAAGTAATTGCATGATTATATATTCAATAACTAATAATATAACTGGAAAACAATATATCGGGCAAACTATTCAAACCTTGCCTGATAGATTATGTCGCCATCAGTCAAAAAGAAGTAATTCTGTTATTGCTCTAGCAATACGAAAATATGGTAGAAGTTCATTTACGGCTAAAGTGATTCAAGAATGTACAACACAAGAAGAATTAAATAATGCTGAGATTTATTGGATTACAAGATTAAATACCTTATCCCCTAATGGTTATAATTTAAAAGAAGGTGGTGCTAGGGGTAAGGCTACTGCTGAAGCTAGAAAAAATATGTCTTTAGCTCATATCGGTAAACCTGTAACTGAAGAACACAGGCAGAGGACTTCTAATCAATTTAAAGGTCGTGTTTTTTCAGATGAACATCTTGCAAAGATAGCTGAAACTAGACGTAATTGGACTGATGAACAACGTAAAGAAGTTTCTACTAATCTGACAAGAGCTAAGCAAGGGGATAAGAATCCTTCTGCTAAATTAAATTGGCAAGATGTGGATACTATTCGTGAATTAAGAAAAAAAGGATTAACATTAAAAGAATTAGGAAGTATATTTAATGTTAATATGACTAATATTCATGCTATTGTAACTAATAGATCGTGGAAACCTGAAACCTGAAACCTGAAACTAGAGAGAGTGTATGAAAAATTTTGCTACTGCTTTAAAATCGGAACCATTTGAATCAGGTGATTCTGAAATACAAGAGTTAATTATTAAGTTTAATACGAATCATGATGATTTGGGACGATTCACTACGTCTGAGCATTCTGCATCTTCATCTGGTAAGTATGATACTACTCGTAGCACGGCATATGGTGTAAAGGGTTCAAAGCATCGTGCTATGACAGAACCTAGAATTAGTGGTAGTGGTAAACGTGAGAGTGCTATACATCGTGAATCTAATGAGAGTGCTAGTTCTAGAGATGCTAAACATAATGGGGTGGTGGTTCGTGAAGTTCATGATGCCTTATATCAGCATAGAGATGATGAGGGAAATAAGAAAGCGCAAGCTGTAAAGGTGTCTCGTAAGGTATTAGTAGGTAGGGATAAGTCTAATCGTGATGATTATATTAATCCTGCTAAAAATTCGGTAGTACCTGCTGAAACGGCGCAACATTTATTAACAGGTTTAAAGACTAATAAATCTACTACAATTTTTCAGTCTCATGCTTTAGATAAAAATTCTAGTCATGGTGATCGAATGATTACTATGAATATTAGTAATAAGGCATTTAAAAACATCAAAGAATTACATGATTCTTTAGAAAGTCATGGCTTAGGGGATGCTATAGTACATAAAACTGAAGATGGGTTTAGAGTTACCCATACTATGAAGAATAGTAAGAGTGTTGATGGTACTCCGTCAGGTAAAGCTAAACAACGTAGATGTATGGAGTTTCGTAGGTCTATGAAAAAAGAACATGTTGATACTGATCACCATGCAGGAACAAAAAAAACATATAGCGTAAAGAATCAAAAGAAAGAGTTAGATAAGTTTGCAGCAGCTAATCCAACTCATGAAATCTCATTAGCTTATAAAGCGCATACTGCTACAGCTACTGCTTGACAGTAAATTATTTAACATATCCCAATGCCTTTCGCTAATGAAACAGATGCGGCTTATGATGCACGTCTTGCAAAGCTAGGTATTACCGATGAGGAATTTGATGACGCATTTAATGAAGAATTTCCAGATTCTAATTCTGATGTAACAACCGCAGTTTTTCATACCGAAGAGTAATTTTTAAAAAATCCCTCCTTTTCCCCTCTTCTGAGGGGTTTTTTTTAGGATAAAAATGAAAGTAATTGCACGAACTCGAAAAGCAGATTTATGCGGGATTGATTTAAATTCAGGCGGGATTAAAAATGCTGAACAATCTCAAATTAACAAACCATTAAAAAAACCTATAAAATGGTTAAACCGTAAAAAAAGGTTTTATTCAGGTGTGCTTGATAACCCAAATAATTCTCCAAATAATTGACAATTTTCTTAAAAGTTGTACAATGTGGGGTGGTT
>JFJP01019028.1_pt1 | contig 11132 bp, 9 predicted proteins | sample 431651 | NCBI WGS metagenome assembly JFJP01 (sample SAMN02602958, study PRJNA72255) | Microbial mat metagenome, whole genome shotgun sequencing project. | biome: fresh water; feature: sink hole; material: water; isolation source: purple microbial (photo- and chemosynthetic) mats found in... | reverse complement strand
TACCGCCGGGCTGCTCAGTCTTGCGTTCATGGGCTTTGCAAATATGGTGAAATAATATGGATTGGATGCCTGTCTTGATAACCTCCGGCACCATTGGTGGGGTCGGCCTGGCCTGCGGGAGCGCACTGGCGCTGGCAGCGAAATTCCTGTCGGTCCCGGAAGATCCGAAGATTGCGGAACTGGAAGGGATCCTCCCTGGCGTCAACTGCGGCGGCTGCGGGTTTGCCGGTTGCGCGGATTACGCCAAGGCCATCGCCTCGGGGGCTGCCTCCGTGGATCTCTGCGCACCAGGCGGACCAGATGTACTAAAAAAACTGGCGGCCGCCACGGGACAGGAGGCAACCGCCACCGAGAAGCAGGTCGCCATGGTGCTTTGCCAGGGTAATGAGCATCGTGCCGTGCACAAGCACATCTATAACGGCGTGGCCGACTGCAATGCGGCAGCCATGGTGGCAGGCGGCGACATGCTCTGTACCTACGGATGCCTCGGCTACGGAAGTTGTGCGTTTGTCTGCCCCGTGGGGGCCATCGCGATCAAGGAGAACCTGGCGACCATCCATCCTGAACTTTGCATCGGCTGCAAAGCCTGTATCAAGGCTTGTCCGCGCGGTATCATCCGCATGGTTCCGGAAAGCCGCAGCGTCCATGTGCTGTGCAGCTCCAAGGATAAGGGCCCGGTCGCCAAGAAGGCGTGTCAGGTCGCCTGCATCGGCTGCAAAATGTGCGTCAAGCTAGGCGGCGAGGCGTTTGAGATGGATGGATTCCTGGCCAAGCGCAATTACGCCATTCCCGCCACCAGCGATACCGCGATTGAAAAATGTCCGGGGAAATGCATCGTCAAGATCGGTGCATCCGAGGCCACGACCCAAACCGCCCCCGCCGATGGGGCTCCATCCGGGAGTCATGCATGAGAACAACACAAGCCCTTTTCAAACTGCGAGGCAGCATCCATCCTGAGTACTTCAAGGGCCTCGCCCGCGACAAGGACATTGTAGCGATGCCCTTGCCTAAACAACTGTGCGTCTCCATGGCGCAGCACCTGGGTGCCCCCGCCAAACCGATCGTTTCAAAGGGCGATCACGTGCTCAAGGGACAGCGCATCGGCGAGGCCGCTGGCTTCATCTCCGCGCATGTTCACGCGCCAACCTCCGGCACCGTGACCGCCGTGGAGGACGGTCCCACCGTGACCGGCACCCTAGCCCTGCGTGTGGTAATTGAACCGGATGGACAGGATACCCCGGCCAACGCCTTGCCGCCAATCAAGGACTGGACGACGGCCGGACGCGATACCATCCTGGCACGGATTGCCGATGCCGGAATCGCTGGCATGGGTGGTGCGGGATTCCCCACCCGCGTGAAGCTCTCGCCCCCGCCCGATAAGCCGATCGACACACTGATCATCAACGGGGCGGAATGCGAACCGTATCTGACGGCCGACCACCGCGTTATGCTCGAACGGGCAGAGCAGATCTGGCAGGGATGCGAAATCATGCGTTCGCTGCTGGGCGTCAAAACGGTGCGTATTGCCATCGAGAACAACAAGCCCGAGGCGATCAAGGCGATGCAGACTGCCATTGCCAAAGCTGACGGGGATGTGGCCATCTGCATCCTGAAGACCGAATACCCGCAAGGGGCTGAAAAACAGCAGATCTTTGCCACCACCGGCCGTGAGGTTCCCTCTGGAGGACTGCCGATGGATGTGGGCTGCGTCGTCGAGAATGTGGGAACAACCTATGCCGTGTGGGATGCTGTCGTTAACGGGAATCCGCTGATCGAGCGGGTCACCACCGTGACCGGCCACCCCGTCGCCGAACCCAGGAATGTTTTGGCGCGTATCGGCACCTCCTATGCTGACCTGCTCGCCTTCTGCGGCGGACTCACCTGCGATGCAGTCAAGATCGTTTCCGGCGGACCGATGATGGGCATCGCCCAATCCAATCTTGAAACCACGACCACCAAGACCACCTCGGGGCTGTTGTTTCTGGAAGCCAGCCGCGTTCCTGAATACACGTCGATGCCCTGCATCTCGTGCGGACGTTGCGTCGTGGCCTGCCCGATGGATCTGCTGCCCGCCGAACTGAGCAACCGCATCGAGGCCGGTGACTACGATGCCGCCGAGTCGCTCAACATCCTCGACTGCATCGAGTGCGGATGCTGCGCGTTTATCTGTCCGGCACACCGCCCGCTAGTACAGCATTTCAAAATGGGAAAATCCCGAGTAATCCTCAAACGGCGTCAAGCCCAAACCAAGAGCTAAACGAACATGAGCAACGACACACAACCGTATTTTATCGTCAGCACGGCACCACACACCCATTCGGGGTCTTCCGTACGCCGCATCATGCTGGATGTCATCATCGCGCTGATGCCCGCTGTACTGGCCAGTTTCTACCTCTTCGGCTGGCACGCCGTCCGACTGACTGCGGTATGCGTTCTCGGCTGCGTGGGCACCGAGGCGCTCTGCCGCCGCCTGATGGGGCGTGACCTCGGTATCGGTGACCTGAGTGCCGTGGTGACAGGGCTGCTGCTGGCCATGAACCTGCCGCCCGCACTGCCATCCGGCATGGCACTGGTCGGCTGCGTGATCGCCATCGCCATTGCCAAGCAGGTCTTTGGCGGCATCGGCTACAACCCATTCAACCCGGCACTGGTGGCCCGCGTCGCCTTGCTGATGTCCTTCCCGGTCGCCATGACCCGCTGGCACGATGCGCTCAATCCAGCGCGCTGGCTGGGATTTGCCTGGACCGTCCCCGATGCCACCACCACCGCCACGCCGCTCGGGCTGGTCAAAACAGCACTGACCATGAAGCAGCCGCTTCCATTGACATGGGATAACAGCACGATGCTGGATTACCTGCTCGGCAACATGAGCGGCTGTATCGGGGAGGTCTCTGCCCTTGCTCTGCTGCTGGGTGCTGGCTATCTGCTCTTCCGCCGCTGCATTACCTGGCATATCCCCGTGACCTATATCGGAACCGTCGCCATTTTCGCGGCCATTCTACGGGTGGTCGATCCCGCCACGAACATGCCGGTATCGTTCCACATGCTCAGCGGTGGCCTGATGCTCGGTGCCTTGTTCATGGCCACTGATATGGTAACCTCCCCGCTGACCCGGCGCGGACAATTGGTTTTTGGTGCCGGATGCGGCCTGCTGACGATCCTGATCCGCCGCTGGGGCGGTTATCCTGAAGGTGTTAGCTTTGCCATCCTGCTGATGAATGCGCTCACCCCGTTGATCAACCAGGCCACCCGACCCGGTATCTTCGGCCAATCAAGGAAGAAAAAATGAAAGAAACACTGAAACTCACATTCATCCTGACCATCATCTGCCTGATCGCAGGGGCACTGCTGGCGGGTGTTGATATCCTGACCCGTGAGCCGATCACCCAGGTCAAACAAAAACTTCACCAGAAATCGCTGGACGAAGTCCTCCCACCGCATGACAACAGTCCGGTCAGCGATAGTGTCAACGTCACCCATGGCGGACAGGACTGGACCTTCTACATCGCCCGAAACCAAGGCCAGTTCGCGGGAGCTGCGGTAGAAACCGTCTCGCCCGATGGATACAGCGGGGAGGTCCGACTGATGTTTGGTATCGGTGCCGACGGCAAGTCCATCGGCATCTCGATCCTTGCACAGAAGGAAACCCCGGGACTGGGTGCCAACATTGACACGCCTGGCTTCAAGAACCGCTTCGTCGGACTGGATCTGCAGAAAACTAACTGGAAGGTCAAGAAAGACGGGGGCGATATCGATCACATAACGGCGGCCACGATCTCATCGAGGGCAGTAGTGGATGCAATCAGCAATGCACTTGAGGCCTTCAACGCCCATCGTCAAACCATAGAAAACGGGAAATAATAATCATGCGCTTCTATAAAGAACTCGTCAAGGGACTCTGGGCTCAGAATCCGATATTCCGTCTTGTGCTGGGGATGTGCCCGACGCTGGCCGTTACCACATCGCTTGCCAACGCGATTGGCATGGGGGTGGCAGTCACGTTCGTCCTCGCCTGCTCCAATATGGTCATTTCGGCCATTCGCAACATAGTCCCCAGCAAGGTCCGCATTCCCTGCTATGTCGTGGTGATCGCCACCTTTGTGACCCTCGTTGATCGGGTCATGAACGGCTTTGCCCCGGATCTGCATGCTAGCCTCGGTCTGTTTATCCCATTGATTGTGGTCAATTGTATCATCCTGGGCCGTGCCGAAGGATTTGCCGCTCGCAACACCGTGCTGCTATCGGCTGCCGATGGGGTTGGCATGGGGCTCGGCTTCACCCTAGCGCTCAGCATTATCGGAACCTGCCGTGAATTGCTCGGGGCCGGTACGTTAACCCTGTGGAAGGACGTGCCATTGATAGAGCACATCCCCGGCTTCACACCGATCGCCCTGATGATCCTGGCACCGGGTGGGTTCATCGCCCTCGGATCCATCTTGGCACTGATGAACAACCTGCAGGCCACTCTGGCCAAACGGGCAGGCAAGACGATCCCCCCGCCTGTACATCTCGATTGCCGCCACTGCGTGATTTGCAAATGGGGCCAGTGAGAGACGGGAACCTCAAGGGGTGCCCAGTTTAGCCAAAAGCAACCTTCACACGATCATCATCAGGGGTGCCAGTAGGCATCGACCGCCTCCCTTGCCAGGCGCACATACAGGCGGCCGCGTTCGACATCGCCGAAGATCGTTCCGACCTCCCTCTGGGCAATCTCGAACAGACAGCCACTGGCGGCCTGGCACACGCCCTTGAAATAAGCCTTGATCGCCGCCTCATTCATCGGCCCGTCGCACGTTACAAACTCGGCACGGGGCTTGCAGTAATACACAACCCGGCTACCTCGCAGGAATTCCCCGATGCGGGGTTCATTATTGAAAGGGGCAACCGACAGCTTGCGCAGGTTGGACCATTTTGAAAGGTAGTCCGGCCAGATGGCATCGACCCGTTCGCAGCATCCGTAGGAGAGCAGACCGAAACGGTCGACCAGGCGCTGCTGGTACGGGAAGACGAACTCCCCGAAGGTATCCGCAGAAACCGCCGTGGTCTCCTGCGATTCGAGGAACCCCCAGCACTGGGACGTGCGCGTTACGGCATCTGTCGGCAATTCGTTGGTAAACGCAAAAGACTCCTGAGCCAGGGGGCTGAGACCATTTGTCGGCAGTAGCAGGTGCTCCGCCTCCAGGAAGTCGTAATACTGCTCATAGACACGGGTGGCCATCTCCATGACCTGATGGATGGCGTCTGGGCAATCATACATGGCCATGTAATAAGCCTCCATCCCCATCAGATGAACAAGCGGATTGGTGATTCCACCGGTCAGGCTACCCATGACCATGCGCACGGGAAGGATATCCCCGAACAGGTCCTCGATCAGTTTCTGTTTCTGCGCGGTACCCTCCCGGTTGACCCCGAAGGCTCCCCCTCGCAGCTTATCCACGTCTGCCGCCAAGTCCGTAATCACCGGATCGATATGGAACCCCTGCGCGTTGGGGACATCAGCCCGCGTCACCTTGGCATCGAGGCCGAACGGACGCACATGAGTTTGCCAGCCAATATCAAACGTCGGAGAGATGGGCGTGTCATCGTCAAAAAGCTCACGCCCAACCAATGTGCCCAACAGCGTTGCTTCGATGCGACGCGCCTGCTCACCCTCGCATTGCAGACGGGGAGTAATGACCTCATGGCAGAAGTTGGAGAACAGCAAGCGAACCGGTGGAGACTCCCGACGTCCTTCCGCCTGAGCCCGCCACTTTGTCAGAATCACCTCATTGCGTGGCGAATTCGCATAGTCGAGCTGAAGCTTCGCACGCTGTCTAAGTATTTCACGATCCCGCCCAGTCATCATTTCCATTTGATCATCCTTTCTACAACAAGATTCCATAGTATCATGAACATGGATTGCATGTTAGCTTCATATTTACGACAAAAACAGAGAGATATCACGACAATTAATTGATTTCTTCCTCAAGCGCACGCCCGATACGATGACCGGATGATCATGTCATCAGGGTGGATTTCTGCCGCTCGCGCCCCTTGACACTTTTCTCAACAAAACAGGGTTCCCCCGTGAACGGATTACGCTCCGTCCAGTACATCAGGGTCGAGTAGGTGGACGGGGTCGGCGTGAAGATCTGCACTTGCTCTGGATTGACATGCAGCGTCTCGACGGCAAATTTCCTTAACTTCTGCATATCCTTATCTGTGCAGCCCGGATGCGCGGCCATCAGGTAATACGTCAGGAATTGCGGTTTCCCTGCCCGTTGCGTTGCCTCATAGAAGACCTCCCGGAACATTTTCAAGGCGGCGGAGCCGGGTTTCCCCATGGCCGCCAGCACACCGCTCTCAGAATGTTCCGGGGCCACCTTCATCTGGCCGGACACGTGATCGCGCACGATCATCTCGAGGTACTGGCGACCATGACAACGGTCGGCCATCACCAGATCGGAACGTATCCCGGAGGCGACGATCACCCGTTTGACACCCTCAATGCGGCGCAAGGCAGCCAGCAGATCCATCTGGCGTCCGTGATCGACCGGCAACTCGGCGCATATCTGCGGATAAAGACAACGCTTGCCAGCACAGCATCCCTTGCTGGCCTTGCGCTCGCAATCGATGCCGTACATATTGGCCGTCGGCCCGCCGACATCCAGGATCGTGCCGCGAAAGGCTGGATGCTTCACCAACTGGCGAGCTTCGCGCAGGATCGACGCCTCGCTGCGCGAGCAGACCCGACGTCCCTGATGAAGCGCGATCGCACAGAAATTACATTCCCCATAACATCCCCGGTGGGTCGTGATTGAGAACCGGATCGTATCCAACGCCCGCACCACACCATTCCGTGCATAGTACGGATGCACATCGCGCTCATAATCCAGTTCATAAATCGCATCGAGGGCCTCCTGCTCCAGGCGAAAGGGCGGGGGCTGCTGCACATAATAGCGCGTATCCTGCCGCTGGGCGAGCGCCTTGGCCGTCAAGGGATCCTGATGGGCATAAAAGGCGGTGAACATGCGGGTAAAGGCATCCTTATCCGCAGCCACTTCCGCGTAAGTAGGCAGTTCCAGTGCTCCGGGAGGCACCTCTGCGGCAATATAGCCGATGCCCCGCAAACCGCGCGGGTCGCCCCCCCCCCGCAGCGTTTTCGCCAGGGCCGAGACCGACGACTCGGCCATACCGTACAACAGGTAATCCGCCTCGTAATGCGCCACCCGCCGCAAGCTCGCTTCAATTCCGCCCAGGACGATCGGCACCGTCTGCTTGAAATGCTGGCGGATCAGGTTGCTATAAACCGTGACCGCCCGGTCCGGGCGCCGCGTGTTCTCTCCACCGGGGGTGAAATCATCACTTTTGCGGCGGCGTCCAGAGGCCGTCCGATTGGCGACCATGGAGTCGACGCAGCCTCCGCTCACACCCCAGAACAGGGTCGGCTCGCCTAAACGCGTGATGTCCTCACCGCTGCCCGGATCGGGCTGGGCGATGACGCCCACCCGGAACCCCGCCTGCACAAGGCATTTGCCGATAACGGCCACCCCGACAAACGGCGAGTCGATATAGGTATCCCCGGTCACCAGGATAACATCCACGGCGGACCATCCGAGCTTCCTTACCTCGTCCAACGTTGTGGGCAAGAACATTAAGCCACCCGCCTATCTTCAGATGCCAAGCACCCTTACCAGGCATCCGCTTCGGTGCCTGGGAACATCATGGCCATACTGAATTCAAACTGGAAATCGGCATCCAGCGACAGGTCCACATGCTCTGTCTGGAGACATAGCGTAGCGGCATAGGCACGTTCATCGGCAGATAGCAGTACCATCTTGGCCCCGAGCGACGCGGCATTACCGATAAAGCGGATATGCTCGGTCGGCAGCGGAGGCAGCATACCAATCCGGCGGGCATGATTGCGACGAATGAAATTGCCGAACGCCCCGGCAAGCAGGACTTCGCCCAGCTCATGGGCCTGCAGCCCCGCCCGTTTGAGCAGGATATTGATGCCTGCCCGGATTGCTCCACTGGCCAACTGCAACTCGCGAACATCCTTCTGCCACAGGCAGATCGCCTCGCCCCCGGCGGAATCAGCGGCGGACACCAGTTCGAAACACACCTCATGGCCTTGCGGCAGAAGCCGTCGTTTAAGCGCATCGCTAACACAGGAAGGTACTTCATCCGCCTCCTGGATGCGCCCGGTCTCATCGATGATCCCCGTCCGCAGCAACTCCGCTACCGCATCGATTAACGCCGTACCACAGAGTCCTGCCGCCGGCACATTGCCAATCACATTGACCTTAACGTCCTCGTCTAAAATCACTTTTTCGATGGCCCCCGGCGTTGCCCGCATACCTTGCCGGATGCGTGCGCCCTCGAAGGCTGGGCCCGCCGCCGTGGAGGCCGCATATAACTTGCCGCCGCTAGCCAGCACGATTTCCCCGTTGGTGCCGATATCGATCAACAAGGTCGACGTCTGCTGCTGATCCAGGCGCGAGGCAACCATCCCCGCCACGGTATCCCCACCGACAAAACCGCCGATCTGCGGGAAGACATAGACGTCGGCCCCCGCATTCGCCTGCAGGCCGATACCCACGGCCGGACTGGTTATTGCCCGATCAAAGACCTGCACAAAGGGGACCTCGCCCAGCGCTGACGGATCCAGACCGAGCAGGATTTGCTGCATGGTGGAGTTCCCCGCCACAACCACTTCATAAATCCGGGAACCGGCAATGCCGGTCTGATGACAGACCTCCTCGATGATCGCGTTCAGCGTACTCACCGCCGCAGCCTGCAAACGCGCTAGGGCCGCCGGGGATTCGCGGATCTTCTGGATGCGGGAAATGACATCATCCCCATGCGCGATCTGTCCATTCATGCGCGAGGCCACCGCGCATTCCTTGCCGCTTTCCAGATCGAAAAGCGTACCCACCACCGTCGTGGTGCCCAGATCAAAGGCAACACCAAACACCTTGGGATTCTCCACCCGGCAATCCAATCCCAGCAACCGGTCGCCAGCGAGAATCGCACGGCCACGCCAGGCGTGCGACCGCAGGCATCCCGGGATCTCGCGCATGACGTCAAGCGACATGGAAACCTTAGCACCGATGACCTCACGAAGCCGTTCCGCATCCGAACGGACATCCCCGTGAGAGGGGGCCGGGAGCGCAAAGGGGACCACACGAATGAAGGGGTTGACGGCAGCCAGGGCACCGCTATCCGCCGTCAGGATCTGCTGCCTGGCCTCAAACATCGAAGACGCGGGGACATCCACGATCATCGCCGACTGGACCCGTGCATGACAGGCCAGCACTGGCTGACCCTCGACCATCACCCGGCATTTGCCGCAGGTTCCCTTGCCACCGCAAGGGGTCTGCAGGATAATCCCCGCCCGGCCAGCCGCCTCCAGCAGCAAGGTCCCAGGCAGGACATAAACGGACCGACCGGAGGGTTGGAACGTCACCTTGACTTCATCGGGTTTCACGCCTACCTCCGTTCCATGGGACAGCCCCCTCCGGCACAGGAACCGGAAGGGCACTTACCCATGCTGCACGATGGCGCTTTAGCGGCAGCCACCGTCGCTGCGAAACTTGAAAACTGCTTCTTTACCTTTTTTGAACCGCAGGCAGGACAGGTAGGCAACGGCGCAGACGCATTGGGAACAAGCGTTTCAAACGCGCCCCCGCATTGATCACAGCAATATTCATAAATCGGCATGATGCTGCCCTCCTGCCCCACTCCGCGTCGATTACTTCTTCAGCATCTCGGCCATGGCCTTGCCCATGGCTTCGCCCACATCCATGTAGGTTTCTGCATGCTTGTTGTAGTGACCATTCCCGCTGCCACCCTGCGACAACGGATTCGAATAGACGGTGGCCACATTCCCCTTGAACTCGGGGTGCTTGCCCGTGGCGCCATCCACGGCGAGCTGCGCATCCATAACCAACTTGCCATTCCCCTTGCTGCCGTCCTTCGTGGCTTCGCCCAGCGTAGCCAGCACGAAATTCGCATTCGGCGCATTGAAATCCTTTCGCAGTGCCTTGATGAAATTGACGAGATTCTTTTCGTAGTTACTCGCATGGGCGGCGTTACCGCAGTCCTTTTCACCCTGCCAGAAGAAGAAGCCTGCGACCTCGCTGCCCTTCGCGCCGGGGTAGAATTTATCCAGATCAGCCAGTACCGTTTTGGCATACTCGACATCATCGTCGTACTGCTTGCCGGCATACCAGCCAGCACCCACCGGTTTTTCACCGTTGCCTTTGGGATTTTCAGGGGTCCCACGATAACCAGGGCAACCATCATAAGGCTCGCTACCGGGTGGGAGAAGATCCCAGCCGAGGCTGCGGTTGCCGATGCAACTCTTGAGAATCATTACCGGCGCGTCGATGGCGTCGCCGACAACATTCGCAATCCCGAACTCCGGTCCGATGCTCTTGCACTTGGCCACGGTCATCGGCTCATTATTGAAAAGCTGCATGCCACCACCCTTGCCTTGCATGACGCGCACAAAGCGGACGTCCTGCCGGGAGATCCATTCGCCCTTTTCGTCAATTAGGTAGGGATACTTATTCTTGGTCTTCACCGCTTCCGTCAGCGTGGCGAGCGAACCCATACCAACCATGTTGGACTGGCCCATCAGAATAAACACCTTGACCGGCTTGGACATATCCGCCGGTTTAGACGCGGGTCCCGCGACCAGCCCAGAGGCAACCACTGACACCGCACCGACCAACGCCATACACCCCGTGAGTCTTTTCATTACCCTCTCCTGTCTTGTTTTGTTAGTACCGGTCCATGACTAAAGCTACAGACATCGACACCATTCTTTTTCAGTATAAGAGAAACGCAGCAGCAAAAACAATAGCCAATTAAATTATTTTTTCAGAGGCTCTTGCAAAACCCCTGTGAACATTGAACAATCTGAAGAATTGCAATGGAAAAAGCAGTGCGTGCTACTGGGGACAGTACAGCTATGCACGGGGTAGCCATCATCGGTACGCTTTGAACAGGCTTTGTGTTTGGCCGCTTCAGAGCGTTGCGCCGGAGCCACGGCAGACATGCTCGTTCGGATCACATAGAAGCCGTCAAGCAGGGCCTCGTCCTTGATTTGCTGTTCCCTGCGCTGATAGGACAAGCCCTCTTCGGTA
>JFJP01044399.1_pt1 | contig 11133 bp, 7 predicted proteins | sample 431651 | NCBI WGS metagenome assembly JFJP01 (sample SAMN02602958, study PRJNA72255) | Microbial mat metagenome, whole genome shotgun sequencing project. | biome: fresh water; feature: sink hole; material: water; isolation source: purple microbial (photo- and chemosynthetic) mats found in... | reverse complement strand
AATATTTACCTAAGTGTTTTTCCTTCTTCGGAGAAAGATGTGGTACTAAAGGCGGTTCAAGTAGCTACGAAAGAAATACGCCACGAACTTTCGCAAAAAGTAAAATCACAACTGCGAAAAGTGCCCGATTTACGTTTTTACATTGATTCGAGCCTGGATTATATCGACAAAATAGACGATTTATTGAAAAAATAAAGATCCAAATAAAATATACAATTAATTTTGGTTCGTTGCTTAAAAAGTAATCGTTAATTGTAAAAAAAACGGCACGCCGTAGAGATGCGCCGTGTGCGTCTCTCACATTGCAAGCCCGACAGGTTTTTAAAAACCGTAGAAGTTCAATATCAATGCTTTTAGTGTCCGCTGAGAGCATGGGCGGTTATTCATTTTTAATCCTTTCCGGATTTTGTTTTTTTGAATTAGCTTGTAAATTACTAAAAAATAATTTACAAAAAGTCTATTGTCTTAATAATCAAAATGATTGGCAATTATAAAAAAATGAAACTAACATTAAAAAGTGTATGCGTTTTGATAGCATTTTTTTGCTTTGATTCATTACAAGCACAACAAGTACAGAATGTTACATTACAGTTAAAGTGGAAACATCAGTTTCAATTTGCCGGCTACTATGCCGCCATCGAAAAGGGTTACTACAAAGAGCTTGGTATTAATGTAAATTTGGTGGAAGCCATTGAAGGACAGAATCCTAACGATGAGGTTTTTTCGGGCAAAGCCGAATTTGGAATCTGCTCGTCCGATATTTTGTTGATGCACTCGCAAAGCAAAAAGGCAGTTGTTTTAGCAACTGTATTTCAGCATTCGCCTTTTATTTTACTGGCTTCGAAGCAATCGGGCATTGAAAATGTGCACGACCTAGTAGGCAAGCGTATTGCCTTAGAGCCTAATGCTGCCGATATTATTGTTTACATGGCAGACGAAGGCGTTCCTATCGAAAAATGTATCATCAATCCTCATTCGTTCGATACAAAAAAGCTATTAAACGGCGAAATAGATGCCATTTCGGCTTTTTCGACCGACGAACCGTTCATTTTGCAAGAAGCAAATTTCGAATACACTATCATTTCGCCTTCTGCTGGCGGCATCGATTTTTATGGCGAAATATTATTTACAACCGATTCGCTTATAAATAAAAATCCAAAGTTGGTCAGTAATTTTCGCAAAGCATCGCTCAAAGGCTGGAAATATGCCATGGACAATCGGCAAGAAATCATAGAACTTATTTACAACAAATACAGCAAACGGCACAGCTTAGCCCATTTACAATTTGAAGCCGAGCATACTGGACACTTAATTTTGCCCGATGTGGTAGAAATTGGTTACACAAACCCAGGAAGATGGGAATCGATAGTAGAAACCTACAAAAAGCGAAATTTACTCAGCCCTTCTTTTACAACCAAAGGCTTGTTGTATTCTGATTATTTAAAACCCAAAGCAAACATTCCTTGGAAACTAATTGCTATATTCTCTTTAATTGTTGTAATTATTGGTTCTATCGCCCTGTTTTTTTATAAAGTATCGGCTAAATTGAAAAAAGAAATAGAAAATAGAATAAAAGCCGAAATGCAAATTAAAAAATTATCAATTGCCATTGAACAAAGCCCAACTACTATTTTAATCACCGATATTAAGGGAAATATAGAATATGTAAACCCTAAATTTATGGAACTTACCGGATACTCTATTCAAGAAGTAAAAGGCAAAGATACACGTATTCTGAAATCGGGCAAAACGGATAAAAAAACGATAAAAGAGCTTTGGCAAACAATTACTTCTGGCAAAATTTGGCAAGGTGAATTTATCAACAGAAAAAAAGGTGGTGATGAGTTTATCGAAAGTGCTTTAATTGCACCAATTTTTGACCAAATAGGCACAATTATTAATTATATTGCAATAAAAGAAGATGTAACAGAAAAAAAACGACAAGAAGAACTCATTAAGCAAAAAAACATACAGTTAGCCGAATTAAATGCCACGAAAGATAAATTTTTCAGTATTATAGCTCACGATTTAAGGAATCCTTTTAGTGGTATTTTAGGCTTTTCAGATTTATTGGTCAATTCTACCAGAGAATATAGTAGCCAAGAAATAAGTCAATATGCTGGATTTATAAATCAGGCAGCACAAAATGCGTACAAGTTACTCGAAAACCTTTTGGAGTGGGCAAGAGCGCAAACCGGAAAAATAGAATTTAAGCCACTAGAAACAGACCTAAATAAATTAGTGCTCGATATAATTAGTTTATTAGAAAACAGTGCAAAAGCAAAAAGCATTTCAATAAACAATCAGGTATCTGCTAATTTATTTGTTTTTGCCGACGTCAATATGCTCAATACCATATTGCGCAATTTAATTACAAATGCTATAAAATTTACCCAAACAAACGGACAAATAACCCTTTCGTCGCTTGTACAAAACAACGAAGTAATTATTACAGTAAGCGACACAGGAGTTGGAATAGACAGCGATACCTTGGCTAAATTATTTAACATAAGCGAAAAGGTTTCACATTTAGGCACCAATGACGAAAAAGGAACAGGATTAGGATTGCTACTTTGCAAAGAATTTGTGCTAAAACACGGCGGAAAAATTTGGGTAGAAAGCGAGCTAGGAAAGGGAAGCGATTTTAAATTTTCGTTGCCATGCGTTGATGCTGTAAACTCTAAACCATAAGGCATTTTGCTAAAATGTGATACAAAATAAAAAAAGCAAACTTTGATTAGAAAGTTTGCTTTTTATTATTGTTTAGAATTTGAGTTCTTACTTTTTAATAAATTTTTGAGTAGAAACCAATTCATTTTGAGTAGTTAAGTGTATAAAATATATACCTTTGCTCAAGGTAGAAGTATTTATTTCAATTTTAGAACTAAAATCATTCAATTGAATTAATTTTTGCCCTGTAATCGAAAGTATTTCTATTTGAGTAATTGTTTCACTAGCTTCTACAATCAATTTATTTTCAGTAGGGTTTGGATACATTTTAAATTCAAAATTAAAATCCTGCATTCCGGTAGAAGTTGTTGAGTGGTAGCCAATGTACTCGGTAGTGCCTGAAGTAGCGTTATTAGCGGCGGCTTCGGTTATTGCAACCCATTCGCCAGTGCCATCGAGTACGCTAATGTTTATATTTCCTTGAGTAACCGTTGGTTTTCTGTAAAAACCTTTGTCTGCTCCCCAAACTCCAGCTGCGTAGATGCAATCGACTCTATTACTCCATGCTTTGCCACCTTTCAAAAGAGCTACAGGGTCGTCGCCATTAAAATAGCAAGCTGTTGTGCCTATTGCAGTAGAAATAGCATAAGCAGGTGCATTTGAGTCGGCATTTTTAAACACTTTTGTTTCGCCTGCTGCAATTGTACCTGTGATAGGGTCGCCATTTACATAATCACCTGTAGGTGTTGAAGTTCCCGACCATCTACCTACATAGTAGCCTGTTAAATCGACAGGTGCTAAACCTACGTTGGTTATTTCGATAAATTTATTGTTACCAACCGAACCTTCGTAATATTGGGTAATGATAACTGAGCCTACTGCGCTGGCATCTACCACATTAATGGTAAAATTTTGGTACATTGTTTTGCTGCCATCGGTCAATTTTAAAGAAACAGAATGTGCGCCCAAATCGTTAGCCGTTGGCGTGCCTTGCAATATTTGGCTTGCCGATGACGATTTTTGAGATGCAAAACTTAACCACGAAGGTTTTGTTTCAGCAGTTATTGCAAGCGTTTTTCCATCGTTTCCTGTGGCATTTATGGTATAAGAATACAAAACGCCTTCTTTAGCATTTATAATAGGAGTAGAAGTAAATGCCAACGAATTGCCATCGGTTACAGTAATTACAAAATTTTGCAAAGTTTCGTTTGTTCCATCGCTTACTTTGAGCGAAATGGTATTCTCGCCCAAATTATTGGGAGTTGGAGTTCCGGTAAGCGTGGCAGTTGTAGCTGTTACTTTGCTTATTGTGAAGGTTTTCCCCTCTCCGCCCGTTACCGTAATAGAGTAAGTATAAACTTGGTCTTGAGTAGCCGTAGTTGTTGGAGTGCTGCTAAAACGTAAGCCCGAACAGTTGTTTTCCCAAATACACAAAACCCATTCTGGGTGGTCAACATACGGGTTGCGATTGCCTTGAAATGAGTAACCTGCGTTATTCCTAACTGTTTCTTTGGTGCTAACTGGATCGTTTTTGTGCCAGTCCAATAAAATAGCCAAGAACCAATTAGAAAACACTTGGTTTTCTGTTCCATTGAGCATTGCGTGCGACCAACCATCTACTTGAGTTTCGTAGCGAGTAGCAAAATAAAATAAAGCGCGTGCAATATCGCCTTTGAACTCGTCGAGAGGTTCAAATACTGTTGCCGAATAGCCAGAGGTTGAATTTGCACCTAATTTACTTCCATTTCGAGAAGTCCAAGTGGCTGAACTTACTTCGCCAAAGGGATTATTGCTACGCATTCCGTTTACTTTTCCATCGCTGGGATAAATGTGATGAAAATCAGAAACCATGGGAGAAGCTTCGCTAAATACACTTTGTGGCATAATGTGCTCGCGGTTGTAACAATCGCCTTCGTTGGTATAATTTCCGCACTGCTTTTGACCATGCGAATAGTTGTAAGGGTCTGCCCCTGTTGGATTTTCTGAATACATATCCCATACAAAACCATCTTCGGGGTCTGTATCGCCCGTTACGTAAGCAGAATAGAGTGCGCTATAACTTTGAGCATTGTGCCCATTGGTTATAATTGTTTTGAGGGCAGTTTTTAGTTCGTACCCTGATTTGCCCTCGGCATTGGTATAATAACCCGCCGGAGCTTGTGCTAAGCTGCTTAAAAATAAGAAACTAAGTACAATTGAAGTAAAAAGTCTAATCATTTTTTTTTTTGATTTTGAGTAATTAAAATTTAAAATTAGAAATTAAGAGTAAAAGAATTGGGAATTAGGAATTAGGAGTTAGGAATTAATTCTTTCATTTTTCATTCCTAATTCCTAATTACTTTCTAATTAATTTGTTTACTGCATTTATAATACCTTCAGCATCGTAGCCAGCATCTTTGTAGAGTTGGTTTTGAGTGCCATGTTCCATAAATTTGTCGGGAATGCCAAGCCTTACAACGGTAGCAGAGTACGAATTTTCGGCAGCAAATTCCAATACTGCACTTCCAAAGCCTCCCGAAATAACGCCGTCTTCGATGGTAATGATGTATTTGAAATTCTCAAATACAGTTTTTAATATGTTCGTATCCAAAGGTTTCACAAAACGCATATCGTAATGTGCAATGCTCATGCCTTGTTGTTCAAAATATTCTTGTGCTTTTACTACGCTGTTTCCAGTAGTGCCAATGCTCAAAATAGCAAGTTCTTTGCCGTCTTTTATTTTTCTGCCTTCGCCAATTTTCAGTTCTTTAAATTCTTTTCTCCAATCGGTCATAACACCTTTTCCGCGCGGGTAGCGAATCGAAAACGGACCTTTTCCGCCAAGCTGCGCGGTAAACATCAGATTGCGAAGCTCTTCTTCGTCCATAGGTGCCGAAACAATGAGGTTAGGCACTACGCGCATGTAAGCAAGGTCGAAAAAACCATGGTGAGTAGCTCCGTCGTCGCCCACAAAGCCGCCGCGGTCGAGGCAAAACACTACATCGAGGTTTTGCAAAGCCACATCGTGAATCACTTGGTCGTAAGCACGTTGCATGAACGAGGAATAAATATTGCAAAAAGGAATAAATCCTTGAGTAGCCAATCCAGCCGAAAATGTAACGGCGTGTTGCTCAGCTATTCCCACATCAAAGGCGCGGGTTGGCATTTTTTCCATCATTATATTGAGCGAACTGCCACTTGGCATAGCGGGCGTGATGCCTAGTATTTTGTCGTTTTTTTCGGCAAGTTCTACCAGTGTATGCCCAAAAACATCTTGAAACTTAGGAGCTTCGGGTTCGAGGCTTATTTTTTCAATTTTTTCGCCAGTGTTCTTATCAAATGGACCTGCGGCGTGCCATGCCGTTTGGTTTAGCTCGGCAGGTCTAAAACCTTTGCCTTTTTGAGTTTTAACGTGCAACAGTTTAGGTCCAGGAATATCTTGAAGGTCTTTTAAAATTTTAGACAAATAAATAACATCGTGTCCATCAACAGGTCCAAAATATCTGAAATTCAAGGATTCAAACATATTACTTTCTTTCAAAATAATGGATTTGATGCCATTGTCTATCTTTGAAATTAAAGCTTGTGTGTTGGGTCCGAATTTTTTTATTTTTCCTAAAAAATTCCAAACTTCATCTTTCAGTTTGTTGTATGATTTAGAAGTGGTTATATCGAGAAGATATTCGTTGAGCGCACCTACATTGGGGTCGATTGCCATGTTGTTGTCGTTCAGAATAACCAGAATATCAGAGTTTTGTATTCCGGCATTGTTCAAGCCTTCAAACGCCATTCCGGCGGTCATAGAACCATCGCCAATGATGGCTACCACTTTACGCTCTTTTTCATTTTTGAGCTTTGCCGCAACAGCCATACCCAAAGCGGCTGAAATAGAAGTAGATGAATGTCCTACGCCAAACGCATCGTAAGGGCTTTCGCTGCGAAGCGGAAAACCGCTTACTCCTTTGTAAGTTCGGTTGGTGTGAAAAACATCTCGCCGTCCGGTAAGTATTTTATGACCATACGCTTGGTGTCCTACGTCCCAAACCAGCAAATCGTAAGGCGTATTGTAGGCGTAATGTAGTGCTACGGTTAGCTCTACTACACCCAAACTTGCACCAAAATGACCAGGGTTTTTTGAAACGATGTCGATAATATATTGCCTTAACTCTTTACTTACATCAATCAACTGCTCTTCAGATAGTTTTTTTAAATCTGCTGGCGAATCAATTTCTTTAAGTAATTTACCCGGAATAGCTTTCATATTTCGTTTGTTTTGTGAGTATTATTCTGTAGTTTTTAATCGGCAAAGATAATTGTTTTTTGGAATGTCTCCAAGCGTAAAATCATGTTTCAGTAAATTGTTAAATGGTTAAATGGTTCTATGGTTCTATGGTTCTATGGTTTTATTGTTTAATTGTTGAGAATGTAGATTTTTTCAATAATTAAATTCATATTACAATAAAACAGCCATTTAACCATAGAACCATAGAACCATAGAACCATAGAACCATAGAATTTAATTCTTTATAAATTTTTGCAACTCGGTATAACCTGTTTTTTCGGTTACTTTCACAAAATAGATGCCTTCTTGCAGTTCTGAAATCGAAACCGATATTTTTGTATTCGACTCGGTTTGTTGTAACAACAACTGTCCTGTAATCGAAAGAATTTCAATGCGTTCTATTTCATTCGTGCTTTCTATTACTATTTGGTCGTGTGCCGGATTTGGATAAATGCTGAATGTTTGCTTTACATTTTCAACACCCTGCGAAGCTTCGCCATGGAAACCTAAATATTCTGGCATTTTTGAACTTGCACTATGTACGCTAGCTAAACTAGTTTCAACCCATTCGCCAGTTCCGTTTAGAACGCTTATCGCAGTATTGCCTTGTGTTACATTTGCCTTTCGATAGAAGCATTTTGCTGCTCCCCACACACCGGTTGAATATATACAATCTACTCTATCTTCCCATGTAATTCCGTTAAGGGTTAAAGCCACTGGGTCATCTCCATTTACAAAAGTAGCTTCGGTTGATGCAACAGCGTTACTAACAGCATAAGCAGGAGCTACTGCTTTTGAATTTTTATATACTAGAGTTTGCCCTGCTTCTATTGTTCCTGTTAAAACTCCACCATTTGCATAATTACCCGTTGGGGTTGAAGTAGAGCCCCATCTGCCTAAATAATAAGAACTTAAATCAACTGCTTGTGTTCCAATATTTGTAATTTCAATATATTTATCGCTCCCATCGGTGGTGCTTTCTTCTGTATTTCCTTCGTAATATTGAGTAATAATTATGTTATTTTTTTGATTGGGGTCAGAAATTAGAATTTCAAACTCTTGGGTAATTGTTTTTTTCTTTCCTGCATCGTCAGTTAAGGTAAGCACAACGGAAGCTTTTCCTAAGTTGCTCATGCTGGGCGTACCGCTCAAGGTTGCGGGCAAAGTGCTCGAACTGAGTGTGAGCCAGTCGGGTTTGGTAGCCGAAATATAAAAAACAGCACCTTCGTCGCCAGTTGCTGTGATGGAGTACGAGTAAAGTTGTCCGGCATTTATTTTGGTTACAGGAGTTGAAGTAAATTTGATAGGATTTCCATCAATAACTTCTATTTCAAAATTTTGATAAATGCTCGTTGTTCCATCGCTCAGTTTTATAGATACGCTGTGTTTTCCAATATCCGAAAAAGCAGGTTCGCCCGAAAGCGATGCGCTTGCATTGCCTGTGGCACTTGTGCCTGCTGTAAAAGTAAGCCAAGCGGGAACGGTTTCGCCTGTAATAGTAAGTTGCGCATTGCCACCCGAAGCCGAAATGTTGTAAGAATAAGACTGCCTGTCGGTTAATTTTTTGTTGGGAGTAGAAGTAAACCAAAAGCCCGAACAGTTGTTGTTCCAAATGCACTCAACCCACTCTGGGTGGTCGATGAATGGATTTCTGTTTTTTTGATAAGTAAAAATCACATTGTTGCGGTTTCGTTCAAATTCATCTACTGGGTCTTCGGCATTCCAGCGCAAAAGGTCGGAAAGTAAAGCGTGCTGTGGCAGAATTGTGTTTTGTTCGGTTGGCAAAAAGTCAATCACTTCCAAATTGGGTTCACCGTTTTCGCCTTCGTAGCGCGTAGCCATGTAGAAAATAATGCGGGCAGCGTCGCCTTTCATGTTGTCTTTTGGTTTCCAAATCCATTTGGTTGTACTGTAATAACAACCTGTTGCAAATCCGTTGTCAAGGTATTCAATTTCATTGGTTTCGGCAAACCAGCGGTTGTTGCGCATACCATTTACATCGCCGTCGGCAGGCTTTAGGTTGTGTGCATCGGTGCCAGGACCAGGATCGGTGGTAGTGAGCGACCCGCGCGACTTTGCCCACACATGCTCTCGTTCCCAGCCATTGCCGCTGTTCCACTCTTGCGCTGCGTCAATCGACCTACCACAATAAAAAAGCTGCACATTTGCCGCGTTGTTTGGGTCTTTGTCCGATTGCTTCAAAATATCCCACACGTCGGTACCAGGATACGTTGAGTTACTTGAATATGGAAACTGAGTATGTCCTTTGATGATGTTGTAAAGAGCCGTTTTTAGTCCGGCTCCGCCAAGATTTTCTGTTCCGTTGTAATATCCCTCCGGAACCTGTCCGTTGAGAATGAAGCCGGAAAAAAGAAACAAAATGAGTATTAATTTTTTCATACGTTTGTTTGTTTGTTTTTTTTGAGATAATTAACAATTAAGCACCAGTGCTATTTTATTTTTTGAGCACCCCCTTTGCTATTTACTTATTTTTAAGCACTTGGCAAAGGAAATACGCAATTAATTTTGGTTCACTATTTACTTATACGATTCTATTTGAACCTTAGATTCAAATAATGACTTTATTTTTTTAGATGGGCTAATTTATAGAATATTGAAATGTATTGAGGGTTTGAAAGAAAACTACGCTAAATCGGTTCGACCGGCTTGTCCGGTCTGTCCGATAATTTAATAGCCTAACCGACAGACCGACAAGTCGGTCGAACGGTTTTTGTTTTCAAATTTTTCGTTGAAATGCTTAACTCATTATTTTAGAGAAAAGTGGGCAAACTTACTTATAATTTAAGTTACATTTAAAAAAAACTTTACCTCTTTTGGCTTTCGTTTTTGTAAACGATTGATTTGTACTAAAATAAATAGTATTTTTGTTGGAATGTTTAAAAACATAATTCTTTCATTGTGTTTAGTTTAGATAAAAAGTACAAAAAAAGTCACCATGCGTTATTGATACAGGAGACTCCAAAATCATCGTATCAATTGGCTAACTGCTAAAATTATAATGGTTTTTGAAAAAATTACCAAGCAATATTGATACGATGACTTTAAGTCATCGTATCAATTAGCCGACAGCCAAAATTATAATGCTTTCGCCAAAATTATAATGCTTTTCCCAAAATTATAATTATTTTACAATCTATTTCAATCTATTAAAAAAAAGATTTTCAAATTTTTGTATTAGAAAATTATACAAATATTAAGAGAAAAAAGAAGTTATAACAGTTTTTCATTGGCTTGTTCTAAAAAGAAATTCATAATTAATTTGGAATAAAACCTTTTGTGTTCCAATAATTTTAAAAACAAATCTCGCAGCTGGGTTAAATATCCTTTTTCTTTGGCTTTGTACAAAACGGTCAATGTGCCAATGCACTTTATATCATTCCACTGGGCTACTTCTCGCGCTTTTTTATCGTCTATTAGCAAATAATTTGCCTGCAATTCTTTGTATAGCAAGATACATTCTGTTTCGCCAATATCTATTCCGTTTATAGGAAAAACTTGGTAAGAGGTTTTTTGTATTTTTTTTGAAAGCTGTTCTAATTCAGATTTGTAAGTGCTAATTGCATTATGGCTTGTCAATTCTTGCCAAACCGCTTCGGGAATGCAATAACTGCCATATAATTCGTCTAATAAGTAGAGTTTGTCTATTAAAAGCAAAGATATTAAAGGGCTTGTATCGGCTATTATAAGCATTTATAAGTTTTTTAAAAGTTCCAGTTCGTTTTTTACATCATCAATGGTAATATTTGAAATAGGAATACCTAATTCTGCCAATATATTTTCAAAATCGAAGGTGTGAAATCCGGCTAAATTAGCGGCTCTTGCAAGGCTCAATTTGCCGTATTGAAACAAACTAATGGCTGCCCATAATTTGAGCTGTTTACCAAATTCAGTTGTATTCTGGTTGAGCGATATTAATATATCGGGTTGAATATCAATATTTAATGTTAATGTTTGCATATAATTTTTTTTATTAAAAACTTTTTTACAAATATACAAAAATTTATTTGCAAAAAAAAATGATAAATCTGTAACGATGAATGCAAAACAGAACGGCGTTTATTGATACAGGTTGCTTCAAAGTCATCGTATCAATTAGCTTTCGCCAAAATTATAATGCTTTTTGAAAAATTATAATGCTTTTGAAAAAATTATAATGCTTTTTGAAAAATTATAATGCTTTT
>JFJP01043154.1_pt1 | contig 11133 bp, 8 predicted proteins | sample 431651 | NCBI WGS metagenome assembly JFJP01 (sample SAMN02602958, study PRJNA72255) | Microbial mat metagenome, whole genome shotgun sequencing project. | biome: fresh water; feature: sink hole; material: water; isolation source: purple microbial (photo- and chemosynthetic) mats found in... | reverse complement strand
TTTCAATTTGTAAAAGAAAGAGATGAAGAAAAAGGTGAAAAAAGTTTTTCACTTTTTTTTTACTTATATACAAATACAAAGCCATTTTTCTCCAAAAAAAATCAAAATATAAATAGTGCAATTGGTTTTTTTCCATTAATTTTTCTAATGAAAGGTATTGGTGATTTAAAAGAAGCTATAAAACCAAAAATATTAAGATCATTTGTATTAGATTCCATTTCAATAAAACAAAATATTTTTTCATACGACAATATAAGAGAAAATCTAAATAATTTAATTGTTGATTCCTCTAAGGCTAGTGAAAAGATAACAAAATTTTTAAATAAAATGTCTCCAGAAGTTGTAGAAGGGGGTTATATGTTAAAAAAATTTTTATTACTTATGAAAAAACCCTCAGGCGGATATTCTTTTAATTTGATTGAGTCTCTTGCTAATTATGTTTTACATATTTTATCAGTAATTTCTTTTTTTCTCTTATCAGAAATAGAAGAAGATTTAATGCGTAATCAAAAAGATTTTATTATGAATAGTAATATCAGTATTGCTGAAATATGTAAAAATTTAGCCTATTTATTTTTATCTGAATTTATTTTTTACGAAGATGAGCAAAAGGGGTTCTTTTTAGAAGAAATAATAAGAAAAGTTATCAGTATGAATGATAATAGACGCCCTAGTATAAATGTAAATCCTATTATAAAAGATTTGAGTTTTTTTTGGTCCTTAGCTAATTTAAATTTTCACATAAAAATAAATATAAACCAATTTTTTAAATATATGAAAGGAAATTCTAATGAAAGATTAGATAAAAAAAACTTGAAAGAATCAACTGGTTTAACTTTTAAAATAAGTAAAAATGTAGAAAATAATGTTATAAGAAATAATCATTTTAATGATACTTTGACCACAAAAAAAGAAGTAAAAAATAAACTAGACACCGTAGAAGAAAATAATACTGAGAAATCTTTACAGAGTACTAATAAAAAAAATAATGAAATACCAAATGAAATTCCTAGTGGAAAAGAATTTTTTCATGAAAATAAATCTTATTTAGAAAAAAAATCAATGAATGTAAAAAATGATTCAAGTAATTTTCAAGATGTAAAAGTAGATTCTGCATTATTTTTTAGAAATAGCGAAAAACCAATTAGTGAAATAAATATCAATCGTAATTTTATGATGCCTTATGATGGAACTTTTGAATTAAATAGTGAAGAAAAAAGTGAAAAAAAAATAGAAAAACCTAATCTAAATGTGCAAATAGACAATAAAGTTTTTCAAAATAAAAAAGCTTCTATAGGTGAAGAAAAAGAGAGAAAAGAAAAAAGTAAAAATTCTGGAGAAAAGAAAATTTTTGAAGAAATGTCTCCACCGAAAAAAACAGTAGATATAGAAATATTGCCTAAAAAAAAAGAAATTAATTCAAAGGAAAAAGAAGTTTATGATTTTAAAAAGATAGAAAAATTACAAGAAAAAGTAGAAAATTTAAAAATTCAACCATTAATGCAACCATTAACAAATGTGAAAAAATCTAATCAGACAAAGGAAAAAATAGTTGAGCCAAATATTAAATCACAAATTAATGGAACCGATGAAACAAATAGTACCGCTAAATTTAAAAAATCACCAACATCAAATGATTTCATAGATTTTAATTCTAAAAAAAATAATTATAAAAAAGTAATGGAAAATCAAATAATTGAAAAAAATATTACCAAAGTTTCTTCGGTAAAAGATTTTGAAAAAAATGGAGATACATTAGAAGATTTTTTCTATAATATATCTAATAAAAAAAATTTGATTAATAATTTTAAGAAAATCAAACTCGATGAAGATTTCATTGCGCGAGGAGTAAATGAAGCCAACAAAACTGAACATAAATCAATTTCATGGGGCGAGCAGTTATGCGAGGAAAACAAAATTAAGAGGAGGGATGATTTCATGGAGACAGTAATGAAAGAAACTGAGCCTAGAGAAGTTTCATTGCACGAGCGGTTAGGCAAGGACAGGAAAATGAAAAATGTGCAAATGAAAGGTGGTCTAAATAAAATTAAAAAAAATGAAGATTTTATTTCAAAAAAAATTCCAATTGAGCAAAGTCAAATTTTCCAACTGTCAAATGTAGAATCTCTACAATTAAATGACTATGAAAAAATATCCAATGAAAATAATAATAAAAAAATTACAACAAATGAACTGCAAATAGAAATCGAAAAATTACAAATGAGTGAAAGTAATTTTCTTTGTGAAGATGGTAATAATACATTTTTTGAAAAACAAATGGTTATTGAAAAAAAAAAAGAAAATGAACAAAAAAATAAACTTCATAATAGGCAAACAACTATTATGACTTTTGAAGAAAAAAAAGATGTTTTTGAAGATTTTATTTCTCCAACTAGTCAAAAAAAACAAAACTCATTTGGTACTCTTTATTGTTGTAATGCTCAAACATTAGAACCAGATCCTCTGTCTTTTCAATATAAAACAGACAGTTTTCATAAATATTTTTTACCTCAAGATGAAAAAATATCTAAAAAAATAGATTTTGAAAATATGGATAATCCATTTTATTTAAAACAAAAAAAAATAAAAAAATCTAAAGAAGAGAATATAAATGAACAAAAAAAAGACGAAGATTTAATGAGAGAGGTTATAGTAACAAATATGAATTTTAATAAAAAAAGAGAAATAAACTCTGCTAGTATTGTTCCTGCTGAAAATAGAACATTTGAAGAAGAAAAATTAGAAGAGATAGATCTTAAAGATTTTAATATACCTATTATCAATAAAATTAATAATAATGTATTCGAAATTTCTCCATTATTAAAGGAATTTGATGTAAAGAAAGAACCTTTTAAATCTTTGTTAAATATATTAATTACCAATAAAAATAAAATGACTGAAAGAATAGAGCAGGATATTTTAGAAGTACAGAGAAAAAATTTTATAGAATTTAAAAATTTTGTTGCAAAAGTACCAATGTCTGATTTATCAGAATTAGGCAAAGATTCAAAAAAAATAAATGATTTATTAGCTAAAATAGCAAATTTTAGCAAAAAAGATATAAGTTGTGCATCATTTTTTATATTACATGTTTTATCAGATATATTAGAGTGCAGAAGGGGTATTTTGCAAAATAAAAGAGGTGATGATGTATTTGAAAAAACTATATTAAAACCTGGTTTGTTAGAAAATATTTATAAAATAAATGATACAATCAGATTTTTAATAGATCATAAGAGTACATACCTATCATCCATATGTTTTAAATTACAGGATTTTAATAAAATTTTACCCTCTAATCAAATAAAAAATAAAATAGATTCTTTTAATAGAACAATGAAAGCTTTTTTAGAACTTAATTTAAATCTCTTGTCCTCAGAGAATCAAGAGATGTCTTTTAATGAAATAAAACAATGCTATAACTCGGTATTGCAAAATACTAAAAACTTAATTTTAATGGAGCTACCAAATTCTTCTAATCAATCCGAAGAAAGTTCTCATGAAAATCCTGCTGGCCAAAGAACTCTTGATCAACAGTTATTTGGGTCTTATATAACTTCTTTTAGTATTTTAGTAGAAAGTATAAATTCTCTATATAATTCTATGCCTATGATATGTCCAATACCATTAAATTTAGAAGAACTTATGGATGAAATGAAAAAAAATGTAAAAGAAAATTCTTCGGAAGTGATATCATATTTTTCTCAATTAGAAGTGTTAAATGCTGATTTTAAAAAAACAAAAAATTTCATGGATAAAAAGGGAATGTCTTTTACTACTCAAGGAAAAATATTCGAAAAAATTATGGACCATATTAATGAAGATAAAAGAAATCTTAAAATATTAGTTCATTTTATAGGAAGAATACAAAAATTAGTAGAAACAGATTCTGCTGGTCATAATAATTTTCATCCATTGGATAATTAGTTATATATTGGAATATTGATTATCTTCATATTTTTTCAATAAATTTTCTCTCTGATGAATCATAAAAATTTCACTTATCTAATATCTCTTTTTTTATATTTCTTACCTATTTGAAACAAATATTTATTCAGTATCTTTTACTTCTTAGACGAAAGTATTTAATATTTCTTTCTTAAAAGATTTTAATTAAGTTTACTTATGGAAACTTAATTACTCTTTTTTCTTCATTGAAAAACTTCGGTTTAAAATTTTTAAAGAGAATTTTATTCTAATAAAAAAGCTCCATCTTTTCTTATTTGAACCCTGATTTTATTCATAGAAGAACCGCAAATTATTTTTCTAGGTATAGTTCTATTATCATTTGGATATTCACAACAAATAATTATATTTATTACCTGTTTTTCTTTATCTAAATCTATGGATTTAGGATCTTTTGCTTGTCCAGGAACAACTTCATATTCATAAACCTTTATTGAATATGGATTTTCTCTTCTTAGTAAATCCTTTTTTTCAAAATATTCTGATACTGAAATAGTTTTTAATTGATTATTTAATTCTACATCATAAACTATTACTACATCTATTCGAAAAGATCGACCCTTATTAGCATCCAAATCGCAACAAAAAGTTATTTCCTTTTCAGAAAAAATAAAAAAAAGATTAGAAAACACTTTTTATTTTTCTATAAAAAATATAAATTATAGTAAATTTTAGGATTATTTCATTTTGAAACTTAAAAATATATTTTAAAAAAATGTCATATGTTTATTTTTTTAGTTATAATTTTTGTGTTGAACTCTGAGGAATTTAGGTGCTTATCTTATATAAATTGCCCTAATAAACTTTTATCTTCTTGCAAAAATCTTTTATATTATATTTTTATAACTTTAGAAAGAGAAGCTCAGGATATTATATTTGTTTCAGATAATGAAAAAGTTTTAGTTTTTACTAAAAAAATGCCAGAAGGAACAAAAGAAGAAATAGAAAAAATAAGTTTTTCTAATTATAAAAAAATGAAAATGATTATAAAGATGTCTTTAAACATGAATATTATTGAAGAAATTCCTCAAAGTGCTATGGAAAAAATTATTATAAAAAATAAAAATTATTCTATTAGAGTTTCTGTTCATCCAGCAAATAGCATGGAAATTTTAAATATCAGAATTATTAAGGAAAATTTTTTTCAACCAAATGAAAATTTAAAAATAAAAAAGGGGTTAAATATTATTGCAGGTAGAACTTGCTCTGGAAAAACTACGATTTTTTATTCTATTTTAAATAATTTTCAAGGACATATTATTACTTTAGAAGATCCAGTAGAGTTTATTTTACCAAGACTTGTACAAACTGATGTGGAAAAAATTGGATATGAAGAAGGAATAAAATCTGCCTTAAGACAAAATCCAGACTTAATTGGAATTGGTGAAATAAGAGACAAAACTTCTGCACAAGCTGCCGTAAGAGCTGCTTTAACTGGACACAATGTTTTAGCAACTTTACATATTCCCAATTCTAAGGAACCATTAAAAATGGTGAAAATTAGGATGGAAGAAATGGGTACTATTTTTTTTCAACATATTCTCAGTTCAGTTATATTTATAGACAATTTTCAAGCGAAACAAATAGAATGTTTGGAGATTTTATGAAAATTTTATTATTATTGAAAATTTTGAAAAATCTAAATGGTAGAAATTTTAGAGAAATATCAGAAAAATTAGAAAAAATATTAGGAATAAAATTAAAAAGAGATATTTTTCAAACAATTTATCCACTTTTAGATTCTGTTGGTAAAAAGATTCTTTGTGCAGAAAATTTTCAATGTTTTTCTATTTTATATAAATATTATTCAGAAAAAGAAATTTTTGAAACAACTCTAAAAAGAGGAATGATTTATCCAATTTTTTTATGTCTTTTATCTGTTATTTTGGCATTAGTTATGAAACTTTTTTTTAACTCAGGAAAAGAGATATTTATGGCAATATTTTTATATTTTTTATTTACTATATTGAGTTTTTTCTATATTTTTAAAATTTTTCAAAAAGATTTTTCAAAATCTTTAAAGTTTTATTTTACATTTTTATTTTTTAAAAAAAAGATTTCTATAAATGAATGGATTTTTTTACTTGAAATTTCACAAGATATATCTTTTCAAAATTTAGATGATTTATGTAAAAAAACTATAGATTACCATTTTATTTCTATAAATATAATGGAAGATGATTATGAAAAAATGTTTATAGAAAATAAGATAAAAATGAATTCAAATATAGATTTAATATTAAAAATTAATATGTTTGTTTTGGGTTTAATTATTGTTTTTTCAACATTAATAACATTTTATGAAATATTTAAACTAATTTAAATAGAAAATATTATGATAAAATTCCTTATGTTTTTATTTTTTAAATCTTCTCATGAGAAAAAAGATGAAATTACCGAAATGGAAAAATGTTTAGATGATTGGAAACCTTTAAAAACTAAAAATTCTTCTATAAAAGGTGAAACTGTAGTAAATATTGGTGGAGGCATTATTTGCACAATCTTAGGTTTGTTTTTATTTAGTAAATTGGTTAGAGGCCTTGAGGGAGAAATAGAAGATGCCAAAAATAAATTAGAAAAAAATCATAAATTGCATATCGAGGGTAAAACTTCAATAAAATACGATAATACCCAAAAAGAATTTTCTATTAAAAAAGTTAATGATAAGACAAAATATATTTTAGATAATATAAACTTCATAAATTATGTTTGTAAAAATCATTTTGAAAATAAAAAAGACAAAATTGAACAGTTTTGGAGAAAAAAAAATATTAAAGAGGGTTTAAGTTATAAAATTTATGATCAAATAGAAAAATATTTTAAACTTTTAGATGAAACAGTGAAAGAAAATGCTTCTAATATTACAGAAATAATAGAAAAAATAAATAAAGAAGATGATCAAGTAAAGAAAAATAAAAAAATTCAAGAATTTCTAGAAAACTTAAATTATTTTTTAAATAATAATATGGATCTATCTGATATTTTAATTTTTCTTTTTAATTATAGAAAAATAGAAGAAAAGAAAGAAAAAGAAACAAAAGAAGAAAAAGAAATAAGAGAAAAAAGAGAAGCCGAAGGGAAGGAAAAAAAAGAAAAATATAATAATACTAATAAAGATCTAATAAAAATAAATGAAGATAACGAAAAAGAATTTAAAAATATACATAGTTGGGAACAAGTTTATCCAGACGTTTTTAAAAATATTATTGAAAAAAATCAGATATTTAAGAGATTACAAGATAATATGCAAATAATAATTAACGCAGTTAATGATGCAAATTTTCTTCAATCCCATATTTCTTTAGAAATTAAACCTTTTATTTTATCTTTAAAGGCATCTTTTATAGATTTTTATCAATATTTAAATGATAAAAATGAAAAATGTTAAAATTTACTATTGATCGGTTTTTGCTTAGTTGGTCTATGTAGTGGACTTTTAGCTGTAAAATACTTTTTTTCTTTTTTATCTCCAGTAATTTGTCTAATATTTGCTACAAATATTTATCATTTAATATCAATTTCTGCCTTTTTTTTATTAGGATTTTGGCTGTCTAAATACATTATATTTTCTAGTTTATTTATATGTGCAGCAGGTATAGTAAATCATGTAGGAAAAGAAAGAATTTACTTAAAAAATGTTTGTTATAAGGGTCATTCATGGAATAATTTAGAATTAAGATCAAAAAGGAATTTAATAAATTTTAAAGATATAAAAGCTGGAAACAGGATTTTTTTTTCTGCTGTAGTTAAAAATAATAAAGGTGTCATAACTAAAATATTTAGAAATAATAATTATGCTCCAAATTTTTTTCAAAGAATAAGAAATAAAATATCCACCTTTCTTGACCATAAAATTTTCAATGAAATATGGAGAGCTATTATTTTTGGAGATAAAAGTTTTTTAACATCAGAAATATGGAGTAGATTTAAGGATTCTGGAATCTCTCATTTGCTTTCCATTTCTGGTTTACATATATATTCCTTTTCGTAGAGAAATTTTATTGATTTTTTCCACACTCTGTGGAATATTTTATAATTTTATAATATTACCTAGTCCAGCAACTATTAGATCTCTTATAATGACAGTAGTTTCCATACTGCTTCCTTTTAAAATCGACAAAAGCCAGGTACTTTTTTCTATAGCTATTGTAATGTTAATTTTGGATCCTAATTTGATTTTGAATATGAGTTTTCAATTATCTTTTTTATGTACATTTGCTATTCTATCAAAGCATAAGAGCTTGAATATTTCCGCACTTTCTTTACCTGTTTTATCTCAATTTTCTTTAGGTGGAATATTTACAAATTTTTTTATATTACCTATTTTTTCATTTGCGCTATATTTTGGTTTAGTTGGATGTTTTTTACAAAATGAATTTTTACTTCAAATCGGAAATTTTTTTCTTTTTTTAATTTATAAAATAGCTGGCTATTTTGCTTTTAGTATAAGCATTTTAACTTCTGATTTCATAAAATTTCTTTATTTCTTAGGGCTTTCACTAACAATAGTCAGTAGAAATTTTATATATACATATTTTCCCTTCTTTATACTAGTTTTAACTAAGATTTCTCTTTATTTTTGGTAAAAAAAATACTTATAAATATATAAAAAAAACAGCAAAATTTTTAAAAAAAATAAAATAAAAATAAATCTATTGTCAATTACTTTCCAGAAAATTTTTAAAAAATTCTCAAATAATGATTTTATTAACCAAAGTTAGAATAGAATAAATCTTGTGTTTCGGTTCTTTTCTAAAAAGTGGAGTGAAATTCCTTTAAAAAGAGAAAAATCCGATAGCCAGATTGACTGGTCGCTAAATCTAAATGGAAGTAAGTTTACATCGTTAAACTCTTCTTTTATGAAGGAAAATTATGGTACTATTGCAGATAATCAAAAAGATGACATAAAGAGTACTGATAATTTATTTATTCAAAAAGAAAATAGTTATTTTTTTTCAAAATCTCAACTAAATAGTAATATTGATTTGATGAAAAAAAGTGGATTTTCTAATGGAAATTCTTCGGACTCTTCGAGTTCTTCAGATTCTTCTTGCCAATTTTCTGAAATTGAAAAAAATAATATAAAGCGTAGCGGAGACGTTGTAGAGTTATTAGAAGCAAATGAAAATATGGTATCAAATTCAAAATCTAGTAAAAAAGTTAATTTATTAGAAGAACCTTTAAAAAATGAAGATTTGAATAAAAGAAGTAAAAGTATAGATTTAAGAAAAATAAATTCCATTCCTCAAATTGTAGAATATATCAAAAATTTTAATGGATGTGATTTAAAAAAAAGAGCAAAGAATACTGTTGTATTTTCCGGTCCTGCAAATGCTAAGTTAATGATCATTGGTGAAGGTCCTGGAGCTGAAGAGGATGAAGAAGGTTTACCTTTTGTTGGAGCTAGTGGAAAGCTATTAAATAAAATGTTAGAAGCTATAGGAATTAATAGAGATAATGTATTTGTAACCAATATAGTGTTTTGGCGCCCTCCGGGAAATAGGGCTCCTACAAATGAAGAAATAGAGCTTTGTTTTCCAATGTTAGAAAAAGAAATAGAAATAGTAAAACCTAAATGTATATTAATTTTAGGTTCTTCAGCTATGAAAACTGTTTTAAAAACTAAGGAAATGATATCTAGAATGAGAGAAGGGCAAATTCATAATTATAAAGATATTCCATGTTTTGTAACATTTCACCCATCTTATTTATTAAGATTACCTAAACAAAAAAGTTTGACTTGGTTTGATTTACAAAGATTAGAAGAGTTTTTAAAAACAAATAATATAGATGTAAATAATTTATAATAAAATTTTATTAAAATATTATTTTTAAAGTCCAATTTATTAAGCCTTAATATTTTCTATATCTTTCATAGGAATAGATTTGGCATATTTTTTACCATTTTCTTCTTCTAATATAAAAAAATCTGAAGAAGGATAAATTTTAAAATCTCTAGAATCAGAATCTTGGTAAAAAGGTAACATATCTTTTTTCTCTTTTTTAAAGAGTTCAATTTTTTTAGCATCATCCTTCTTTTTTTTATTTTTTTCATCTGATTTTTCAATTTTTTTTCCTTTTAAAAATGACCAAATATTATCTTTCTGCCAAATTAATAATCCAGATGAAGCTAAGATTACCGTTCCGCCAATAATATTACCAGTAGTAAAAAACTTTATTTCTTTTACATTTCTACTGCTTCCACAAATATATAACATATTTGATTATAATATATTCAGTTTGTTCTTACTGTATTCTAACGGATTTTCCTTGAAAATTCTAACGGATTTTCCTTGAAAATTCTAACGGATTTTCTTCGAAAATTCCAAAGCCCAAAGACGCCAATTTTGTGCACCTTCTCCGAAAAAAGTATCTTTAAAAAAAAGAAAACATAAATTCTTTTTTTTACTATCATTATTTGCAATATTATCCAAAAATATAAAAAAATCCTCTTTATTTTTTATGTGATTTTCTGATATTTCTTTATATGGAGAACAATGGTTTATATTTCTAGAAACTTTTATAAAATCTTCCAAAAATGTTTGAACTCTTATAGGGCGAAAAGGGTCTATTAAGGCATGAATATTACAATCCCATTCTTGTGCAGTTTCCAAACATGCTGCTATTTCTGATGGGTGTAAAGCTTGGTCGTCTATTATAGTAATCTTTGGATGATCAACAATTATTTCCATTCTTCTTTTTGAATTTTTTAAATATTGACATTTTTCTATAATTTTTTCTATAGGAATATTAAATGTTTCCTTGATAGCTGCTATAGCCATAGTAATATTTATAGCATTAAATTTACCTAAAACCTTTGATTCTACCAAAAAACTCTTACCTTCGTAATTTAAATTAAACTTTATTCCATCTAAACTATGCTCTAAATTCACGATTTCATATATAGAATTATTATTAAAACCAACAGATATTCCTTCTAAATCTTTGAATTTTTGTTCTTCTGAAAAGAATATAAGTTTTTCTGAATTTTTTATTAATCTTTTATATAAACTCCACATCTCCTCTTCATTAGAAAATTGCCAAATATGATCTAAGCCGAAATTTGTTAAAACCAAAGTATTACAAGATTCTTCACCATAAATCATATCTGCTTCGTTTAGTTCTACAATATAAGGACCCTTTCCTTCTTTAAAACATTTTCCATTA
>JFJP01040965.1_pt1 | contig 11133 bp, 8 predicted proteins | sample 431651 | NCBI WGS metagenome assembly JFJP01 (sample SAMN02602958, study PRJNA72255) | Microbial mat metagenome, whole genome shotgun sequencing project. | biome: fresh water; feature: sink hole; material: water; isolation source: purple microbial (photo- and chemosynthetic) mats found in... | reverse complement strand
GAAAATGGTGATTTTATTGGCTTTGATATAATGGTAGGAAATCCGCCTTACATTAGCCACGATAACATCACTTATAGAGATAGTTTGAAGGGTAAATATACTGTTTTTCAACCTTTTGCAGATTTATTTTGTTACTTTTTCGAATTAGGATTTTCCTTAGTCAGAGAAGGCGGTCAAGTGGGTTTTATCACTTCTAACTCATTTTTAAGGGCAGAATATGGCAAGCAACTAAGGGAATTTCTCACCCAAAAAGCGACCATTAAACAAATTATAAACATAGAAGAAACGCAAGTATTTGAGGAAGCCACCGTAAATACGGCAATTACTTCTTATGAAAAAGTCAAAAATAATGATAATATTCTGATAGTCAATGCTATATATGATATTAAACAAAGTTTTGATGAATTTGTAAAAGCAAATCAATTTTTTTATGAGCAAGAAAGTTTAAGTTCTCAAAATTGGAATTTGATAAGTAAAGAAAAGTTAAAATTATTGAATAAGTTAAGTCAAAATTTCCCTTCTTTGGAGTCTTTAAACTGCCAAATTAATTTGGGCTTGGCTACGGGTGCTAATGAAGTTTTTATCATTGATGAAGAAAAAAAGAACAAATTAATCAAGCAAGATATTAGAAATGAGGCGATTATAAAACCTATTTTAAGAGGTCGGGACATTCAAAAATATGTTTATGACTTTGCTAATCTTTATATTATCTTGACTCGCAATGAAATAAATGTAGAAAAGGAATACCCAACACTATACCAATATTTTGACAATTTTGGGCAAAAATTCAAAGAAAGAGGTGCAAAAGGGCGACATTGGACAAACCTAAGAGCCGCTTCTTTTTATGATGATTTTAAGTTAGAAAAAATTATTTGGATTGAACTTTCTGATAAAGGAAGGTTTGCACTTTGTAGCGAAGAAATATGCTTGCTCAATTCTGCTTACTTTCTCATTCCTCCCAAAGAATTGGAAACCAAGTATTTACTCGGAATTTTAAACTCGAAGTTAATTGAATTTTATTTGAAATCGACAGCAAACACAAGTGGTGTAGGCACTACTCGTTGGATTAATATTTACATCAAAAATTTTCCAATTCCTGTAATACCTAAAACAGAACAATTTGCAATCATCGAAAAAGTCGAGCAAATTCTTTCCCTCAAAAAAGCAGATAAAGAGGCAGATACGAGTAGTTTGGAAAAAGAAATTGATAATTTAGTATATGCCTTGTACGGTTTGGAAGCGGCGGAGATAGCTTTGATAAATAATTAAATCTTATAAACTGTGTTTTTATCAAAAAAGCGTGTCAAAGTTGTGAATAAATAAAAATGCTGGTTTTTCCTACAAATTCACTCGAATTCCCGGTCCTAATAGGTAAAACCAGCGTTCTTGTTTGACTAAATAGCCAAAACCTAAGAAAAGCGGAAAACTTAACTTTGCATCACGCCGAGAGGGGTAAACTGAGCCAATGACAACGATACCCAAATCACGGTTATTATTGGTATCTCTCAAATTGAAGGCATCTAAGGCAATTGCCCCAATACCAATGCGATAGGGACGCAATTGAGCAATTTTATTAGGGCTAAAAAACTTAAATTGAGCTATAGCAGCAATGCTAATGCCTCCCAAAGGACTAAAATCACTATCGCCAATTTTTTTGGTGAGCAAGCCCGCAGGAAAAGAAACGTCTATATCAAAATTGGTATATTTTGCTAAGATAATTTCTATTTTTTGCACAAAGCCCACATTACCGCCGTACTCATCTGCTTTGTGCTTGATAGTAAGTTCTATACGGCTCCAGTCCTCTAATTCATGTGTTTTTCGACTGATAAAATTATTCAAATTAATATCATTGGTATTGCAGTCTTTTTTGTCATAAAAAGCAAAACGGGGAGAGCCGTCAGCAGGGCAGACCACAATGCGAGGAATGGTAGCCATCTCTACTAACTGCCGATTTGCGCCCGTAATTTTGATGTCTATGGAAAGAATTTGTCGACCAAAAAACTTACTTTCTGTGTCGATTTGTTCGGGACGAAAAGAAAGAATAATACTACGTACTGTTTCATAATACAAAATGGGCTGGTTTAAATCGGTAATTTTGCATCCCCAGCACCGAAGTCAATATCAACAAAATCAAGTATATGAGGCTTTTGCTGTTCTTTGATAGTAAGTGCGTAGGCAGTTGGCTCATTATTATTGTAAATAAAAATTTTCCGTTTGGCAATATTTATAGGAATTTTTAGCTTGAAAATCTGCATATTTTCAGTTTTGACTACCGAGTCCGTTTTTATTTCTGCCAATCCTTCAAAGCGAAAATTTGCTTTGTAAAGTGCCTCGCCTTCTATTTTTACTTCAATACTTTCGCCCGCATATACGCCCAAATCTCCAGACCATTCGCTTCCTTCCTTCAAAATACTTATTTTGCTAATTTGCATTTTGGGTGTAATATCAAAATTGCTGATAAACTGCGCTTTATCACCGTCCTTGAGGTAGAGATACCCGTCTGTAGTGCGGTGCAAGGCATATAGGCGCAAGATTGCCAGTACTTTGTTGTTGCTAAGTTTGCTTTTTGTAAAAAGTTCGCCAACTAAATATCCTCCGCTTTCTTCTTGGTTTTCAATACGATATGTTTTTTGAATTTGTAATTTGTGATGGTGTTCTATGAGTATTTCCACGCCCGTCCGAAGATTATCTTCGAGTGTAACATCTTTTTTATCTATTTCCAAAAAAGCAAGCCTACTTTGTTTGATGTTAAAATGAACTTTGATTAGTGGCAGCATCGAGGTAATTTTCCCATTTACTAAAAATGGTTTATTAGTAAATAGTTGTAAATAAAGTGTTTGTGTTTTTTCTTGGTTAGGGAAAATATGAAGGTAAATTTTTCCATTTTTTTCGTTTATTTTATAGTTAATAACCTCATTTTCAGTCCATTTATTTTCGGCACTGATGAGTTGAAACTTATTGACATCAATCTCAAAAATCCTTTCTTCTCCAATATAAAGTTCATTATCTTTCAAAAATAAATTGGCTTGTACTTGAGTATAAGGCAGTAATTTTACTTGCTGCACGCTTTCTTTTATTCTATCTCCTTCATTATCAATCTTAAAATTAAAACTCAGAAAATTACTTTCATCAAGATTTTGGAAACGAACTTTAAAACGAAAATGCTCCTGACCTACCTTTGTAATAGAATCGAGCAGCTCATAATCGGCAGAGGGTAATAAATGTATGCTATTAATCTGCTGAGGGTGAATTGGATACAACTCTATTTCGCAAATAGGATTATTTTTTTCGTACCTAAAATACAGATATTTTGCCTCTTGGTAATTTATCGCATTTGCCGACCAAGTATAGGTAGCTGTATCTATCCGTATGACTATTTCCTTGAAAGCAAAGTAAGTTTTGCTTTGCGCTAAGAGATAAGTCATTGAAAATAAATATATTGCAAAAAAAAATTGTATCCTTTTCATTTGTATTAATTTACGTAAGTTGCACCGAAGGTCTGCACCACTTCTTGAATAATGGCAAATGCAACTTACGTTAATTTATATAAATATACCATAATCTATGAAGCAAGTTTCCGCATCTTAAAAATTAGCCCTTAAAGTAACGACTAAATTTCTGCCTGCACTACTAATACCTGATGCAAATACCCGATAATGCCTATCTGTGATATTTTCTAAGGCTACTTGTGCCTGCAAAAAGTTAGTAACTTGATAAGCAGTGCGTAAGTTTAGCGTTGTCCATGAGGGCATTCCGTCAGGCGTTGCATATTGGAGATTATCTTCGCCTGATGGACTATAATCTCCAATTTTTTTCCAGCCTTGATAGCTTACAAAAAATTCCGCCTGAAATTTCTTAATATTCGCCTTTAAAGAAGTTTGTCCATATAAAGGTGGAATATGGTCAAGCGGTGCATTTTCAGAAGTAACCGTTCCTTTGGTATAAGTTAAAGTGCTTTTAAACTGCAAAAAATCAGTAATTTGGGCTTTTATATTTGCTTGAAAACCATAAATTTCTGCCCTAAAAGCATTCACATTTGCCTGCACTCTACTTTTTACACCATCATAGATAATAGAATCTTGTCCGTTGAACTTGGCAGTCCTGACCACAATAGCATTGTTGTAAATCGTATAAAAACCTGTAACTTCTATCAGCACTTTATCAGCAAAATTTTTAGAGATTCCTGCCTCAAAGTTATAGGTCTGTTCGGGCTTAAGTTCAGTATTTGGCACAATTACATTGCCTCTTTGTGAGTCAAAAACTCTGCCTATGTCATCAATATTAGGCACTCTGAAGCCCGAAGAAGCCAAGACATTGAATCTCCAAGAACGGTTTAGCATCGCTACAAAGCCAATATTATAGTTAAAAGCACTATTATTCAGACTTGCATCATCAAAAGGAAAAGGGAAAATAGATTTTTCTACAAAATGTGCTGTTTGCGAAATACTACTGTAGCGCAAGCCTTGCGAAAAGACAATTTTTTGATATTCATTTTTCTTGGCAAGTTCCCAATTATGCGTGATATAGCCCGCAAAACTTTGTACCTCACTTCCGCCGTCAGGGTAGCGTGTACTGGCAATTTTGCTTGTATTTTTAATAATATCAATTTCATTAGCATTAGAGCCTACTTGGTTGTAAGTAAATTCTGCTCCGTAGCGCAATTCGTGGAATGTTGCTAAAGTTTTGCTCAAATCAGCATTAAAAGTATAAACATTTACCTTTTCTTGTCGGTGCGTCCTTGCAGTCTTTCCGAAGCGGCGTGTAATGCGTTCTTCACCTATATTTTGATAGCCGACAACAAAATTGGCAGCGTCATACATTCCTTTGTCGGCTTTAAAACTTGCTTTCAAAGAAGCCATGAGGCGTTTTTGGGGACCGTAATCCCAAACTGCAAAATTAGGTACACCCCTGCTGTCCGATTCAGAATAGCGGTCATAGCGGGGGATATTGCTCGAATTAGAATATTGTAAATTTAGCGTAAAAACTTGGTTATCATTTGGTTTAAACATTACTTTTTGCAAAATATCGTACTGCGTATAGCCTGAGAGTGTTTGCAAATTTACATTTTCATTTGGCGTAGTTACATCTTTTCCGTCTATAAACTCTTGAGTAACTGTTCTTTTCCAAAAGTCTTCATAACCTACTTTTCTATTTGTACCTGCACGCAAATCTCCAAATTCTTTATAAGTAATGTTGGTAAGGAAACCCCATTTTTTTGTACCGATACTAAAATTAATATTCTGTGTACGTTCCTGATTAGCAGAGGCATAACGAATCAATGCTCCAGAACTAAATACTGTTTTCTTGTTCATAGAAAGTGTTGGATTTTTAGTAAAAAAGTGCATCACACCGCCCAATGCATCACTACCATAAACTACAGAACCTGCTCCATAAAGAATTTCAACTCTCTCAAGCATATTGGGGTCAATAGTTATTACATTTTGCAAGTGTCCACCCCGATAAATTGCGTTATTCATACGCACTCCGTCAATGACTGTAAGCACTTTATTTGCCTCAAAACCACGCAATACGGGACTACCGCCTCCCGCTTGACTTGTTTGCAGAAAAACTTGTCCACTTTGAGCCAGCACATCTCCCGAAGTTTGAGGGTTATTAAAAGTAATTTGTTTAGCAGAAATTACGTCTATTTTTTGTGCCAAATCTGTTTTTCTTTCGTCTATCTTGTTAGCCGAAAAGACTACTTCATCAAGGTTAAAAGTATTTTCTATTAAAAAAATATCTAAGGGTATATTTTTTTTTATAAAAACTACTGTATTATAAGCTAAATGCCTAAAATACAAGGAATCATTGTCAGCAAAAGGAGTAATATCTACCCTTCCTTTTTTATCTGAAATAACTGTTTTGGTATTTGTTTTATTCTGCACAAATACATTTTCAATAGTTAAAGCAGAATTTTTATCTTTCAATGTTACCACCTGAGCAAATAAGGCTATAGGGAAAAGCAAAAAAGCTACACAAAGAATCTTTGTGTATATATAAATATGTGTCATAGAATTAGAATGATTAGAAAACAATAATAAATTAACTGTAGAACAGACCTTAGTCAGTTCCATCATTAGCTAACTTAAGATTTGCGGCGGCGGGAAAGGTATTTTGAGGAAAAAGTTATACTTTTTAAGTATTAAGTTAGATATGTATATATTCTTTTTAAGAAATAAAATTAAAGATAAATAATCAATGTCTATAAAGTAACATTCTATTAGTAGTAACTTATATAATTTAGCTTTCTGTGTATCAAAATGATGCTCTTGGTTATTCTTAAAAGTATTTACGAAAGTTTCTTCTTCTATATCGTGAATACTATAAAGAAACAAAGTATCATTTTTTGTAAAAGAGTTTACTATATCATACCACTTGTTATTATAAGTAAATTCTTTGTTATCTTCCTGCCATATAAAGTTAGTTTTTTTTGCTATATCTTTAGTAGAAATTTTTATTAAAGTAACTTTTGAAGGTAAAAAAGTATCTTCTATTTGCATATTTTTTTGCATTGCTGTTTTCATTAGGTATTGATTATACTTAAATGTAAACCAATATCCAAACCAGTTATAACAAAAGGCTATTAACAATACTATAGAAAATACTTTTTTCAATGAAATTACTTTAAATAAATAGGCAATCTTTTAAAAGGATTACATTTTTGATTGCATATTATTGCAAAACTAAACTTCAGGTCTTTTTAGTTCCCAATATATAAACTCTTCATCTCGCTTTGTTTCGATAAAATTATTTTTTTGCAAAACTCGATGCGAGGGAACATTATCCAAATTGGTAGTGGCTGTGATAGATTTCAAATCGTGATTCTCAAAAGCCCAATCGGAGAGCAAAGCCAATGCGTGTGAGGCAATGCCCTGCCTTTGAAAACGCCTATCTACATGATAACCTGTCATAGTTTGTCCGTTTTCATCGGGCAACCCCATGAATCCTATGCCACCTATAATAACATTTTGCTCGATATGAACAATCTGCCATGCGGTAAACCATTCATAATTTTCCATATTTTCCGCTACTTTAGGTAACCAATAGTTTTGCAGTGCATCATCTATCTCTGCTTGGTAGTCTGTAACTACATCTGGAATAATAGGAAAAACGTTGAGTGATTTTTCCATTTCCGCCCAACTTTCTGCCCACAACTGTATTTGTTGATAGTCTAATGCTACCAATTTTATTATTTCTGAATGTAATATTAACATTGATGTAACTTGTATTTGATAAAATATATAAAACCTAAGTTTATTGCACAATGATAAGTGTGCTAAATAGTAACAAAATACACATTAGATTTGAGTTGTTAGAAGTATTACCATTTTTACGAGCCCAAGTTAAGAAATAATATTTTAAACACCATTACTTAAAAAAAAGAACAAAAAATAACAGCATATTTAGGAGGTTTATTATGCAAGCAGCGTATTTATGATTATCTTTGTGATGAATTATTCAATCAAAATGGAAGATAATAAGAAGAAGTCATTGGACTTTAGCGTGAAAGCGACATGGTTAGCCATCGCAAAAATGTATAATGCACTCGGCTCTGGCTACGGGGTAACTCATTCTAACGGATATGTACTGCTTAATATAGACAAAGAGCACGGTACACCTGCCACTAAAATAGCTCCTTTGATGGGCATGGAAGCCCGAAGCCTTAGCCGTATTCTTAAATCAATGGAAGATGAAGGACTGATTTACAGAAAAATAGACGGCAAGGACAAACGAAAAGTATTTATCTGCCTTACTGATACGGGCAGAGAAAAAAGAGAGTTCGCTCGGCAGTCTGTCAAAGAGTTTAATAGAAAAGTAAAAGAGGAGCTAAAACCAGAACAACTTGCTCATTTTTTTCAAGTGATTGAAAAGATAAACGAGGTGGTAGAAGCTCAAAAATCTCCTCTTTCCTCTTCCCAAACAGAAAGTATAGAACTGGTTTAGTCAATTTCAAAATCTAATTCATCTTCCAATACTTGGAATTTTTTTCCATTCACTATCATTACTTTTAGGCACTTTGCCGTTAAGATGGCATCTTCTAAGGCATTGTGCACTTCTGTTTCTCTTTCAAAACCAAAGTGTTCGGCTACTGCGCCGAGGCTAAAAGATTTGGGTGTACTGATGCTATTTGCCTTCAAAATCATAAAGAAATAAGTAGAAAGCACAAACAAATCTAAGACTCTGAAAGAAAACTCCCAAGGGAGGTGAAGTTTATTATAAGCATCTTTCATAAAATTAATATCTGTAGTTACGCTCTGCCCACAAATTACCACGTTTCGGAGGGCAGCTTTGCCTATTTTTTTTGTGTCTGTATGCTTTAAAACCCAATTTTCAAAATTTTCTAAGGCTTCGTGCATCTGCGGTGCTTCGTCCAAATCATAAATAGAAAGTTCATGTACTCTGCTTGCAGGAATAGAAAAACGGTCTTTGTGTTCGGGGTAAATATTGGTAAGGAAAGTTCCTACTTGTTTCCACTTTTCATCATAAAGACAAGCTCCTAACTGTATGATTTCGTGATAACCAACTTCCAAACCTGTGGTTTCGACATCAAAACTTAAATAATATGGCATGAATAATCGCTATTAATTTTGTTAAAAAAAGAATTTTGCATAAAAACAGTCAAATTTTGAGTTCAAACCGCTTTTATACAAAGATATACTTTAAATCTTATTTTATTATATTTGCCCGAAATTGGTTTTTTTCATAAGACGAAATAAAAACAATTCACAAAAATTCTTGGTTTATCGCATGAAATCTTTATAGAAATGAAAAGGGGTATTTTTTTAGTTATTTTTCAATTTTTTACCATTTATGGCATTTATGCTCAAACCAAAACGGCGGCAGATGTAGGCAATGAGATAAAGCGCATGATGGAAGAAAAAGAAATGAAAACGGCTACTTTTGGGTTTTATGCTTATTCGTTAAAAAGTGATAAAACAATATATTCTTACAACGCAGGGCAAAGTATGAACATTGCTTCGGTTCTCAAGTTGGTTACTACTTCGGCTGCCCTACAGATTTTGGGCAGTAGTTTTCGTTTTGAAACCAAATTGGAGTATGATGGCACTATTGAAAGCGGTATTCTCAAGGGGAATCTCTATATCAAAGGCGGCGGCGACCCTACGCTTGGCAAGGATAGCATGGAAAAGCTAATGAAAGAATGGGTAGAAATCATTAAAAAACAAGGAATTAAGCAGATAGACGGTTCTATCATTGGTGATGCAAGTATTTTTGAGTCGCATCTTGCCCCTGATAATTGGGCTTGGTCGGACATCGGAAATTATTTTGGGGCGGGGGCTTGCGGTTTGTCTATCAATGATAACTTTTTTAATATCATTTTTAATTCGGGAAAAAAAGAAGGAGATGCAACTGTTTTTTTAAAATATGAGCCAGTGATTGATAATTTGGAATTTGTCAATGAAGTAAAAACTGGTGCGGTAGGCTCTGCTGATGAGGCGTATATTTTTGCTTCCCCCTATAGCTATGCCCCTCGCTATATGAAGGGTACGATTCCGCCTAACCGTAGTAATTATATTGTGAAGGCTGCCATTCCTGACCCGCCATTATTTTGTGCAAAAATGTTGGATAAATACCTGAAAGCAAGTGGGATAAAGGTAAATATTGCACCTACAACTGACCGATTATTACGTTTGAAAAATGCTTGGAAAAGCAAAACAAGAAAAACTTTTCATTACAAATATTCCGCCTATCTCAAGGATATAGTAGGACAGACTAATATGAAAAGCATCAATATTTATGCGGAAAGTATGCTAAAAATGATAGGCTTGAAGAAGAAAAACAAAGGAACAACCCAAGACGGTTGTGAGGCTATAGTAGCTTTTTGGGCAGAAAAAAAGATAGATATGAATGGCTTTTTTATGGAAGATGGAAGTGGACTTTCTCATTATAATGCAATGACAGCAACTCAAATTGTGCAAATTTTAAGGGAAACTTATCATAGCACATCTTTCAATGATTTTTATAATTCTTTTGGTATTGCAGGAAAAACGGGTACGGCACGTTTTTTACTTTCTGGCACTTCGGCAGAGAATAATATGCGTGCCAAAAGTGGCTCTCTTACTCGTGTGCGTAGCTACGCAGGCTACGTAAATACCAAATCTCATGGCTTGCTGGCTTATATCGTTGTTGCAAATAACTTTGGGGGAGAGTCAAAAGAGATGAAAAAACGTTTGGAGAAAATTTTAAAGCTATTGCCTGAACTGTAAAAAGGATTTTAATATCAAAATTTTGTTGTTTTAATTAAAATATTACACATATACTAATGAAGTTATGAAATAAATTTGTTTTTCACTCGTTTTGATTGTGTTAAAATGCGTTGGTATTCTTAATAAAAATTCGTTCTCTGGAAAACATACGGTCTGACCGAAGGTCTGCACCGTACAGACCTTTGGTCAGACGGGGTCGCCCGTACGGTGTGGTGAAACCTAATAAAAATCCACTAAAAATGCAATCCTTCTAAAACGACTACATCTTTGCATTGCCATATAAAATACAAATTTTTATTACCATTTTTGAATAATGAAAGAGAAAAATACCCCCATTGAATTAATGAGCAGTAAGATAGTGAACTATTTAATGCTCCCTTTACTATTTTTAATTGTAACATCAATAGACTCTTATGCTACGGATAGGTATTGGGTAGGAGTTGGTGGCTCAGGCACAGGCAATTGGGGCAATCCTGCTTGCTGGTCAAATACATCTGGCGGTATGGGTGGCTTTGCGCTACCAGTTTTAGGAGATAAAGTAATTTTTGATGGTTTGCCTGCTGCGGTAGGTACTGTAACAGTGGATGTGGCTGCTGTCTGCGGCATCATTGACTGGAGTTTTGCTGGCGGCACGATTGTAATTAGCAATAATCAATCGCTAACGGCAAACGGAGATGTAACAATGAATGGTGCTATTTCGGCAGGAAACAGCACAACAACCTCCCTAAGTGGTACTACTAATATTTTTAATAGAACAGTAAGTTTTGGCACAAGCACTGCGGCGACTTTTGCAGGCACAAATACTTTTAATGCAAATTTTACTGTAGGTGGAACTACAGGAGTTGCTGTTAATATTAATGATGCTACTTTCAAGGGCTTAACGAATTTATTTTCTCAAAGATTTACT
>JFJP01034868.1_pt1 | contig 11133 bp, 8 predicted proteins | sample 431651 | NCBI WGS metagenome assembly JFJP01 (sample SAMN02602958, study PRJNA72255) | Microbial mat metagenome, whole genome shotgun sequencing project. | biome: fresh water; feature: sink hole; material: water; isolation source: purple microbial (photo- and chemosynthetic) mats found in... | reverse complement strand
TGACCCGTGTCTACTGACACGCAGCTTCTCGATCAGCCTTGCTGAATAACCTGGTTTTGCTCTCGATACTAAAGCCGGAATGCTTCCAGTCTAAAAGCATTGTAATTCGTTCCTGAAGCTCTGGCGCAGAGTCAAAGTCCGCAAATCTCCTGCTGCCGGGTTGTACGCCACCACCACACCAGGTGCAAGCGTACGGCCAGAGAAAGCCGTCGTGGCCATAGCGGATTCCGGCGTTCGCAGCAATGCGCTCGAGCCGTTGGAAAAGCGAACAAGCAGCTCGCCCGATACCGGGTTCAGCAGAGCGTCGGTCACGGTGGCCGCTGTCTGGAGCGCGGTATCCGGTCCTACGCGGGCGATGTGCAGCGAGGCGAGCAGGAGCGGAATACCCGGTTCTGCTGCTGCCTCGAGCCGCGGCACCGACGAGAACGTGTAGCGCACGTTTGCCCCGACCCTGTCCTGGGCGAACATCTCGGCCGCGACGGCACGGTTCCATCCGCCGAGCGATCTTATGAGGGATAGCCGGGCATCTCCGGTGTGGGCATCGGCCCAGCTCGCCTCGGCGGGTCCCAGGCCAAGTTCCTGAACGGGTGGAAAGGAAACCGCCAGCGGGCACGCCATGTCAGAACCCGCCGCAAAGCCTCCTTCGCGCAACGTAAGGCGCTTCGTGGCGTGTATGGAGTGCACATGAATGATCAGGTCGCCCAGGACCAGGCTTACGGTTGTGGCGTAGCCTTCTGGATCCGCCTCGTAGAGGACATAGCGGGATGCCCCGCCCAAGCTTCCACTGGCCAGGGTCGTCATTTCCCACCGTTGCCGCCAGATGGAGCCGTCACGGGAGAACTGCAGTATGGCGTCGCAATCTACATTTCCGTAGAGCTTGCGTGCCTGATAGGGAAAGGCAGAAGCATAGGCGAATTTGGTGTATTTGTCGTTGTATTCGGCCTTGTCGTGCCTGGCATGGTGGTTGAGGAGTATCGTGTTCCCCGCATGGTCCGCCGCCAGGGTAAAACCAGCCGCGGGAATCGCCGTACCACCTGTTTCCCGCTGGCTGGGCAATGGTGTTTCGGGGACCATCCAGAACGGATGCAGAGGCGCAAGTGCCAGCAGGTTGAAAGCCTTTGCGGCCCAGTAGGGCGATCCGCCGCAGGAGTAATGCTCCAGCATGTCGGCGCAGGGGCCTACATAACCCAGCGACAGGTGCCCGGCGGCCGTCAGGACCGGTCTGGAAAGGAACCATTTGAGTCCCATGTCGGAAAATGTCCGCAGTTCGCCCATAAATAGCCTGTCGTCTACGGCATCCAGCATAGCCATCATGGCCACCGGAGCGATGAAGCCAAAACGGTATATTTCCGAGCGGCCAAAGCAGGGCATGGCTCCGTCGGCGGCCATGAAGTGCGTCAGCGAGCGGAGGAACAGCCCGGCGCGTCCTATATGCCTGGCCGCGATGTCCGGCTTGGACGGTCCGTCCAGGACAACCCACATGAGGTAGTAGTAATGAAAAGCCCACGCGTTGTAGTAGTCTATCCGCGGTACGTCGCCGTCCTGGTACCAGCCGTCGCCAACGTACATGCCGTCGCAGAATCCCAGGTTGGCGTCGATCTGCTCCTGGCGGTACGGCATGCCGAGCCGCTTGAGGACCGCGTTGGTTACCACGTTGAACAGAAGCCAGTTGTTGGGATGGTACGCGACGCCGGTGCACGCGTACAGGTACGTTGCGACCTGCAGCTGCTCAGCCTCGTCAAAGCGGTTCCACAACCTGTCCCTGGATTGCCAGAGTCCCCAGGCGAGGGATGCCATCTCCACGAGGTGCTGTGCGTAATCTACAGGGTCGCCCCAGTATTCCGCGCCTGCCGGATCGGTTCCAGCCAGGATTCCCTTTTTATAGAATCCCGCAACATCGTAGTACACCCCGTCGAGGTCGAACCCGTCGGTACCAGCGCCAGCGAGCCAGGGCGCAGCCATGATGAAGCTTCTGGTAAAGCCTTCAAGCTCGTCTGCCGCCTGGCCATGGTGGCTGCGCGGCCCAGGGATCAATTGGCGGGCGCAGAGCGGCGTAGCCGAAAGGGTCAGTGGAACCCAGAGTCGCTGGAAGGCTTCCACCCAGTGAGCCCTAGTCCAGCCGGAATACGCCGCTTGGTCATAGTCGGGCGGCGTGGCCATTTCGAGCCGTCTCATGAGTGGCCATCCATGGCTCCGAGCCCGAAGGGGTCGAAATTCCGCAGCGGCCAGCGTCCCTGGGGGACCTCGCGTCCAAAGAGCACGTCGCGGGCCATCCTGAGGCCTTCAGGGGACAGGTTCATGTCCAGCAGCAACGTCGGCGCAGTGGGAATGGCCCCACCGACACCCTTGGCGCAGTACGGGTCATTGGTGATCAGGACTACCGGATAGCCTGCATCGATAAGGGCCTTCTGGTAGGTCTGCGGCTTGCTCGACCTGTCGTACCAATTGGTACAGAGTATAAGGTCGAACCCCTTGCCATCGACGTACGCAAGAATCCTTGCCTCTTCCTGGGCGTCGAGGCTGAACGATGTCTCGTAAGTCTGCAAATCCGGCCACCCTTCCTCCATCAGGTCCTGGAAGAGGGCAGGATGGTCCCAGCGGTCGTTCGGCGACTTGACGTCGTTGCGCTGGTTGACAAGGAGGATCTTCTTCGATGTATCGAGCGGGATGGCCCCGAGCTCGTCTTTTACGATGATGGTAGCCTTGCGGGCAGCCTCGGTTGCGGTGTCGAGGATTGCCGTGTCCTGGTACGGAGCGTCGGCTTGGCTGGGATCCACGACGCCCATGGCGTCGAAGAGTCCGTATTTGTGTTTCAGTGACAAGAGGCGCTTAACCTTGGCGTCGAGTTCGGCTTCGGATATCCTGCCCTCCTCCACCCAGAGGCGTATGGTATGGAAGGTCTCGCCCCTCCACTGGTTCTCGGCCTTCATCAGCACGACGTCTATGCCGGCGGCCAAGGCCCGTGCGCACGATTCGCCTACACCGTACCTGTCGATCAATGCGCCCATCGTCATGGAGTCGCTGGTTATGAGCCCCTGGAAACCCATCTCCTCCCGGAGCAAGCTGGTAACCACGCGTTTTGAAACGGTGGCAATCTCGTCATCGAGCGCGGGATAGATGCAGTGGGCTATCATCACTGAATCGAGTCCGGATGCTATCAATCTTCTATACGGGAGTAGCTCGACCGCATCAAGCCTCTTCCTGTCCGCGTCCAGACGGGGGCAGGCGTGATGGGCATCGGTCGCTGAATCGCCTCGGCCTGGAAAATGCTTGGCTGCAGCTATCATTCCCTCGTCCATGAAGCCACGCATCATCGCTATTGCATGCTCTGCCACAGTTTCGGGATCGTCACCGAACGACCTTCTGCCTATCTCGGGGTTTTCCGGGTTGACGTTTACGTCGACCACCGGCGAGTGTATCATGTCCAGCCCCGATGCCTTCATTTGCCTGCCTATGGCCCGGCTCACCCGATAGGTGAGGTCGGGATCCCTGGCGGCTGCCAACCCGAGGTTCGACGGAAACTGGACGACGCCCCCGCGGGCAAGGTCTTTCGATGTATCGCCTTCCTGGTCGACAACCATGTGCAGAGGAATTGCCGGGCTACGGTTTGCTGCCAGTGCCCGGAGTTCGTTCAGCGTGGCAGCGTAGTCGCCCGGCGTCGCGAAGGGGGGCAATCCCTCACCCGCAATCTTTTCCATCGATGGTACGTAATCCGGTCCAAAGCTTTGCCTTTTTGCCTTGTCGTCACTGAAGTAGCGGAAAATCCGCGCAAAAGGCGAAAGCCTGATTCCACCGGCCTGGTAGCGGACAATAGCCTCCCGCAGATCGTTGGTGATGCGGGTGCCGGACATGCCGACTACCACACATTGTCCTATTTTCTGTTCCAGCGTCATTGCCGCTACGACGCGGTCGACGAAATCGCTCATGGGACGCTCCTTGGGCGCGAAGTTTGGTACGGGGGCGAATGCCTGTAGTGTTGTGTGAAGGCATCAGGGGCGAAGGCAACGTGCTGTCCGTGTCGTCTCCGTCCCTTAAAAATGCCTTTTACTTCCTGGTTTTCCTGTCGTAGGCCGCCTGGTATATCTTGAGCACATCGGCCAGGCCCACTTTCTGCATTTCCATGACCGTATTGGCAAAATCCGCTGCCGGCATTGCTCCGACCATGACCCGGGCGCTCATCTCGTTGGTAAGGGTCCGTATCTGGCTCAGCTTGTCCTTGAGTATTTCCGCCTCTTCCGAGGTGAACGATAGCAACGGGAATTCAGGAACTATGTAGTTCTGCATGTAATCGAGTCTGGCCGCGGTCGCGACGGCGTTCGCGAACTGCTTCTCGTACTCTATTGACTGGACCATGCCGATCTTCCATTGCGCGCCGGCGGTAACCAGCGATTCGTGCATACCCATGCCGGTTGGATTCCTGGTTATGGCAGGCAGGTACACCGGCTTGCCGTTCTTCATCTCGTAGGTCTGTCCCTCTACGCCGAAGTTGGTAAGCAGGATTCCCTCGTCCGAGTAGATGAAGTCCATCAGTTTGATGGTTGCTACCGGGTCCTTGTTCTTGATGCTGATTGACCAGCCACCGTCGACGCGTACCAATGACTGCTGGATGCGTGTGAATGGTTTTTTTATGGTGCCGAGAGGCGGTGCAAAGTGGGACAGGGCAAAGCCTGGTACGCTCTTGCTGATGGTGGTATTGAGATCCGCGGTCGAGGCAAACCAATCGTGCAGCACGCCGGCTACGTTCTGGGATAACAGTTCGTCGCGGGGATTGCCTTTGCGGGTCAGGATTTCCTGGTCAATGAGCTTCTCGCCGTACAGGCGTGCGATGTAGGCAAGGTACTCGCGGTACTGCGGCTCGGAGGGGCCGTAGGCGACCTTGCCGCTACGCAGCACAAAATCCACGTCGGCGTCGAACGCGTAGGCCAGAGCTCCCAGGTTGTAGGCCCAGTCTTCACCGCGCCGTCGTGCCAGCATGGGTATCTCGTCATTCATGCCGTTTCCGTTGGGGTCCTTGTCACGGAAGGCTACCAGCACATTGTATAGATCTTCAGTGGTGGTTGGCTTCTGCATTCCTACCTTGGCGAGCCAGTCGTCACGGATGAACCAGCCACGGGCGGCGCTGAGGGCTGAAAGCATCGGCACATGGTAGATGTGTCCGTCGGGAGCAGTCACCGCTTCGCGGACTGTCGCGTCACCGAGCACCTTCTTCTGGAGATTGGGAGCATACTGGGCCATCAGGTCTTCCAGCGGCACGAAAGCGCCCTCTCCACCAAGCTTCTTGACCGTGGTGTGGCCACCCGACTTCTCGTAGTATGCCACGATATCGGGTAGATCTCCCGATGCGACCATCAGGTTGAACTGCTGGTCCTTGACCTCGGACAGGCTGGAAACGAATTTCCAGGTCAGATCTGTACCGGTTTTTCGTTCAATCTCGTTCCACGCGGCGATCTGGTCCGGCTCGAGCGGAACTTCCGCCGCTATCACGGCCCAGACAGAGAGCGGCACCGCTCCCTTTGCCGGCGTATCAGAGCCTTCTTTGCTACCTGTAGCAAACGCTTGTGCGATGAGCACCGAGGCGAATACGATCGCCAACAGTTTCCTTGTCATTGAGAGCCTCCTTACGTTGATTAGCCCTTAATCGATCCGAGCGTTACGCCCTTCACGAAAAATTTCTGCAGGAATGGATAGATGACCGCTATGGGAAGGGTAGATACGACTATGGTCGCATACTTGATCGACTCGGCGGTGGTGCCTGCCCGGTCGATCGACAGGTCGAGCTCTTCGCCCATCTGCGCTACGACGATGAGCTGGCGCAGGACAACCTGCAATGGAAGCTTGTCGGGGTCGGTGATGAACACCATGGCCCAGAAATACCCGTTCCAGCGGTTTATCAGGTAATACAGGCCGATGGTAGCGAGGGCTGCTCCAGACATCGGAAGCACGACCCGGAGAAGCATCGCCCATTCGGAGGCTCCGTCCATCCGGCCCGCCTCGAGGAGTTCTTCCGGAATGGTCTCGAAGAACGACCGCATGAGGATGATGAAGAACGGCGACGCGGCAAATGCCACCAGAAGGGAGGTGCGTGTATCGAGCAGTCCAAGGCTCTTGACGACCAGGAACAGCGGTATCATCATGCCGGTCGCAGAGAAGAACATGGTGATTGATACAAAGACGTTCATGAATTTTCTGCCGCGGAACTTCTTGCGCGACATCGGGTACGCTGCCAATACGGTTACCGCCAGATTCAGCGCCGTGCCGAATATCGCATAGAACAGGGTGTTGGCGTAGCCCACCCAGATGCGCCTGTCCGCGAACACGAGGCGGTACGCTTCCCAGCTTATGGGTTCTACCGGAGCCAGCACGACCCTGTTGGCCCGTATCGCCTCCGGCGATGAAATCGCCGCTGACAGGACGTATACGAAGGGGTAGAGCATTACCGCGCACGTCGCGGCCAGAACCAGAACGATCAGCAAGTCTCCCAGCCTTGAACCGGTGCTTCGGCGTATGCGCGGCCTTCGCCTACCAGAGGGAAGCATTCTTGAACCTCCGGGCTATCGCGTTGGAGCTGACCACCACGACAAGTGCGAATACGGTTTCGAACACACCTACAGCGGTGGCGTACGAATAATCCGCCCCAATAAGACCTCGGCGGTAGACGTAGGTGGATATGACCTCGGAGGTTTCCAGTATCACGTCGTTCTGCAGCAGCAGCACTTCCTCGAAGGAGACCGAGACGATATTGCCGATGCGTATCAGGAACATCAGGATGATGGTCGGCACGAGAGTAGGGAGTGTAACCGCTACGAGTTGCCTCCAGCGACTTGCTCCATCTACCTCCGCCGCCTCGTACAGCGTGGGGTCTATGGCTGTCAGGGCGGCGAGGTAGACGATGGCCTCGTAGCCCGACTCTTTGAAGATGCGGATTATCGTGTAAATGGCCGGGAAAAAGCTCTGCTCCTGCATGAAGAAGATAGGCTCGAGGCCAATCGACTGCCGGAACAGGTTGAAGACTCCTGTCCTCGGCGAGAGCAGGTTGATGGCGATTCCGGCAATGACGACGAATGAGACGAAGTGGGGCAGTAACGTTACCGTCTGGAAAAGCTTTTTCAGCGCCGGCCGCCTTACAGAGTTGAGCATCAGTGCCAGGATGACGGGTATGGGAAAGGCAAATACCAGATAATATGCGCCGAGGACGAGTGTGTTCCGCAGCACCCGCACAAAATAGATCGAGGTAAAGAACTGCCTGAAGTACTCGAGACCGTTCCAGGGGCTTTCAAGGAAGCCAAGAAACGGGCTGTATCGCTTCAGGGAGATTGCCACACCAAAAATCGGAATGTACCGGAACAGTACGAGGTACACGACGACCGGGATGAGCATGACCCACAGCGCTGGAGTTTCATGGAGAGATCTGGCGCGTAGCATCGCAGCCCCCTATTGTCGTGTACGATCCGCTGTGTGAAACCACTCAGCGCATTGTATCATACAACAGAGCCATGTCAAGTAGTAAAAAGCAAATTGTATGGTACATTAGTCATGGCGAAAAGCTGACTGGCGAATGACAAGTTCGGTTCGAACAGAAGCCTCCAGACGCATCGGCATACCGCCCGCGACAAGCCTGTCCATGAGCCCGAATGCCTGGGCGACGAGTTCCCGCCTGTCCACGCGGATCGTGGTGAGCGAAGGAGACGACAGCTGGGACATAGCGATATCGTCGAAGCCGACGATGGACAGGTCCTTGGGCAGGCTGAGGCCTGCCATGCTCGACAAGCCGTAGAGGCCGAGCGCGGAGACGTCGTTGTATGCTACTACCGCGGAACGGCCGGCAGCGACGGTGTCGGCCAGGCGCTCCGCGTCGCGCGGGGAATTTTCCGTATATACGAATGTCTCGACCGCATCCTCGGCCATACCGCGCGAGGCGCAGGCGTGCCGGACGGTAGCCAGCCTGTCGTCAAAGACAGTTGAATGGGCGAAGCGGTCGGAAAGCGCAAAGAACATGCCCTGGTGGCCGAGGCTCGCCAGCAGGTTCACCAGGTCTGCCAGATGGTCATTGGGTATCAGAACCGACGCAAAACGACCAGAATCGAGCTGAGGACAACGGCGATTGATAATTACCGTAGGAATATTCAGTCGAGCCAGCGTGGCTATACGGCCAGCGGGCAGGCTACCCTGGACGATCACGCCTTCCACACCCGCCAGATCCTCATCAAACCCGGAAGGGGTCTCTGACTCGTCGCGGTCGTACACGATAAAGGAGGAAGATTCGCCGCGGTGGGCAGTCATCATAAGGTAGCTGAGATAGATATCCTTGCCGTGATAGTTGGCGACATCGTTGAGGTCGTTGAGCAGTCGGGCACGGAAGTTGTCTATCAGCATGGGCAACCGCGGCCTGTCAGGCTTGACGAAGGGCTTGCAGACCGTGGATCCGGCTCCTGCGCGAGCCGCCAGATAACCCAGTGACGCCAGGTACGCGGTAGCCTTGTTGATCGTCTGCGGGTTGGCCTTATAGCGCACCGCCAGCGCCCTTATTGATGGAATGTTGGTTCCGAGAGGGTACTTTCCGTTTTCGATATCTGCCCGTATGACCGCGGCGATCTCGATGTATTTCTTTTCCACCATACAATCCTTATTCCGTAATGCGAATGGAACAGATTGTATCATACATTAGTGAATTGTGCTAGGTTGTCAGGAATCCCCTGTTACTCCGATACGCCACCGGCAACCTGGCGGCAAGTCCATGGAGGCAGTTCTGGGAGGTACCTGTTGAATTCCTCTATCAGGGCCACTTCATAAGCACCTGCGTACGTACCCATGAAAAACCGGCCCAGGGCTTCCTCGTTGAAACGCCGCCAGGATGCTTCTTCGTGGCCCGGATTTATCGGATAAAAAAGAACGCCATTCGTTTTGGCGGCTTCGAGGTCTCCAGGAGCGTCGCCCACCATCAGGATCATGTCGTCCGGGTATTTGTTTTTGGCTGCAAAGGCGATATGTTCGGCTTTGGTGCCCATCTCCTGCCCAGCTATCAGCCGGATATAGCCATCGATACCGTGTTCCTGCCATTCACGCTTGAGCGCTTCAACGGGGGTCTGGGAGACCACCATGACGTCGGCTTTACCTTTCATCGCTGCCAGGGATTCCCTGACAAGCGGGAAGGGCGGTACGTTCCGGACTATCTTTGCCACCGTTTCATTGACGTCTACCGACCATTGGTAGGCAACGGCCAGGTCTTCATTTCCTGTTTGCCCGATTTCTGCCTTGAGTGCAGGAATGCCGAGCCTTGATTCCCGCTTGATCCAGTCCTTGAGGCCGTTCATTTCCGGTACCTCGACTCCACGTGCCTTTGACTCGTCTCGTTCCCGCAGTAAATCCAGCGTCCTTATGACAGCCGGAAACCGGTTGCAGCCCCGGGTTTTTGAATACAGGTTGACGAATTCCCAGGTTTCCCGGGCAAATTTGGAGATAGCCTGCAGCCCGAAACGGTTGATGAAGTTCGGGCAGAAGCATTCCTTGTGCTTTATCTCCATGGAATCGAAAACGCAGCCATCGGAATCTATACCTATGAAAAAACGCTGCGTTGGCTTCAGGTCCTTGAAGACCTGTACCGGATCAAGGCTCGAGATGTTCATTGTGCTTTCTATTCCTTTCGAAATACAATACAATACGCAATCAAATACCACAGGAAAATGGCTTAGTCAAGGTTTACATGTTGTATTGCGGTGTATTTCCAGTTCATTGACAAGAATACGCCTTCGATATACTGTAATATTCGTAATGAATCGAAATATAATCCATATTCCAAGACACGCACAGATTCTTAAGCTCCTCAGCCTCTTGCGTACAGTCTCGGTGAGTGATTTTGCCCAGAAGCTTGACGTGTCCGAGGTAACCATACGGAAGGATCTTTCCCAACTCGAGGAGATGGGTTGCCTGATACGTACCCACGGTGGAGCGCAGATGGCCGAGGATACGCGCATTTTAAAAACCATAGAGGTCCGGCAGAAGGAGCGCATCACAACCAAACAGTGCATTGCAAGGAAGGCGAGGCAACTCGTCAGGGAAGGCGAGACTATATATATCGACGCGGGCAGCACCTGCCTTCTTCTTGCCAGCGAACTGAAGGATGCCAGCCTCAGGGTCGTTACCAATTCAATAGACGTGATGGTCATGCTCAGTGGCTGTACCGGGATAAGCCTTGTCAGCCTCGGGGGAAGCTATCGCAGGGAGGCTGGCTCCTTTGTCGGTCCGATGGCAATAGAAGCTTTGAGGATGCTGCACATCGAGACCTGCTTTCTGGGCACAACAGGATTTTCGGCTAGCGGTGTATTTTCTTCCCAGAACCTGATCGAGTCGCAGCTCAAGCAGAAGGTGCTCGAGATGTCCAGGCGCCGAATCGTACTGGCTGACTCGGCGAAGTTCGGGATGGAAGCCTTTTCGATCTTTGCCAGGGCGGGGGACGTGGATGTACTGATCACGGACAAGGATTTTAGCCACGTGAAAGAACTCAATGCTTTCGGGCTCGAGGTGGTCAGTGCAGACTAGTTCCTCGAAGCTTGTTTGAAAACTCAAGCGCCGGGGCGCGGCGGTGCGTATGGATGGCAGAGGTACCCCATGCACCCACCATTCTGACTGATAGGTTGTCATTTCGTGATTTTCACGGATTTGCGTCGAAATTCGGCTTTTGCCCCGAACTACAACTGTTTTCCCGACCCGAACAGTTATTCCAACCAGAATTTTTCGGCATCGCCGATAGATCGAATCAAAATTCTCGTCTACTTCTGCTGTCAAGCGTTGATTTGGCCGATTTTATCCGATCTGAAGATAATAACTTCCCCACGATGCCATATAAGCACCGCTTATGAGATACTATCCTGTTCCTCATAAACTTCGTTTTGGGGGATTATCCCGACGCCAGCACCAGTTCTGGAGGGGAACGAGCACAGACAGTCACTGTCTGCTCCCGTTCCTGCTGCTTTGCCCAGTCAATAATCCTGGTAAGCTCCCTGGGATCCTCGATAATCGCAACAACTGTTTTCGGACTTTACCCGCATATACTCCGTAACGACGAACAAGTTGCACTCGTCGCGGTGGCAAATGGGCTACCAGCTGGTCGACAAACTCAAAACCCTTGAAGGTTTC
>JFJP01050255.1_pt1 | contig 11134 bp, 28 predicted proteins | sample 431651 | NCBI WGS metagenome assembly JFJP01 (sample SAMN02602958, study PRJNA72255) | Microbial mat metagenome, whole genome shotgun sequencing project. | biome: fresh water; feature: sink hole; material: water; isolation source: purple microbial (photo- and chemosynthetic) mats found in... | reverse complement strand
TTATTCACCACTTCCTTTTTTAATTAAATAATACCACAACCATATAAATTTTGGTCGTATAAATTCGTAAGCTATCCAGATTAATATATATTTTATCATAAATTATCTTTAATTTCATTATAATCAGCTAAACTATAACCATCTATACCTTTTTTAGTATAATGATTTTTTATACTATAATTAGAAATCCATTTTGCAGAAGTATTTGGGACATATTTTACAACTACTTTTTGAATTTTATCACACCAAACTAATATCACTGATTTATCTTCTTTAATTAATTCAAATAAGATTTTAACCATTGCTTTCATTGATGTAGCTGGAAATCGAGATTTAGTTAATTCCCATAACTCCGTAATACTACGACTAGCTCCATCTATATTTTCACCTTTACCATTACATTGAATTTTTGTAAATTCTGGATTTTCATAAGATATAACTTTTTTACCTGTTAAAAACTTTTTAATAAAGTTTTTACGAGTTTTAGTTTTAGGAATGTCTATTTCTTTAACATATATCATTTTTTATAATTTTTTAACTCATTAATATTTGAATATCATAACATTCTTCACAGTAATTACAAGTTCCATTTCTAGTAGGTCTATTTTTTACAGTTTCTTTATCTTTCTTACAATATTCACACGTTGATAAGTTTTTATTTTTTAAATTTTTCTTCATAAATTTCCATTAATTTACTTCTTATTTTATCGTTATCAAGTTTACCTTTAGTCATAAATTCTAATTTACTAATTCTCATTCTGTTAACTAAAGGTAACACAATATTATATTGTGTATGATAACAAGTTTTTTCAAATTCAGAAAAAGTTATCATTTTATATTATATTTTTTTAATTGGTTTAAACTAGACTTTCTATAACCATCTTTACCATACTTATAATAAACACCGTTGAAAAAAATAAATTCAGGATTATTTAAATTATTTGTAAACCAATTTTTATTGTTATAATCTAACCAATTAAAAGCACCTTGACCATCTCCACATTTTTCCTCTAATAAATCAGAATAATCTCCAGATTTATTTGAATATGTGGGATATGCGTAAGCAGTATTTTCTAAATTTTATAGTCTAGAATCTTCTTCTTTACCATCTTTTTTATAAATAAAATAATGAGCAGCTTGAAGATATTGATAATTATTTAAAGAATTAATATAAATTTTAGCAGCTTTAAGAATATCTTCTTTAGAATAATTAGGATTTTCTTTTATCCATCTTTCCATCTTCTCTTTACAAGCCATTGTAGACCCCATAGAACCAACTTTAAGACCTTTCCATAAGTTTCTATATTCTTCTATAAATTCATCAAAACCTTCATTAATAACACGATTAGACTTTTTAATAATTTTCTTATCTTTATAATTTGAATAATTGCTATCTATTGATAAGAAATCTAATAATAATTTAGATTTTTCACGAAGAATGATTTCAATACCATTTATTTTAATAAAACCTTTACTTTCAAGAGTTTGATATGATAATTCATATTTTGTTCTTTTAAAAAATTTAAATCTAATATAAAAGCTTTCATTTATTAATCATAATTATTAATTAAATCTTCATTTAAAGAAAGTAAGTAATCTTCTTCAGTTTCTTCAGAAACTATACCTATTCCATTACATAACGAACAGTCTTTATATTCAAAACCTTTTTTACCATTAGTTTTAGGAATCATAACTTTAGTAGAACCAACACATTTTGGACATAATTTATTTTTCATAACTATTTAAATTTTTTATAAAAAAGGTTCATTATAAAAATCTTGATTATTATTATTTTTATCCATTACAAATATTAAACAATATGTAATATATAATAAAATAAATAATATTGTAAAGCCTAAAATATTTTCCATTATTATTTTTTTTTAGAAATTAATCCAACTTTATTACCACAAACTGTACAAGTAGCAGAATCTTCTTTTTCATTAATATTAGCTACTCTATTTTGATTTCCATATTCTTTATCTTGAAAATCGTGTTTACATCCACATTTAATCATTTTAGTTCTTGACATATTTGTAATTTTTATTTATTTTTTAATATATAACAATCCTTGAATTGTTTTCATAGTTTTTATAAATTCCCAACCATTAATTGTTCTTACCCACATATTTATAATTTTTTAATAATTGTTTTCATAATATTCTATTTTTTGTGATTCAATTTCCCAATTTTCTTTATTAATTTCTAAATAATCATTAATAACGTGAATAGATACTTCCATTTCTAAATCTTCTTGAATCTTTTCAGCAATTAATATAGGATTAGTTATTTGATGTTCTTCCATCACAAGATCAATCGCAAAGATATATTCTAGAATCTTACTCATAATTAATTATTTTTATAATAAGTATATTCAAAATTAATGCTAAACCATAACCAACCCATAGATATTGAAAATTTACATAAACTTTTGTAATTTTCATAATTAAAGTCTAACATTGGAAATACAGAGATAAAAACACAATCTTTATAATTTAAATCCCAATATCTGTTAATTTCAAATTCATTTTTTAATTTTTTCATTAGAATAATTTTAATTGATTTAAATTGTTAATTTCGTCAATAATTTTTTGTGTTTTAGATATATAATATTGATAATTTACATTATAGTTTATCCAAGATTTTTCTTCATAATTGTTAAACATTTGAACACCTTCTCCAACATTAACGTGTTGCATTGTACCTTTACCATCTTTTTGTTTAAATAAATATGGTGCATTTTTACTAAAATAATATCTATTTAATTGTTGTTGAATTTCATTATTATGATAAACTACAAAATCTTTACCTATTTTATTTGATTTACAATAATCATAAATATGTAAATTGTATTTATCAGGATTAGATATAAATTCTTGAGGTTTAATATTGTCAATATAATATGCTTGTAATGCTTTAGCAATTATTAATTCATCAATAGAATTACTTAATAAAGGTTTTGTTACAAATAAACCTTTTTGTTTTAATTTACCAGATTCTGTTTCAGCTAAATAATTATTAACATTTTTGTAAATAATTTTGTTATAATTTTCATATTCTAAATTTAATTTAAATTTTATAGCTTCATCTTGTGTAAGTTTATAAAATAACTCTAATTCATTTTTAGGAACTAATACTTCAATTCCGTCAGTATTATATGAAATTGTTTGCCAATTATTTAAAATGCATATTTCACCTATTTTAGTTAATATTATTTGACCAATAAGTCTTAAACGCATTGCACCTTCTGGAAAATATAACCAAGAATGTTGATTATCTAATAAACCAGATGTAGAATTTAAAATTAATTTAAGAAACGCATCTTTAGCTTTATCTTTAGCTTTTTTAGCAATTACTCTTTCTTTACGAACTTCGTCATATATATTAGACACTTCTGGTTGTCTAATACAATTGTAATTTAACATTAAATTTGGATATAAAGACGTAAAATCTGCAGTAACTATTTGATAATCATCATTAGAATAATATTGCTCATTTTCGTTAACAGAATGCAAACCACCAATACCATATGTTAATTTAATAGATGTATTATTAATATTTACAATTAATTCTTTACTAAAACTATTTTTAGATGTACATATATCTAACCATAATTGTTGGAATGAAGGATGTTTAAATTGTGGTTCAAAACCTTTTAATAAATCACCTAATAACATTGTAGATTTTTCAAATCTTTGTTTTCTAACATCAAAAACATTTTTATGTGTTATTTTACAATAATCTTTTAACAATGCTTCAGAAGCAATTTTAGGTGCATCCCAACTCCAACAATGTAAATTATATTCTTTAACAATATTACCTCGAAGTTTAATATCTTCTTCCATATTATTAGTTAACAGTTCTAAAATACCTAAATCGTGTGTATAATTATAATAACGTAATTTTGGTAAATCTTCTAATTTGAGAATAGTATCTGGTTTAAATGGTAATTCTTGAACAATGTGATAACCTAATTGAATACCTAACGATTTTAAACTAATTTTTTTAGACATCCTTAACATTTTGGACCAATATAGAAATAAATCTATATCGATCCAATTTGTTTTAAGATATTTAATTTGTTTAATTTCTTCATCGTAAGAATCATTAATAATTTTATCTGAAAAGTATTTTAAATCTGATGTTATATTAGACCATTCTAAATGTTTATAATTATTATAATTTTTAATTAAATATTTAATAATCATATTATCATAATGTACGCCATTAAATGTTATTAAAAATCCATTAAAATTTTTACACCAAATATTAATTCTTTAGTAACATAATCTCGTATTCCTATACAAAAGTAGTTTTTATATACTTCAATATCCATTAATTGTTTATTCATATAATTTGTATTCGTGAGTCACACTTTAATACAATATAAATCTTTAATTAATTATTTAATTTTATCCATCATTGTTTTTAACTGCTTTTCATTTTCAACATTGATAATTGTCAATTTATTAACAGGTTTTTGGAAGTGTAGAGGAACAGTTGAAACAACATATTTCATATTATGTTCGATATATATTTCTTCAGGAGTAAATCCAAAAACAGCATTGCCATTAGTTCCATAACTTCCATCTTCCGCAGGACTTGGCATAGGTATATCTGAATTATATTGTCCAGAATCCCCTTGAACCAATTGCATTGTATTAGTAAGTTGAGAATTTACCGAACTTACTTTGTTCACTTGATAATATCCAATAGGTTCTGAAAACCCCTCTATAAATAAATACATATAAAACACAATGCTTCTATCATTTTGAAGTTTAAATCTTCTAATAAGATTATCTCTTTCAAGCGACCACGTTATTCTTGGTGCGGGTTGAACTTGATTCAAGTTGGCTTGATTTTCTTCTGTTTTTTGCCCTTCTGCTTTGGCAGTCGGTTGGGTTGAAACTCCTTCTTTGCAAGAAATTAATAACACTGCTACGAATAATACTGATAATAATTTTTTCATTTTGTTTAAATTTAATTGTTACAAGAAAATTCTTGATTAGTTAATTGATAAGGTAATTGGCTTGATTTCCATAAACCACGCCCGAACATTTTTGATTTAGCGTTGTAATCTTCAATCCATCTATTTAATTGGGTTTTAATTGTGTTTACTCTTTGAGCTTTACTAAATTGCTCAAACATTACATCTTTTTCGTCCAATGCTTTCATATTGCATAAATCGGTATTCAATTTGCTACAAGTATTGTAGATTTCTTGAAATTCCTCATAAACAATAACTGCATCTTTCAAATGCGTTGCTTCGGTTGCTTTATTTAAAATAAAACCTCCAATTGACAATAAAATTGATAATCCAATATTAATAAGCTAATTTTTGATGAGGTTGTTTACAAGTAGAACCAAATAGTTTCCATAATGCACCAATCTCAGGTTTTGGTAATAGATTATTAGTTAAACTATAATCCATTAGCTTTTTAAAAGCATATTTTCTACCAACTATTTTATTTGGTGTATCACCGTGACGAAGTTTAACTTCTCTAGTTACAACTTCTTCATTTGTTTGAACATTTTTAGCAACTGCTATAATTGTTCCATTTTCCGAGTATCTAAAAAATACTTTTGTTTGATCTGTTTTCATAATTATTTAATTTTTTTTAATTGTTTAAAAGTAATACTTACTAATTTATCGTCCCAAACATCACCACCATCAGCATCATCCCACGATGTATATTTATAAATTTGAATAAATTTACCATCTGAATATAATACATAAGAAATAGAATCTGTTTCTGAATCACAATTAAAAATTCCAAAAACTTTCTTTTTTATTTTTACAGAAGGTATTCCTCCTAAAGATTCTTTTCTTGGTATATTTTTTTTAATATCTAATTGTTTAGTATATTCTTTACATATTTTTAAATTAATATTTGAATTTAATTCATTATTAAAATTAATAGTTAAATCTGTTTTCATAATTTTTATTTATTTACTGTTAATTTACTTCAATTGCATTTTTAATTAATACTGTACAATCTGGACCTTTATAACCATTTTTATGTTTAAAAAATATTACATCATTTTCAATTTTAGTTATAATTAAATAATAATCTATAGAATTATTTACATATTTTAGTTGAATTTTATCACCAACTTCAAATTTAATTTCAGGTTCAATATAATGTTCAAGCTTATTAATATTAATTTGACTACAAATATCAGTTTCTGCAACTATAATTGTTTTATCTAAACTATACATAAAAGATTTAATTATTTGAACAAATCCTGAATTTGATTTAACAATATCACCAATAAAAAATTGATTACCTTCATTATTTTCAACTTTAGTAATAGTTTCAATTGATTCAATTATTTTAAATTGTGGTAATGGTTCAAGTTCTTTAACAACAAATTGAGCATCATAAGCTTTTTTTGTTGATGGTTTAAAAAGATTAATATCTTTACCAAAATTATTAGTATTATCTTTATTTCCAGATTCAAAATCTACGTGACCGTTTTCATTTACTTTATAAATTTTACCAAGTTTCCAAGAACTGTCAAAAGTATTAATATATTCAACATATTCAATTAAATTTTCTTTTTTAATATATTTCATAATTTTTATTAATTAGTTATTATTTGTTATTTTATTATTCATAATATAGTTGTTAAAAAATAAATTGAGTTACTAATACATATCTGATTTCACAGTTACATACTTTCACTCAATTTAAAAACTAACCAAACTACAATTATGAAAAATAGTTTGTCATTAGGTAAAGAATCGAACTTTACTTATTCTCTAGCAACTGCTGCAGCGTTCTAAAGTACACTTATCCATATTATGCTCATCTAATTAACCCAAGGCATAGATTTTAAGTCTAGCGTCGTATTCTATATATTATAACCAGTGAGGTGGTTCTTCTGGTAATGATGGTATAATATTAATTAAATACAATATCCAATATCCAACTGAACAAGGAATAAACATACTCATTAATAAATTAATTCTAACTTCATTCCAACCATAATCTGCTTTATTAACAGATTTTACAATATATCTGTTACTATAATAACAGATAACCATAATTAGTAATACTATTAGTATTGTAATAAATGTATTCATAATTTTGTTATTTTAGTTTAATTCAATATTTAATAGTTTTTTAGGTAAATATTTTTCAGGACAATATAAATATACTTTATCTCTGTATCCAATATAACCTAATATTTGTTCATCAGTTTTATTTGAATAACTTTCTGTAGTCACTATTAAATAAGGTTTAGATATTTTATTATCTATAACTATATTTACTTCTTCAAGATCTAATTTTAAAAGCTTATAATAATTATTATCAACTTTTACAAACATTTTTATAATATCTTGTTGATATTCATTTGAAGAATATCCACCTACTATTAAAAAGAAAGAACCTCCACTATTTTTAGTAGTAACTTCTTTACTTATTAACTGTCTTAATTCCATTTTAGTTGTTGAAATTTTTTCAGTAGTTTCTTTACAACTTACAAATATTCCTATAAGAAATATTAAGATTAATATTTTTTTCATTTTTAGTTATTTTTTAAATTTTTGTTTAATTCTAATCTATTCCAAAGATGTGTGAAAAATATTTCATTATCAAAGAATTTTATACTACACATTGTTTTCATAATTATTAAATGTGTCTTTAAAAGTTTTTTGATATATAAATTCTAAATCATTGTCTTTTGAAACATATTCATAATTAGCATTTGAATTTTCACCATCATACCATTTAACAGTTCCATCACTGTACAAATTTCTAGTATAACCTTTATTATTGTGTCTTATATTTTCAGAACTTATTTGTTTTATCATGATTTTTTAGTTATTTTTAATTATTTTTAAAATATTTTAATCATTAACCATTTAAACTTATTACAATCACAACCGTAACAAACACTATTACAATTTGTTTTAATATTTGATTCATCGTTTTCATTAAGATATGCAAAATGTAATAAAATATTATTTTGCCATCCTTCATAATCAATTGTTATAAAATGTAAATTTTTAAAGTGTTTATACTTTTTAGCTTGTAAAGTTTGCTTAATTTTATAATCAATATAAAACTTAAACAATTTATTTATATTTTTCATAATTATTGTATATTAAAACCACTTTTATAATTCCATTTATATAAAAATGTTTTGTGAATGTTATTCGGATAATATTCTCCTGTTATTAACCATTTGATAGGTCTGTAAATTACTAATACAAATATGATAGTTGGTATTAGTAATATTACAGATAATTTCCATAGAAACTTAATCATTAGTTAAATATTCTTTTAAATATTTTAAAATGTAAATAATAACAATTGTTTTAATTGTTGTTTTAATAGGATTTTCTTTAATTTCGTCAATATATGTATTAACTGTATTTTCTAATTTTTTGATAATTTTTTCCATTTTTGATTATTTGTTAATTGTTGTTGTTAATTGATTTTTTACTAAATTTGGTACTATTTCAATAATTACTACACCTATTTTATAAGTTAGAATTATTATTATTATTAAAAAACATTGTTTTAATATTTTTAATAATAAAGAAGATTTTGAATTTTCCATCTTTTGTTTAATTTTTACTTCATTTTTATTTTCTTTACTTTTTAAAGATTTATTTTCAATTAAATCATATTCTTTTAATTGAGAATTTGTCATTTTATCTTTCCAAATACAACCATAATGATCATTATAACAATAGTAATAAGTTTTATTAAATATATTATATCTAATATCATCTTCACCATATTCGTCTGTTTTTGACCAACATATAAATTTAAACCAGGGTTTTGCAATTATTAATAATATAATAATTACTAAAATTAATGGTATTAATATACAAAATAAAAGTTGATTTTCTAATATTAAATTATTCATAATTATAAATTAGTTAATATTTTCATACCAATATGTTGTGGTTGTGCTACAACAATAATTGGTTTAATTTCAATCTTATTACAAATATATTTAATATATATCATTTGTAAATAATCTTTGTAAGGTTTTGATAAATTCTTTAATTTAGTAATTCTATTAAATTCATCTTGATGTACTTGTAACATCTTTGGTTGTTCATTATTGATACTTTGTATCATTTTAAATGAACTTGGGATATTATATCCTAATGCAGTTGTTGTCATAATTTTTAGTTTTAGTTTAATTAAACCACCTAAGTAAGTGGCGAAAATTAGTTATTTATTGTATTAAAATTGTAGTATTTAATGTCTTCATCTAATAAGATTACTAGTTAGTAAATAATTTTAACATTCTAAATAATAATTAACTCTTACAAATTTTGTTATTATAATGTTATGAGGTATGACCGTATTATTTGTAAACAAACGTATCGGGATGATGCTACTTTATTATAATAACTAATTCCTAGCCATTTTAAGGATTAGGTGATTTAATTTAAGATTTTTATTGTAAAATTACTCTACCAATGTTAAATTTAATTTTTTTATTACTTGTTAAAGCATCAACAAATTCTTTTTGAAAGGTTCTTAAAGAATGTTTGAAACCTAATGAATTAGCTTTAACCATTTCTTTATAATCTCTTTTAGCTACTTTTCTTTCATTTTTAGTGAAGTGAAGTTCTTTCTCTTTTGTAATTGATTCATTTGTTTCAGAATCAATAGTGTATGAAATGGCTCCTTTATCCCAAGCGGTGTCTGAAAATAATTTATGCATTTCTGCTTCTGTTCTGATACGACCTTTTTCATTAACAAAAGCTTGTTTATTAATAGGTTGCATAATTTTAGTACCATTTTCTAATGTGTAAGTTACTGTGTTCATAATTTTAATATTTAGTTTGTTTTAATTTATTTAACTTTTAATAATAAATAGGTTATATTCAGATACAAATATAATTAAATTTCTACGGCAGTATAGTCAAATACCTATTTTAATTTTAATAAAATAACACTGTAGGTTGTCAATCTACATTTCCCCAAATTAAGTTTTATTGCTTATGCCCAACAGGCTGCTTAATTCGTTACATCTACTGATAAGGGTGCTAGACATTTGCACTAAGTGTTATTTTTAGTCATACACGGACTATATTTTTGATTTTACAATTTTAATTAATTCTTTATTCAACCAATCTGGTGGATTTGTTTCTGTTAAATTTGTAATTTCGTTAATAGATAAACAAGGTTTATTCATTAATATATATTCTTCAGCTTTTTCTTTTGTTGAAAAATATAATTCTTTTTTAGGTTCGATAATTTTAAAGTGTCTTTTCTAATCCAATAAAATGAGTCTGAATAGTCAAAAATATCAACACCATCTTCAGTTGTAAATAATGGTTGTTTTACTTTGTAAATAGTGTTTAATAATTCACTTGTTTCAGAAGGTATTATTGTAGTACTTCTCCAAACATTTATTTTATTATTTGGAGTAATTACAAATAATGAAATTTTACCTTCAGATTTCATATTACCCTTAATTTTATCACCAATTGTAAATATTTCACCATCTGATAATCTTTTAATTGAATGAATTGAACAACCTTGTTTAAGTAAGATATTAATAGTATCATTACCTTCTAAATCAGTTATAATATCAATATTTTTAAGCGATAATATTTCATAATCTTTTTCAACAATTGGTTCATAATATTCATCCCAATTACAATATTGTAATTCTTTATGAGTTAAAATAGTATTTAATTTAGGACTTCCTGGATATTCTTTAATTAATTTATATTTCATAATATTTATTTTAAATTGTTAGTTTATTTAGTGGAGATGGGCGGATTCGAACCGCCGTGTTCCTTGCATTCATTATATAATTTTATACAGCTTATTTGTAGAATTTAATCTTTAATGTCCCTTAAAAACTACTAAATGTGGACTTTAATTTACTTCTTACCTTTAGATGTTGGTAAATTAACAACAATCTCATAACCGTCGATAAGATACGTTTGATTGTATTACTACAATCGTTTAAACTTATGCTGCCATTTCATATTCTACTTCAGTAGAATTAATTAATGAAAAAACTTTAGCCATATTGGCTGTTTGTTGATCTTTGCCGTTTAAAAATATTCACCTTAGTTTACAGTTATCTCTCTGGCTGAATTATATAATTATTAACAAAGAGTCAATTCCAGTCATCCCCTTATATT
>JFJP01042092.1_pt1 | contig 11134 bp, 8 predicted proteins | sample 431651 | NCBI WGS metagenome assembly JFJP01 (sample SAMN02602958, study PRJNA72255) | Microbial mat metagenome, whole genome shotgun sequencing project. | biome: fresh water; feature: sink hole; material: water; isolation source: purple microbial (photo- and chemosynthetic) mats found in... | reverse complement strand
AGAATCTTTTAGCTTTTTAGCAATTTTAGTAATAGAGGCAATCACATTAAAATTCACTTTTTCAATTGTTTCCATAATTCACTTTTTTATTGGTTGAAAAAAAATAATTTAAAATATTGACAAATTCTGTACTTTAAAGCATTTACAAATTTGTTAGCAGTATTAATTTTTAATTCATAATTTATAATTATGAATTAAAAATTATGAATTATTTCAAATATCGTTCCTGTAAACACTCCATTTTTTCAATTTGAGCAGGTAACCAGCAGGTATATTGACAGCTTTCCAACAGATAAAATGCTTGTATCTCTGGCAGTCCCTTGAAACTACCATCAATTGAAGGCAACAATTCAGGAAGAGTTGTAATCCAAACAGCGTGATGCGTGATTCCATCTGAAAGTGTTACAGCTAGTAAGCCATCAAAACTGTGAAGCGAGTGCTCGTCGATAAATTGAATGAAATCATTATTGGTCATAATTTTGTTTGTTTAAATGTTAATGTTGAATTTTTGGACAATAAAATAGCTAGAAAGACTGAGTGTGTTCAGTTCACTGGTTGGGTGTTATATGTTTTTGTTGGGGGAAAATGTGGGTAGAATGTTACCCAAACCAATTTAGTATTTACAAACTTTCGGTGGGGGAATCTGAAAGTTGTAAGCTAAATGCCAGCAGCAGTATTAACTATTGCTGCCTGTTGAGAAAATTAAAGCCAAACTTTTTTGGCTAACAAGAGAAGAAAAATCCTTAGAAATCAAATTCATTATCAGTTTCATATATTCTCTATTTTAAATGCTTAACAAAAGTAAGTAAAATAGTTGAAACTACCAAATAAAAATACACATATTAACTAATAATGTTTTGTTTTTTTAAAATGTAATTTATAATACGACATTGATTGATTAAATTTGAAGTAAACTCTTCGGAATCTAATATAAAGAGTACCCATTTATATAATGTGTAACTATGCTGCAATAAATGAAACTGCATATCTGCGTCGGTCAAGTTGAAGAAAATTTAACTACAATACGAAAAGTTGTATTCTTCGATGGGCACAATAGTAACAATTCATTTAGCATTATTATCAAGTACTACATCTTAGAAATACCGACAGGTATTTATCTATTGTGTTCTTATAATTATTTATATTTTCTATTGTGCTCCCGATAGCTATTCTCGAAATGTCGGGACAAGCTGGGATTGGTTTGACTTATTTTTATTTATCTATTTTGCAAATGGAGGCTGAAGTGGAAAAATAACTGATACGTCATTAACCTTTACTAAAACAGATAATCAGTTTAATGAATTAGGCCAAGCGATTGATTTATTATAAATCAATGGATAAAATTACTTCTATGTTTTAATTACTTCTCTGAAGTAGTGAAATCTCACCACAATGAAGTAAAAAGGTAGGAACAACAATGTAAAAAGGTAGGAGAATTTCCCCTACCTTTTCTTCAATCAAATCAATTAATTTAGCTTTTGCTGACAAAAATCAGGCTGGCACCATCAATTTATATCCTTTTCCATGTATGTTGATAATATAGATGTTGGCATCATCTTTAAGAAGTTTGCGTAATTTGCAGATATAGACGTCCATACTTCTGGCATTGTAATAATTATCGTCTTCCCAAATCATTTTTAATGCATATCTTCTATCAACGGTTTCATTGGCATTGGCCGCAAATAAAATAAGCAGTTCCGACTCTTTAGTGGTCAATTTTTTTGGTTCTCCATTAAGAATGAGTAGTCGTTTTTGTACGTCAATAGTGTAAGCACCAATTGTATAAAAGTTAACTTTCATCAAATCGTTCATGCTTGCGCCTTCTTTTGTTGTTTCGTTTTTCATGTTTTAATAGTTTAAAAATGTTTATATTTGAAAATTAAATAGTTTTTTACCCGATTATCGATTTTTTATTGCAAAGAAGCATTTTGATTTTAATATACATCTTCCTTTAATTGTTTTAACGCATTTGGTTGTCAAATTGTTTAAAATTATATATGTTTTTTTCAAAGTTTTTTTTTAGCCTGATTTATTTTTTTAATTCTGGAATTAAATGCCAAGACAAATTCTCCTTCCATTGCCAAAATGTAGTTAGTATATTGAATGAGAGCGGCATAACTTTTGGTTAAATAATGCACTTTCATTCCTATTGCCAAAAACAGTTCTTTCTCATTTGCCAAGTGTGTTAACTAGATAGAGAAGTCAAAACCAATATTTCTACTTTTCAGCTCAAAATCAGAGCCAAAAGTGTAACTAAGAGTCCGCTCGATAAGTATTTATTTAACTCAATCCACGATAGCTATCTAGCTTTTGTCTCCCGATTCTCGGGTTGTTTCAAACCGTCAAGACGGTAAGTACCGCTTCTCGGATTTTCGAAATACTCCACCAGAATACTCCATTAGTGTTCAAAAAAATAAAATCGACTTATCGGAGCAGACTCAGCTAGTATTTTTGGCAAATATAAAACATTTTAGTTTATTCTATGTGTCCTAAATATTAAAACTGCTTATCTGTTTCTTTCAAGTGAAATAAAATTTAACTACAATCCGAAAAGTTGGATTCTTAAATGGGCACAATAGAAACAATTCATTTAGCATTTTTATCAAGTTTTACATCTTAAAAATACCGATAGATATTTAGCTATTGTGTTCTTATTTAATTATTTATATTATCTATTGTGTTCCCGATAGCTATTCCCGAAATGTCGGGACAAGCTGGGATGGTTTATCGTTTTATTTAGTTCCTTATGATATAATTGAAGCTAACAAGTGAAAAATTGCTGATGCTTTTTTAACTTTTACTAAAGCAGATAAGCACTATATTAAAAAGAAAAGTATAAACACAATATTCTTAGTAATCCTCTTTGTCTTTTGTTTCTATGTGCTAAGTATTTTATTTTTAAGTAGATATTAAATAATTTATATAATACCTAATGGGGCACTATTTTTTTATTTCTTTGTAAATTCCATATCTTTTCTCCAACGCAATGGTTCTGTATTTGAAAATTTGTTGAATTTTTGATTCAATGACGATTTTGTTGGCCAGAGCTCCAATAATTCCAAATGGTGGCTCGTAGCTAACAATGTCTGTCATTAAAACCCCGTTTTCTATTTGTTCCACTAAGTGCTGGTGATGCCACATAGCGTAGGGGCCAATGCGTTGTTCGTCAATGAAAAACTCTTTTTCGCGAATGTGGGTTATTTCTGTTACCCAAGTAGTTTTTATGCCCAACAGCGGACTTACTTTATAGCCAATTATCATTCCTTCGTACATTTTGTCGGAAGGTTGGTGGGTGTCCATTATGTCAAAACCCATGTAGTCGGGCGTAATTTCTTTCAGATTTTTTGGGGAAGAAATAAAATCCCATATTTCATCCAATGATGCATTGACTTTTTGAGTGCTATAAAATTGATAAAATGCCATGGGTATTGTTTTTTTTTAAGTGTTGTTGATGGATACAAATTTTATTTATTTTCAGCATGCAAATGTATCGATTTTTAAATTGATAATTGAACTTTTAGTTGTGATATTTTTATTAAATCTTTTTTTCTCAAGAATCTTTAATGTCAGAGGGATTATATATGTATAAAAAAACTTGGTTTTACCCCTACATTCCACCCGGATTGGGGTTGTAATTATATTAGAGTTTATATTGATTAAATATTTATAAAACGCTAAACTAACATAAAATGTGGCGGCATTAAATTGAGAGTATGTTTATTCATGTATTTATCAAAACAAATGCTCTTTCCAATCAAAAAATGGTTAATCTTCACACTCTCATCTCCCCCCTTTAGGTGGTTGGGGGGCTGAGTTAGTTACATTTTATTGCATTATAGTCCGTTTGGAAACAAGGCTTCAATAAATTTTTGTATTTTTGCAAATGAAAAAGGCAGACATCTTTGATAACTAATTAAATTGTTGTAAATGAGCTGTTTTTTATTTTCAGAGCTATCGAATGACTTAGCCTCAATTTTATTTTTTACAACACCCTATCATGAAATCCGAAATAGAACAACTTCGCCGGGAACTTGAGCAGCATAATTATAATTATTATGTGCTATCAGCCCCTTCCATTTCCGATTTGGAGTTTGACATGTTACTCAAACAATTGCAAAAACTGGAGGAACAATATCCCGAATTTGCCGACCCACATTCGCCCACGCAACGTGTTGGAAGTGATATAACTAGCGGTTTTGAACAAGTGACGCACCAGTATCCAATGCTTTCGCTGGGCAATACGTATTCGGAGGGCGAAGTGCAGGATTTTTACGACCGGGTGCGACGTGGTCTCAACGAAGATTTTGAATTGGTGTGTGAGCTGAAATATGATGGCACTTCCATTTCGGTGACTTATGAAAATGGTTTGTTGGTGCGTGCCGTAACCCGTGGCGATGGTGAAAAGGGCGATGATGTTACTGCCAACGTGAAAACCATTCGCAGCATTCCATTGCGTTTGAGTGGAAATTATCCTGAGAAATTTGAAATTCGGGGCGAAATTCTCATGCCTTGGTCCGTTTTTGACGAACTCAATCGGGAACGTGAAGCGCAAGAGGAACAGCTATTTGCCAATCCGCGTAATGCAGCTTCGGGAACGTTGAAACTCCAAAATTCGGCCGTGGTGGCGTCGCGAAAGTTGGATGCTTACTTCTATTATATGTTGGGCGAGAATGTACCTTCCGATTTACATTTTCAAAACTTGCAAGCGGCAAAGGCGTGGGGGCTGAAAATTTCGGATGCTACCCGTGTTTGCAAAAACCTTAATGATGTATTTGAATTTATAAAATATTGGGACATTGAGCGCAAAAACTTACCAGTTGCAACTGATGGCATTGTGTTAAAAGTAAATTCGTTAAGTCAGCAAAAGAATCTCGGCTTTACAGCAAAATCGCCTCGCTGGGCCATTTCTTATAAGTTTCAGGCCGAGAAAGCAGTGACGCGACTTAATTCAGTTTCGTATCAGGTGGGTAGGACAGGGGCGGTTACTCCGGTGGCCAACTTGGACCCTGTGCAACTTTCGGGAACCACCGTAAGGCGTGCTTCGTTGCACAATGCAGACATTATTGAAGCGCTCGATTTGTACATTGGCGACATGGTTTTTGTGGAAAAAGGGGGCGAAATTATTCCCAAAATTACAGCAGTAGATAAAGAAGCCCGGTTTCTGCTGGGCGACAAAGTGCAGTTTATCAAAAACTGTCCCGAATGTGGTGCTTCGTTGGTACGATACGAGGGTGAAGCTGCCCATTATTGTACAAATGAAAATGCTTGCCCACCACAGATAAAAGGCAAGATGGAGCATTTTGTGAGCCGAAAAGGTATGAATATTGACGGCTTGGGAAGCGAGACGATAAATCTGCTTTATCAAAATGATTTGTTGCGCAACATAGCCGATATTTACGACCTGAAAATTACTGATTTAACACGATTGGAGCGGTTGGGAACAAAATCGGCTTATAACATTCAGACCGGTTGCGAAAAGTCGAAAGAAATTCCGTTCGAGCGTGTTGTCTTTGCACTCGGCATACGCTTTGTGGGCGAAACCATTGCTAAAAAGTTGGCTTTTGCTTTTAAAAATATTGAAGCATTGGAAAAAGCAACTTTCGAGGAATTAATTGCAGTGGATGAAATTGGCGAACGTATTGCCCAAAGTGTAGTGCAGTATTTTGCCGAACCGGTTAACATGGAAACTTTAAACCGCCTGAAAGCGTTTGGATTGCAAATGAGTTTATCGGAGGATAAAATGAAGGCACACGGAACTTCATTGGCCGGATTGTCCATAGTAATTAGCGGTACATTTTCACTACACTCGCGCGACGAATATAAAACCATGATTGAACAAAATGGTGGAAAAAATGTGGGTAGTGTTTCGGCCAAAACTTCTTTTATTTTGGCGGGTGAAAATATGGGTCCCGAGAAACTAAAAAAGGCTGAAAAACTAAATGTGAAGTTATTGAGCGAAAGCGATTTTTTGGAGATGATTAAATGATGATAAACAATTAATATTGATGTTTTTTTTAGTATCATATTATGATTAAAATAATGAAATTTATAAATACCTACTTGTTTAATAAACGTGCTCTAACATACATGAGCCTCAATCAGCGTGAGCATCGTTTTGTGAATTACGATAAGGCGAAAACAGTACTTCTGTTGTTTGAAAGCGATTTTAACGAGAAAAATCCCGTCATTCGAAAAATTATTCAATCCTTGCAGCAGGATGGCAAAAAAGTTTCCGCCTGGGGTTTTATTGATAAAAAAGAAGTAACTTCGGCTATACTACCCGATTTTAAGATATTACATCACCAGCATACTGATTTTTTTCATAAGCCCCATACCGAATTTTTTAGGGAATTGGAAGATTTGCAGTTTGATTTAATGATAGATTTATCACTTCATTTGCATTTTCCTTTGGAGTATTTGGCATTATATGCCAATGCATTTTGCAAAACAGGTTTACGAAAAACAGATTTGCCAATTTATGATTTTATGCTCGATTTTGAGAGTCTAAAATCAATTGAGCAGGATGAAGAAAACTCTTTTGACGAAATTTACCTTTTTGAGCAGATAATTTTTTACTTGAAAAGCATACAAACAATCGATTAAAAGCTTACTTTTGCAAAATAAATGAAGTTATTCAAAAGATGATCAACAATAAACTGACAGGAATGGGTGTTGCGCTGATAACACCTTTTAAAAATGATGAATCGGTAGATTATGATGCTTTGGCCAGATTGGTTGAGTATCAAGTTAAAAATGGTACCGATTATTTAGTGGTTTGTGGCACAACTGCCGAAACACCTACACTTACAGAGCCAGAAAAAGAGGAGATTACCCGTTTTATTGTGCGCTGTGCTGCGGGTCGCTTACCAATAGTGTTGGGCGTTGGTGGAAACAATACAAAAGCTGTGGTGGAGAAGTTAAAACATGAAGATTTTAATGGAATTGACGCAATATTGTCTGTAACCCCGTATTACAATAAACCATCGCAAGAAGGTCTTTATCAGCACTATGCTGCCATTGCAAAAGTTTCGCCACTGCCAATAATACTTTATAACGTTCCTGGGCGAACGGGAGTTAACATGATTGCTGAAACCACTTTGCGACTAGCCAAAGAGTTTCCAAATATATGTGCCATCAAAGAAGCATCAGGTAATTTTACTCAAATTGATGAAATTATCAAAAATAAGTCTGCCGATTTTATGGTTATTTCGGGCGACGATGGAATTACATTTCCGTTGATAACCTTGGGCGCAGTAGGTGTTATCTCCGTGATTGGTAATGCGTTTCCGAGTGAATTTAGTCGCATGGTAAGATTGGCTTTGCAGGGCGATTATAAAAGTGCCCGCCAAATTCACCACCATTTTAATGAGCTTATTCAATTGCTTTTTGTAGAAGGAAATCCAGCTGGAGTAAAGAGTATGTTGGCCGTTATGGGTTTTATCGACAATACCTTACGCCTTCCATTGGTGCCAAATACAATTAAAACGTATGAAAAAATACGACTGGTACTCAATGAATTGAATATTAAGTGCTGATAAATTAGCTTGCTCACATTTTTCATTAAGATAAAGAATTTATTATTGAAATACCTAAAAATAACTATTCCCCAATTGATATTTGTCTTTTGGGGAATTTTATTATATTTGAATAACTTTAAATTAGTTGGTTATGAAATCTTCCAAAAATATCCTTGTTTTAAAGAAAGTTCTTTTTTTTCTTTTAGCATTTTTTTTAGTCGCTACGTTTCTCCTACTTTTACCATCCAATTATTACATTCATAAGGCATTAATTCATCAAATGCCCAAAATAAATCAATACACTATTTTTGAAAACAGAATAGTGAAAGCCAACAATCCACACCCTTGGGAGTTTGCTTCCGACGTTGATAATAAGCAAATTGCTCCAGAATACGCTCCGGATTTTGACAAGTACGAAACGGTTGCTTTTGTGGTTGTGCAACACAAAAAAATACTGCTTGAACAGTATTGGGACAATTACAGTGAGCAAAGTTTGAGTAACTCTTTTTCTATGTCCAAAAGCATAATTTCGCTATTGGTGGGTTGTGCCATACATGAAGGAAAAATTAAAAGTGTAGATCAGCCAGTGAGCGATTTTCTGCCACAATGGACATCCTTTGATGGAAAAGTGTTGACAATTAAAGATTTACTCACTATGAGTGCAGGTGTAGAATGGAACGAACAGCATAGTTCACTTTTCTCTAAAACCACCGAGGCCTATTATGGTAAGGATCTTTGGACGTTGACTTTGACACAAAAACTGGAGGAGAAATCTGGTGTTCGATTTAATTACCAATCTGGTGTTAGTCAGTTACTAGCTTTTATACTACAGAAAGCTACAGGTAAAAGCATTTCCGAGTATGCTTCCGAAAAACTATGGACACCTATTCAGGCAGAAGAAGATGCATTGTGGAGCCTAGATAAAAATGAGGGAATGGAAAAAGCCTATTGCTGTTTTAATACCAATGCTCGTGATTTTGCTCGGCTCGGACAGCTTGTGCTCAACAAGGGGGCGTGGAATGGAGCCGCACTTGTCGATTCCACTTACATTAACCAGGCCACAACTGCTGCCAGCTACTTGCAATATATACCTAAAACGATCGAAAATGCTGGTGGTTCTGTAAAAAGCAGACCCTGTAATTTTTATGGTTATCAGTTTTGGATTGCCAACTATAAAGGTCTAAAGATTCCTTACATGCGCGGTATTTTGGGTCAATACATCTTTATTATTCCAGAACTTGATGCTGTAATTGTGCGTTTGGGCAAAAACCTTGACCAAGAAAATAACTTGGAACAAAACTATAATATGGATGTAGAAATATAAGTATTTTGCTGAAATACCTTTAGAATCATTGCATAAATGAATTATATAAATTGCTAACGAGTATCCTGTAGCGGTTTGACCACTCCAAATAAACAGATAACTAAAACAGAATATTTTCTCATTTAATAAGGGAATTGAAAATCAGCGCAGCTTATAAGGGTTAAAATATTTCTGATTAATGTCTATTAGGGGAATATAAAAATGAAGAAAAGGGTTTGGAGTATTTTAAAATCTTATGTTTAGAGAACACCCTTAGTAGCCAAAATGAAACCATATAATATATCTTCCCTTATTTATTGAGATGAGATTATCTCTTTTATATCAGCATTTTAAAATAGTTTTACGGAGAAAATTCACCAACTAAATAAATGTTATATTAAAAGCCACATGTATGAACTCTAAGATATAATTTTAATAACCAGTTTACTTGACAAAGATGTTCGTGTCCAAAAAAAAATTGTAAATGGTAAATGAATAAATAGTAAATGCCCCTATTTTCTCCACAATTTACTCATATCTTCCAATGTTTTACCCTTGGTTTCGGGCACCATTTTCCATACAAACAAGATAGAAAGTACAGACATAACGCCGTAAAATACATAAGTGAATGTAATGCTAAAGGCTTCCAATGAAGGGAAAGTGGCTGAAACTACAAAATTGGCAATCCATTGAGCTGCAACGGCAATAGCTACTGCTTTACCGCGAATGGTGTTAGGGAATATCTCTGAAATCAATACCCAACATATTGGACCCCACGACATCATGAACGAAGCCGAATAGATAACAATGAAAATTAAGGTACTAACGCCAATTATTTGCAAATGAGCTAGTAACCCAATGGCAAACATACCTATGGACATACCTACAGACCCAATGATGAGCAATGGTTTGCGACCAAATTTATCAACATTAAAAATGGCTACCAATGTAAATAATATATTCACAAAACCCATGATAACCGTTTGCCACATAGCCGCATCGTTACCAAAACCAAGTCCTTTAAAAATGGTTGGGGCGTAATAAAGTACTACATTTATACCAACCGCTTGCTGAAATAGAGATAGTAAAATGCCTATTGCCAGCACTTTCCAACCGTAAGCCAATACTTTTTCAACTTTTTCGTGGGCGGATTCCTTTATCTCTTTCAAAATTTCAGCTGCTTTTATGGTGCCATTAATTTTTGAAAGAATATACATTGCTTTATCATCTTGTTTTGCCAATGCCAAGTACCGAGGTGTTTCGGGTACAAATAGTAGCATAATACCAAAAAATGCTGCAACTAATGATTCGGACGCAAACATATATCGCCAGCCAATGGTGTTAATCCAATCAATTTCTTTACCACTTGTAATAAAATAATTTACAAAGTAAACTACTAGCATACCAAAAATAATGGCAAACTGATTCCACGAAACTAACTTTCCGCGAATTTCTGCGGGAGCAATTTCTGCAATGTACATCGGGCAAATGGCTGAGGCTAAACCAACACCTATGCCACCAATGATACGATAAATGTTAAATGAAACCAAAAGAGTAAGTGAAGATGTGTTTTCGTCGAAAAATAACATTTCAGGAAAACCAGACCCTACAGCCGAAATGAAAAATAGAATTGAAGCAATAATTAAGGATTTTTTCCTGCCAAAATTAGAAGCAAAAATTCCAGAAACAATTCCTCCAAAAATACAACCTATCAGCGCACTCGAAACTGTTGCACCATGATAAAAAGTAGCTGCATCGCCAAATGTGGCAAAGTCTAAATGGAAAAACGATTTTAATGGATCGACAGCACCCGAAATAACAGCGGTGTCGTAGCCGAAAAGCAAACCTCCAAGTGTTGCCACCAAGGTAATGCCGAAAATATACAATTTACTTCCTTTGTGAGAATCCATAATCGTTGTTTAAAGTCTAAAGTCAAAGGACTGAAGTCTAAAGTCAAAGGACTGAAGTCTAAAGACTTTCGACCTTTGTCCTTTGACCTTTGACCTTCGACAAATTGTTTCTAGATATACATATTTACAATGGCTTCGTAAAGCTCTTGTTTGCCACTAATTTGTTTTGGCTCACCTTGTGCTTTTGCGTAAGCGTAAACATCTTCGAATGAAAGCTTTCCTTCTTCAAATTCTTTTCCTTTGCCAGCATCATACGACGCATAACGGTCAGAAACCATTTGTTTGTAAGGCGACGCTTCCAAAATGGCAGCTGCAGCTTCCAACGAGCGAGCCATAACATCCATTGCAGCTACGTGAGCAATGAATAAATCATCGTTATCGGTAGAGTTACGACGGATTTTAGC
>JFJP01040498.1_pt1 | contig 11134 bp, 16 predicted proteins | sample 431651 | NCBI WGS metagenome assembly JFJP01 (sample SAMN02602958, study PRJNA72255) | Microbial mat metagenome, whole genome shotgun sequencing project. | biome: fresh water; feature: sink hole; material: water; isolation source: purple microbial (photo- and chemosynthetic) mats found in... | reverse complement strand
AATTCATTTTTTATACAAGGAGCGTAATATGACACTAGGACAAATATGTAATAAGATCCCACTAAAAGACAAAGGGTGCCACTTTATAGCAGGTATGATTGTTGTGATTTTAGGATTAGTTTTTGCTACAAAAGGAATAGCTATCCTTGCACTAATTACAGTAGCAATAGGTAAAGAGCTTATCGTTGATTTATGGATACGAAGAACATTCTTTGACTATTGGGATATGTTCTTCACTATATGCGGTGGATTTGCTGTAATGTTCTCCTATGCAATTATTGAAGCAATAAGACAGTTTTAATATGAGATTAGCATTCTATAAAGCTTTTCAATCTAAGGGTACTGCACTTGATAAAGCTATTGCTGTTTTAACCCTTGGTAAACATAGTCATGTAGAGTTAATATTTAATAATGGTAAATCTTTCTCAATATCTCCTAGAGAGAAGAAAGCAAGATTTGCTGATATTAAATACCATCCTGATTATTGGGAAATACTTCATATAACTATTACTCCTGAGCAAGAACTTCTTATCTATAACTTAGCTCATACATACCATGAATACGAATATGATTATCTTGGTGCTTTATTTTCTGCTACACCGTTCTGTATACAACAATCTAATAGAATATTCTGTTCAGAAGCAATAACTAATCTCTTGGCTCAATTACCACAATATCAACACTTAGGTGATGGATGTAAATATTCGCCTTCTAAATTATACAAATCAATTGCTAATTACAGTAACTTTCCACTATAATTATAATACTTAAATTTTTCTTAGTGAGGATAGCCTATGACACCCGCGGATTTAGCAATTATAAAAGGTGGTGCAATGGTTGCTACTGGAGGTATGATGGCAGAACTCATTATATTTAATGACCCTATGTACACTAATCTTGCAGCAGTTGGAGCTATAGTATCTGCTCTTGGTGTATTTCATGAATTAACAAACGATAATACAGAACACAACTTATACTCTGCACTTGGAGAAATAATTAAAGGTATTACTTTAGGATTCTTAGCAATACCTTTCTGGTATCTTATACTAAGTGGACTAGGTAATAATTTATTAGCAAAATATCTAGAAGTATCTGATGCTATTAAAATGGAAAAGAGTATATGGCTCATAATATCATTTGGACTATCTTGGTATACAGTACCTATCTTTAATTGGTTAGTTGGCTCTATTAAAGTAATAGGAATTAAAATCAGAAAGGTTTGGTCTTCCAATGCATAATTTTCTAGAACTCCCATATGCTATTCAATTAGCTATTACTTTTGTAACTCTTGTAACAGGTGCATGGAAAAAAAGTTACTCAACAGCACTCTTCGTATTAACCTCACTTATACCATTCTACTATATTACAATATGCTCAGAAGATATAGCTATGTACTTAGTTAATCTAGTGTCATTTGGATTAGTACTAAGAGCTATGCTTCAACCATGTAAAGATACATTTATAAGAGGAGAACGATGTGTTTAATCAACTATATATAGGAACTATAGCTGTATTGTTAATCATAATAGCTGGATTAGGATTCATGTATAACTTAGAAGAAATAAAAACTGATAAGTTAAAACTAGAATTAAAGAATGCTAAGACTGAAACATTACAAGTAAAGTATTTAGAACAAGCTAATGCTTTTACAGAAAAGTATGAAACTATTAAACCTATAGAAATTAAGGAGGTACATTATGAAGAAATTAACACTAGTCTTGGTAAGCACCGTATTATTATTCATTAGTGGATGTGGTGAACCAGAAGTAATATATGTAGATAGAACCTTTCCTAGAATACCTGAGTACAAAATAACTAAACGTACTTTCACTCCTCTCATTATAGATTACGAAGCAATCAAATAAACTAAATCATAAGGACATTACCATGAGTATTATAGTATCAGATGACACATTTAAAATGATGACAGAAAGAATAGAAGAGCAGTCTCAATATATTAAAGAGCTAGAAAAAGCTAACAAATATAAAGATGACATTATTACAGAACTAAATATTAAGTATGCAACTAAACCTAAGGAAGATAAGTAATGGCTGATTTTGATAAAGCGTTTGAAAAGATAAAAGGTATTGAGTTTAGTAATAGATATAACATATTGCATAAGAATGCTAAGGAGACTGGTTATACCTTCTATGGCATCTATCAAACAGCTCACCCTAGCCTAGACCTATGGGACATAGTTAAAGCAGCTGTATTCCGCACAGGAGACTTAAGAACAGCTAGTTATGAAATGTCTTTTAATAATAATATACTTGATAGAGTAAAAGAGTTCTATAAGAAAACATTCTGGGATACTGTGGGACTAGATATAGTACATAGTCAAAAGATAGCAGAAGAAATGTTTATATTCTATTTTAATACAGGGAATAAAAAACAGACTGTTAAAATGGCTCAAATTATATCTGGTGCTTATCCTGATGGTGTCTTGGGTCATGATACTCTAGAGACCTTTAAAAAGGTAGATGATATACATTTTGATAAGATGTATGATAAGTTAGAAGAAAAGTATTATCGTAACCTAGTTAAGTTACATCCTAGATTATCCTGGGCTCTACAAGGACTAGTTAATAGAACTGTTAAAGTTTAGATTCATAGTAGAGTCTAAGGACTCTATTATTGAGTTAAAACAAAAACAAGGATGTTACATGGATATGCTTAATGAATTAGAAACCTTAGTAGACTATGCGAGCCCTAGACAACAAATCATCATCAATAAAATTATCGCCTGTGAAGGTGATGCGAATGAAGCAGCTAAAGAGCTTGGGTATAAGGACAATACCCATGTATATAAAACATTAAGAAGAGTACGTAAAGAAGCAGCTAGATTAGGAGCTACTGAAGGTATCCTTAGAAAAGCAGAACCAGGATTCTCAATAGATAGAATAAGTACCTTTGTAAATGGTGATGGTACAGTAAGTAAACAATGGGTCATAGCTAATAGAGATAAGACTAATCAATTCAATGCTATGATGGAAGCTTGGAGTGACTTCGCTACAACTATTCCTAAAGCAACTCTAATACCTGTACCAGATAAAGCAGCTGTAGATTTATTATGTGACTACACTATAGGAGATAATCATACTGGTTTATATACTTGGGCTAGAGAAGCAGGAGATGAATGGAATCTAGCTAGTAGTACTGATATACTTAAGAAAGCTATGAACCACTTAGTATGTTGTGCACCACCAGCAGAGATAGCTTATATACTAGATGTAGGAGACTTCTTCCATGCAGATAATCAATCTAATCAAACATCAGGTCATGGACATAAACTAGATGTAGACGGTAGATGGGGACAAGTATTATATGCTGGGGTAGAGTGTATATGTCATCTAATAGACTTAGCCTTACATAAACATACAAAAGTTATATATAGGTCTGTAATAGGTAATCATAATGACCATAGTGCTCAAATGATGAACATGGCTATTAAGCTTAGATACAATAGTGAACCAAGAGTAGAAGTATTAGACAGTCCTGCTATACATCATTATTATCAGTTTGGTTCAAATCTATTAGCAGATACTCATGGTCATACAACTAAAGCAGATAGCTTACCTTTACTTATGGCTACAGATGTTCCTGCAATGTGGGCTAGTACTCATAATAGAGTTTGGAGAACAGGACATGTACATCATATGAGTCAGAAAGAGTTCTCTGGTTGTAGTGTAATTACCTATAGAACTCTAGCTCCTAAAGATGCTTGGCATGCTGGACAAGGTTATAGAAGTAATAGAGAAATGCAATGTACTACTTATCATAAAAACAATGGTAGAGTAGGTGTTAACATAGTCAACCCTACAATGTTGGGATATTAATGATATACTTACATAATTAAATACAGGACATATATATGAAAATGAGCATATCAAAATCACAATTACTAGAAGCACTCAAAGGAGACCTTAAGTCTTCTGAAATTAAGAAAAGAGATTTAGATGCTAAACGAAATGTATGGCAGAATGAATATGATGGTAAACCTTATGGAAATGAGAAAGCAGGTAAGTCTGCTATCATTTCTAGAGATATTAGAAAACAAGATGAATGGCAACATCCTTCTATTAAAGACCCATTCGTATCACAATCTGATATAATTAAATGTAGTCCTATAACATTTGAAGATAGACCTTCAGCCGAACAAGCAGAGTTAGTTCTTAATACACAGTTCTGTAGACAGTTTAATAGATATCAATTTATGACTAAAGCTTTAAAGGTTCTAACTAGAGAAGGTACTTGTGTTATACAAACTGGTTGGGAATATGAAGATAGACAAGATGAAGTAGATAAACCTATCAATGTTACACACCCAGTTACAGGAGAACTAATACCTGTTGGTTCAACTAAAGAAGTAGTAACTACTATTATTAAAAATCAACCTACAGCTAAAGTATGTCGTAATGAAGATATCTATATAGACCCTACCTGTATGGATAATATGGATGATTGCCAATTTGTTATACATAGATATGAATCAAGCCTAAGTACGCTTAAAGCAGACGGTAGATACAAGAACCTAGATAAGGTATCTTTCTCTATGTCAGAAGCTGTACATAGTCCTGATGGTTATATACCAGAAGACCCTACTTACTTCTCATTTAAAGATGACCCTAGAAAAAAGATTATAGTTCATGAGTATTGGGGTTACTATGATTTAAATGATGATGGTATAGTAGAACCTATTGTATGTGTATGGGTTAATGATGTAATCATTAGATTAGAAGAAAATCCATATCCTGATGAAAAGATTCCATTTATAGTAGTACCTTTTGCCTCTGTACCTTTTCAATTACAAGGTGAAGCTCCTGCTGAAATATTATCTGATACACAGAAAGTAAAGACTGCAATACTTAGAGGTGTTATAGATAATATGGCTCAAAGTACTAATGGTCAAAAAGGTGTTAAGAAAGGAGCTCTTGATAGAACCAATAGAGCTAAGTATCTTAACGGAGATAACTTTGAGTTTAATACTTCGATAGGAGAGTTTTGGGAAGGTTCCTATAATCAGATACCTGGTTCAGCATTTGATATGTTTACTCTTATGACTAATGAAGCTGAAAGTAATACAGGAGTTAAGTCATTTAGTCAAGGTCTTAATGGTGCTTCACTAGGAGGTACAGCTACAGGTGCTAGAGGTGCCTTAGACGCTACTGCTAGTAGAAGGCTAGACATAGTTCGTAATGTGTCTGAAAACCTCGTCAAACCTCTCCTACGTAAGTGGATGGCATATAATACAGAGTTCCTAGATGATGAACAAGTGTTTAGAATAACTAATGATGAGTTTATTGCAGTTAAGAAAGATGACTTACAAGGTCTTATAGATATAGATATACAAGTTTCTACTAGTGAAGATAATGCTTCTAAAGCTCAAGAGTTAGCATTTCTATTACAGACAGTAGGTCCTAATGAAGACCCAGGTATTAGAAAGATATTAATGAGTCAACTAATGAGACTACATAGAATGCCAGATGTAGCTAAGCAAATAGAAGAATATCAACCACAACCAGACCCATACGTAGAACAAATGAAGATGTTAGAAATGGATAAGTTAAAAGCTGAAATAGATGAGAGACAATCTAGAGCTAATGAGAATGCAGTTGATATAGAAGTTAAGGCTGCTAGAGCAGAACTTGATAAAGCTAAGGCTAGAGATACTCATTCTAAAGCGGATATGACTGACCTAGACTTCTTAGATAAACAGTCAGGTAAAACATTCCAAAGAGATATGGATAAAGCAGAGCATGATAGATTATCTAAGCTAGACCTAGAGTCTCTTAAAGGTATGAATAAGCAGCATGAAGCAAAGAGTCTAGCTGGTACTAATTATAAGACTAAAGGAGAATAAATGAATAGCTTAGCTAAATATATGGAGCCAATGAAGACTATAGGACAACCTATGCTTCCTCCTGCTTTACAACAGATGATGTCTCTAGGACAACAACCAGCAGTACAACAAGGTTTAGCTGCTATAGGTAATCAGGTAAGTAAACAAATACCAGGAGACTTTAGCTTCTTACAATCTAAAGAAGGTAGAGATAATAATTATAATACTACTAATGCTGCTGGTTCTTCTGCTTATGGTAAATACCAGTTTATGCCTAGTACTGCTAAGATGTATGCAGAGAAGATAGGTATTGACCCTAATCAATGGCAGACACCTCAGAACCAAGAAGCTATTATGAGAGCTGCTGATGCAGACTATAGTAGAGTTTTAACTCAAAATGGATTACCAGTTAATGATGCATCTAAATATGCAATACATCAAAATGGTAATACAGGAGGAATTAGAATTTTAAAAGATAAACCCTCTGCTTCTGATATTAAAAACATGAATAATAACCTACCAAGTGACCTACGTTCTGATAATCCTCAGACTATTGTAGCTAACTGGAAGAATAAATATCTATACTAAATTGACTTTTTAATTAAAGTTCAGCTAAGATTACATTAAGAAAATATTTATTATAGGTTACAAGACCAGCAAGGTATGTCTAAAAAATGTCTATAACTCAATAACTGGAGAACCTTATATGGAACCAACTGAAAACGTAGAACTCGAAATGGTAGAGACGGATGGTCTAGTAGACCTATTAGATGCACTAGAAAGATTGGAAAAAAATCCTGACTTTAAGAAAGTAATCTTAGATGGATATATTATCAATAAAACTCTTGGAGCTGCTAGTAGATTAGCTGACCCTACTGTTAAGAAGACAGGAGAAAGACCAGACCTTATGGAAGAACTAGTAGCTGTAAGTAATTTACAATACTATTTAAAAATGATTCATATGCTAGGTGGTGGAGCACGAGATGATTATGAGGCAGCAGTTGGTCCTCAATCAAACGGTTAAAGGGTAATAGATGGAAGTAGAAGATAAAGACTTCGCTATTGACCCTGAGCAAGCTGCTATCTGGAATGATGATACAGAAATAGACTTTAATACTTTAAGACCTGAAGCAGACTCTGACATAACACCAGAGCAACCTGATGAGGTTATTGAAGACGATGAAATATTTACACCTGATAAATCTTTGGAACAACCAGAATCACCTGACTCCACAGAAGATGATGATATTACAGATGCTATACCAGAAGACGAACCTTCAAAAGAAGATAACTCAGATACTGAAATAGAAGAAGTAAAACCAGGAACCTATAAAGTTAAAGCTAACGGTATGGACTTTGATTTTACTGCTGAAGAGTTACAGAAATTAGCTCCTAAAGCATTAGACTATACAAAGAAACTACAAGAAATCGCACCATGGAGAAAAACTATTTCAGCTTTGAAAGAGCAGAACCTAGGTGAAGATGATGTTAACTTAATGATAGACGTTCTAAAAGGTAATAAAGATGCTATTGCAGAAGTACTTAAACGAACAGGCGTAGAAGCTCTCGATGTAGAACTAAGTGATACACCATATAAGCCTGTAGAATACGGTAAGCCAGAAGGTGTACAACGTATTGAAGAAATCGTTACACAGATATCTGCTGACCCTGAATACCGAATAACGGAACAAGTAATTGATTCTCAGTGGGACTCTGCCTCACGAAGTATAATTGCTAAAAACCCTGATATGATTATGGGTCTTCATCAAGATGTCAAGAATGGTATCTATGATAAAGTTGCTCCTATCGCATTCAAAATGAAAGCTATGGGTATTGGTACAGCTGATATGTCTGACCTTGATTACTATGTAGCTGCTGGTAAAGAATACTTCTCGAACCAAGAGAATACTCAAGTACTAGCTCAACAAGAGTCAAGACAAACAAGAGAAGCTAATATACAAGACATGGCTCCAAAACGCAAAGCTGCGGCTCCTTCTAGAACTAGTTCTAACAAGAGAGACGTTATTGACTATTTAACAGATGATGATGAATCGTTTGATGACTGGTATAAAGACTTAATGTCAAAATCTTAATAAGGTGATTAATTATGGCAAATATATATGGTAACGGTACAACTACTGCAACTGCTGGAGCGAACACTATTGTTCACTACTACGACAAAGCTGGTGTAAAAGCAGCTAACGAAATGAACGTGTATGCTCAATGGGCAGACAGAAAATCTATGCCTCTTAATATGGGTAAGACATTTAAAATTTCTAAGTTTCTACATATCTATGATAGAGAACAAACTGCTGGAGACTTCGCTCTTAAGGGTTACTTGTCAGCAAGAGATATTGCAGATGTTACTGCTGGTCTAACAGCTACAGATGGTACAGGTGCTTCTCTAACTGAAGGTGCAGGTGCAACTAACAAGCGTTCAATCAAAAAAGTAACTATGGATACAGCATTCGCTAGATATGGTGAAATGATTGATTATACTGATGAAGTTACAATGTTCTCAGAAGACTCTATTCAAGTAAGATACCGTGAAGAACTAGGTAGACTAGCTAACCGTAGAAGTGAAGATTTGATTCAACTTGATATGCTTGGTACTACTAACGTAATGTATTCTGGAACTGCAACTTCTGTTGCTACTGTAGGTGCTGCTGTCGCTGCTGACGGTGCCACTGATGGATTGTTTAAAGTAAACTATGACCTAATCAGAAAAGCTGCTAGAAAGCTTGTACGTAACAGAGCAGAGAAGAATACTTCTATTGTAACTGGTAACACTAAAATTGATACTAGAACTATCAACAAAGCTTTCTATGCTATCGTTGGACCTGAAGTTAAATTTGACCTAGAGTCTCAAACTAGAGGTACTGGTTCTACTGAAGAGTTTGCATATGTTCCTGCTTATAAGTATGCTGGTGTAGCTAACTTGGCAGAAGGTGAAGTTGGTGCAATGCATGATGTTAGATTTATTGAATCTGAGTCTGCTGTTGTATACGCTGGACAAGGTGCTACTATCCCTGTTTCTTATGTTGGTACACTATCTAATAGTGCTGGTAAGTTTGATGTATTCCCTATCCTATTCCCAACTAAAGGTGCTTTTGCAACTGTTGGTCTTAAAGGTTACAATAAGATTAAGTTTAATGCACAATCTCCAGAAAAGATTGAGTTAACTAACCCTTATGGTACTAACGGATTCTTCTCTTACAATATGTGGTACGCAGGTATCATCCTACAGGAAGAAAGACTTCTTAAAATCTTGGTTGCTGCTTCAGCATAACACTATGGTTCCCTTCGGGGAATCTAATCAAACATAAATAACCTAACAGGACTTATAACCATGGAAGAAACAAAAACACTAGAAGAACTTAAAGCAGAAGCTACAGCTCTAGGAATAACATTTAACCCTAAAATTGGTGTAGATAAACTAACTATCAAAATCGAAGAACATTATAATAGTCTATCAGCTGAAGACTCTGTCAAATCTGTCGATGATGTAGTAGTAGAAATAATTACACTAGAAGATACAAATCCTCCAATGAATGAATTAGCATCTCCTATAGGAGAGTCTGATGAAATTAAAATGAGACGTCTAGTAGGTGAAGCTAAAGCAGCAGCAATGGCTACAAAGATAGTTACTATTTCTTCTAACGATAAAAGAGATAGCGAATATGCTACTACTTGTTACCTTAGTATGGAAAACCAATTCTTTGGTGTATCTAAGCTAGTACCTCTAGACGTCCCTGTAGAACTAGAACAATGTCTAATTGATGTTGCTAAGTCTACAGAAATTACATTACATAAAGATGAAATTGTTAATGGTAGAAGAACAGGGAATAAAGTTCCTGTAAGAACCAGAAAGTTTAACATCTCTTATGATGATATCAGATAAGATATATAGTACCTTCCTCAGAAGGTATTATTATATTTTAAGGAGAAGATATGGCAACTGTAACACAATTTACAATCACTAAAGGTAATCCTCTAGATTTCTATATTATAGTTAAAGAGAATAACTCATTACTATCTTTGATTCTAGATGTATCAGATACATTCTCTTATACTCTTATTAATAAACGTACCAATGTAAAAGTAGCAGAGGATATAGTTATGACTATAGCTGATGCTCTTAATGGTGAAATTAAAGGAACTATAACTAGTCTAGTATCTGCTACTCTAACTACTAAGAGAAGTGCTGCTGAAGATGGTTATATGCCTAGAGCTAATCATAGGTTAATTATCAATGGCAATACTCTAGCTCAAGGACCTTTCGTAGCAGCAATTGAAAATGTATTTGTAATAGAAGGCTAATATGGAAAACATAGAAGTACTTTCTCCTATTATAGCTGAAGCTGAAATACAGAAATACACTTTAGTATCTGATGATATATATATAAAAAGATATAGTGAATCTACTATTCCTGATTGGTATAGAAATCTCATTAATAATATTAATAATACTGACCCTCATATAATGGCATTACGTTCTGCTGTAGATATGCTAGTTAGTTTAGAACCAGGATATAATATGCTATTTGCTGATTTAGCCTCAGCAGATACTTCTATGTATAATTTATATTCTACACTTGCTTCTAAAACTGATAATAATATAGCTGTAATAGCTGAACTTCAAACTACTAAGACTACTGCTACAGAAGCTTCTGCTATAGCTACAACAGCTGTACAAGCTTATTTAGCTGGAGGAGCAGCTACTGCATGGTTTACTTCTCAAGTCTCTACATATGCTACAGAGCAGACAGCAATAGCATCTAATGTATCTTCACTTAATGCACAAGTAGGTGGACAAGCTGTATCTATTAGTACTTTAAATAGTGTTTCAATAGAACATACAAATAAATTAGTTACACTTGATAATAGCGTAGCTTTAATAAATACTACTAGTATTCCTGCATTACAAGCTCAAATAGATGGCAGTATAACAACCTGGTTCCAAACAGGAGTACCAACAATTGATACTATACCTGCAAACACATGGACTACTACTGAGCTAAAGAATCAGCATCTAGGGGATATCTTTTATGATAAAAACAGTGGATATGGATATAGATTTGCATATGAAGATATTAACGATACACCTGATATGGGAATTATCTACTCATGGATAAGAATTACAGATGTAGATGTTGTAGCTGCTTTAGCTAATGCTGCAACAGCACAATCAACAGCAGATGGTAAAGCTACAGTTTATTACTCTACTATAGCTCCTGTACTTACTTCTACAGATAATGGAGATATTTGGATTAACTCTACAACTCAAGTAACTT
>JFJP01041479.1_pt1 | contig 11135 bp, 7 predicted proteins | sample 431651 | NCBI WGS metagenome assembly JFJP01 (sample SAMN02602958, study PRJNA72255) | Microbial mat metagenome, whole genome shotgun sequencing project. | biome: fresh water; feature: sink hole; material: water; isolation source: purple microbial (photo- and chemosynthetic) mats found in... | reverse complement strand
GCGGCATCTTGAAGACGAGGCTCATCAGCAATGGCCTTTTTGATCGTCATCTTCAACTCTTCAGGAACCAGCTTGGCGATCCGATCCACCTCGTTCAAGGGCAGATCCATGGCACGGCCCACGTCGCGGATGGCCCCCCGGGCCTTCATGGTACCGTAGGTCAGAATCTGGGCGACATGGGATTTTCCGCCATACTTTTCCTGGACATAGTCGATGACTTCGCCGCGCCGTTCCTGACAGAAATCAACGTCAAAGTCAGGCATTGATTTGCGTTCGATATTGAGGAATCGCTCGAAGAGCAGACCATAGGGGATGGGGTCGATATTGGTAATCCGCATACAGTAGGCAGCAAGGCTGCCCGCCCCTGAACCGCGTCCCGGGCCCACCGGAATACCCTGATTCTTCGCCCAGTTGATAAAATCGGCCACGATGAGAAAATATCCCGGGAAGCCCATGGTGTTAATCACCTCAATCTCATGGGCCAGTCGTTTTTTATACTGATCTTCCAGTGCCGGAGTGAGCGTGCCGGATGTCCGCATGGCTGCAAAACGTTCCTTGAGACCTGTCTGACAAGAGGTGGCAAACATCGACTCAAGGGTTTCCCCTTCCGGTACCGGAAAGATAGGAAAGTGATACTCACCAAAACCGATTTCAAGATTACAACGTTCGGCAATCTCGACGGTTGTGGCTATGGCCTCGGGAGTATGGTGAAATCTGTTTTTCATCTCCTCGGGCGATTTGAAGTAGAATTCGTCAGAGGAAAATTTGAAACGGCGGGCATCGTTTAAGGTGTTGTTGGTCTGGATGCAGAGGAGTACCTCATGGGCATGGGCATCTTCCTGAAGAAGGTAGTGACAGTCATTGGTGGCAACGGTCTTAATCCCGAATTCAGCAGCCAGTTTTTTCATCCCCTGGTTGATCGGGGTCTGTTCGGCAATGCCGTTTTCCTGGAGCTCAAAGTAGAGTCGGTCGCCAAAGATATTGAGGTATTCTTTGGTCTTTTCCCTGGCACCGTCCAGATCGTTCTGACCCACAAGCCAGGGAATCTGGCCTTTGAGGCAGGCGGTGAGGGCAATCAGGCCTTCATTGTGGGTGGCCAAGGTCTCCATGTCAATGCGAGGTTTATGGTAAAACCCTTCGAATTGGGCAATGCCTGCCATTTTCATCAGATTTTTATAGCCGGTGAAATTCATGGCCAGAAGGACGAGATGGAAGTGTCCTTTTTTCCGTTCTCCGCGATGGCCCGGGGCTATGTAGAATTCACAGCCGATGATCGGTTTTATGCCCGCTTTTTTAGCCTTAACATAGAAATCCAGAGCCCCATACATGGCGCCATGATCGGTAACAGCAACGCTGTTCATCCCATATTCACGACACTTGTCGAGGAGGTCAGGAATTCTGATGGCACCATCCAGCAGACTGTACTGGGTATAATTAGAGGATGTGTCTTGAAGGAATTATGAGAAAGTTGCAAATAAACCGAACAATAAAAAGCTGATTCGAAGAACTTTCATAGTTTGTGGTGGCGGAGCGATGTGATTCATCCAGGGATGAAGCATAAATAAATCGTTACTTCAATCCTTTCGCACCTTCAGTATGGGCATTGGTGAGATTCATGTTCTCGGTTTTGGCCCCGGTAAAATCAGCCTGGATCAGGTTGGCGCCGGTGAAATCAGCATCGGTGAGGTCAGCTTTTTTCAGATTGACCCCTGGAAGATTGGCGCTGAGCAGTGAGGCTCCATGAAGATTTGCGGCCTCAAGATTGGCACGGCGAAGATTGGCACGGCTCAGGTCGGCTCCTTTTAAATTAGCGCCTTGCAGATTGGCGCCCACCAAGTCGGCCTGGCGGAGATCGCTTCTCTCTAGATTGCAGCCGGGGCAGTTTTTGGCCATGGATTTTACGGTGTGTTTGATCTCGTCATCGGAGGCACCGGGGGAAGCTATTTCGGTGGGTTCGGAAGGACTGGATGTTTGTTGCTGGATAGCAGCGGGTTGGTTAGCGGTGAGGGACTGACGAAGATAGGTGGTCTTGGCGGCAGGCGCTGCCTCTGGTTGCGAGCTGTTCGTTGAAGAGGGCTGGGCTGCGGCTTGGCCGCTAGCCAGGGATTCCCGCAGATAGGTCGTTTTTTTAGTTGGTTCAGGCGATTTGTAGAGGTGCGCAGAGTCACCACTGGAGACTTTGGCGTTATATGCCAGGGCTCCTTTGTCGTTGAAGAGGGCGTAGGCGTTTTTACTGGTATCAGGATACACGGAATAGCATTTCATCTCGCCATAATACCAGACCTTGAATTTCAGACAGAGCTGGTTTGCACCGTTGATGTCCCATCCCCCCTTATCGGTATCATCGGCGGTGAGGGATTCACCGCTGGCTGAAATTGAGCCGTCTGGCTGAAGATAGATGTTTGCATTAAAATCAACGGATTCGAGATGCAGGCTGTTTCCAGAAACCATATCAAAGATTTGTTTGGCCATCAGCGGAGTACTGCCTTTAGCTGCCATCTGGTTTTGGGTAACCGGAGCGCACCCCGTAACCAGGAGAATACAGAAAAGGAAGAAGGGGAGAATTGCTCGGGACACAGTGGGCCTCCTTATGAAACAACCTGCTGAAATAAAAATGAATAATTTTTGAAAAAATATACCATAAAAGAAGTGGCTTTGCACATGATATGGGGGATGGGGCTTAAATTAGATTTTAGTTAAGATTGGCAGTCCTGATCATCTCGTTAATCAACCGAAACCTTGGATTCACGCAATGGATTAACGCGGATTATATCCTGTCCCCACCAGCATCGATTATCATCTCTTTTTATTTTTTTTTTCAGCAAGGGCGCGGCGTCCGTCAATATGCCGCTGTTTTGCCCGGTTAATGAGAATGTCATGGACTGAAATGTCACCCCCCTCTTCGAGAGAACGACGCTGGATATAGGTCCCGTCCGGCTGCATGTCCCAGGCATTGCGGGTATTGGTCAGTTGCAGATTGAAAATTTCTCGAAGCTGTTTCTGCAGTCTTGGAACAATGACAGGGGTGCAGACCTCGACCCGGCTTTCGAGGTTTCGCTTCATCAAATCAGCGGACCCGATATAATATTCTTCCTTGCCGTTATTTTTAAAGTAAAAAATGCGGGTGTGTTCAAGAAAACGGCCAACGATGGAGACAACCCGGATGGTATCGGACAGGCCTTTAATTCCGGGCCGCAGCCGACAGGTGTCACGGACAATGAGATCGATGGGGATACCGGCCTGTGAAGCCCGATAGAGGGCGGCAATGATGTCGCTGTCTTCCAGAGCATTGGTTTTCATCTGGATATGACCGGGATGTTCCGCGCTGTGCAGGGATATCTCTCGTTCAATTCGATCCAGCAGGCCCTGCTTGAGAAGTTTGGGCGAGGGCAGCAGCTTATGGTAGTTGCGCATCGGGGTGCAGCCGGTGGTCAGATAGTTAAACAGTTCGGTCAGGTCTTCGCCGATTTCCGGGTCGCAGGTAAGCAGGCCCAGATCACTATAGATCCGGGCCGTTCCTGCGTGATAGTTGCCGGTACCGATGTGGGCATATCGGCGCAGATGATCATAATCGTCGCGAATGACAAAGATCAGCTTGGAATGGGTTTTGAGGTCGACAACCCCGTAGGTGACATGAATCCCGGCCTCTTCCAGATAGCTTGCCCACTTGATGTTGGCAGATTCATCAAAGCGGGCCTTCAGCTCAACGACCACCGCCACCTGTTTCCCATTCTGGGCTGCGTCAATGAGATACTGGATGATCCGTGATTTCTTGGCAGTCCGGTATAGTGTCATTTTGATGGCGAGGACTTTAGGGTCAATACTTGCCTCGTGGAGAAATCGTTCCACCGAGGTGTCAAAGGATTCGTAGGGATGCTGGAGCAGGATATTGCCATGGGCCCGGATAACGTGAAAAATGCTTCGATTTTTATCTAAAAGATCGGCATTATCTACTGGATGATGGGGAACAAAATGGAGATCTGGCAGGTCAATGGCGGCAATCTGGAAAAAGTCGCGGCCTCCGATGATCCCATTGACGGCGACGACATCTTTCTGTTCGTCAATGTTAAAATTAGAGGCCAGCATGCCGCGATGGTTCTCTGACATTCCGCTGCAGATTTCGAGGCGGACAATTTCAGCGAATTTCCGGTCTCGAAGCGCACTTTCGATCATTGAAAGGAGATCGTTGACTCCCTCGAAAGCCTTTTCTGTAATGGCATTACGAGTTACCCGGAAGCATTCACAGCTCATGATGATCATCCCTGGAAAGAGTTGCTCCAGATTGTTCCGAACCAGATCCTCCAGCATGATATAGTTGTTTTTTTGACCGTCAACACAGATAAAACGCGGCATTTTGTCGTTGATGGGCATTTTGATCCGGTTGAAGTAGGAGTGGTCACTGTCAGCGTAGCGGGTGACCACCAGCAGGTTGACGGAGAGATTGGAGATAAAGGGAAAGGGATGGGCAGGATCAATTCCCTGGGGGGTAAGAAGGGGATAGACCCGGTCATGGAAAAACTTATTGGCCGTTTTTTTCTGGGTCTGGTTCAATCCGGCATAGGGAACAAACTTTATATTCGCGGCAGCAAGAAGTGTTCTCAGATCCAGTTCAAGTTGGCTCAAGTGTTTTACAATATCCTGCACGACAAGATAGCAGGCGTCGATCTGCTCCTGAGGAAGTCGGCCATCAATGGTCAGTTGTTTGACGTTGGCACCAACCTGCTGCTTCAGTCCGCCAATCCGCTTCATATAAAATTCATCGAGATTGGCGTGAACCACGGCAAGAAAGAACACCCTCTCAAGCAGAGGGTTGCGTGCGTCGTCGGCTTCGCTGATAATGCGCTTGTTGAATTCGAGCCAGGTCAATTCCCGGTTGAGGTAGTATTCGGGGGAGTGGAGATCAAAATCTATGGTTATGGGGTTTGACGGTTCATTTTTTGCGTCGATCAGCGGTTTTTTTTCATTTTTTTTCATGGGGTAACCTTTGGCAGTATTCTTGGGAGTTAAGTGGCTCTTATCAGAGCCAGCCTTTGTGCCTGAATAGTAGATATGGCATTATCGCAGACACCAGCATTAATAAAAGGGCAAAAAGATATCCGTACTGCCAGTGCAGTTCCGGCATACCGTCAAAATTCATCCCATAGAGGCTGGCCACAAGGGTTGGCGGCATAAAGACCACCGAGATGATGGAAAAGATCCTGATGATTTTGTTCTGTTCACTGCTGATAAGTCCAATGGTTACATTGAGTAATGAATCACTTTTATCAAACAGAAAGGTTGAGTATTGGACAAGAGAATCAATGTCTTCGATGAGGCTCTGGAGAATTGGTAGATTTTTTTTCAGATCATAACCGCTTCGTTTGAAAAATGAAAAAAGCCGCTGCATGTCATGCATTCCCAGTCGAATTTTATCATTGGTATCCTGAAGCGAACCGAGGCGCAATACTATCTGCTCCAGATTCCGGTTATCGCCATCGTAAACGTCTTGGCTGATATTGTCGATTTCGCTTTGGAGAAGCTCGAGTCTGTCTGCCAGACGATCTACCTTGATCTCAAAAAGGGAAAATAACAGGTCGAAATTATCCTTGATCTTGATTGTTCCGGTGGCCGCTCTCTGCTTAAAAATATGAATGGACTCGAACTTTTCATTGCGTATGGTAAAGAGCCGGCCCTGGTTCAGGATAAATGCCATGGTGACATTCTCAAAGCGGTCAGGAGCCTGGAAAAGGAAATAAGACCGGATATGCAACCCCTGCTCATCGACAAAGAATCTTGAACTGGCCTCAATTTCCTGAACATCCTCAGTAGAAGGCAGGAGTTGATTATAGGTCTTGCTGACCAGGGATCTTTCCTCAGGAGTTGGATTTAACAGATCAATCCAGAGAGCATCAGAGGGCAAGGGCTCGGTGCTGGATACCTGTGTCCCGACGAGCGATTTTTCGTGGAGTTTATAAAGCGTGATCATTGCGATGGTGAAAAGGAAAAAAGGAATAGTCGATAAATAAACTTAACTCTGAGTCATCCGGGTTGAGGGGCCTTGCTTGTAAAGAAGGGGGTGCCCTTTATGTCTAAGTCTCTGTCATAACTTCTCATTAAGAAATGAGCACTAAAATAATTTTCCGTCTCGGCTATGGGTGACAATGAGTTGACGAAACATTTCGACAATGCCACGGGCCAGCAGATTAATGGAATGGGCGTTGATATTTTTATTGGCAGAGTGGTCCAGCAGGATGTTGAGTTGAGAGGGAAAGCCGTCTTCCTGCTGCCAGTAGTGGATGAGAAAGGGTACCTTGGGCAGGGGCATGATGAGCAGAGAATGATCAGCATCGCCTGTTGTCGTCATTGGCCGAGCTCCGAAGAGGGACAGTATCTCAAAAATTAACTCCTGATGGGCGTCGGCCAGTTGGCGTAGCGCCTCTTCACAGCGATGGCTGAAATACTGACTCCACTGCCCGGCATTTGAAAGCTCGTGAAAGGGGATCCAGTCATTAAGCGGGGTTACACCTTCGCATTCAACGATGTAATGGAGCAGTGGGACATAGAGCCAATGGTTGATGTGGCAGGAGGACGTCATCTCACCGGAAGGGGAAATAAAGAAATCTTTCCCCAGGCAGTTGATTGCCAGTTGCTTGTCGATTAACTTTGCTCCAATACGCGGTGCAACGCACCTGAAATCAAGAAGTTGTACCTCTTTCTGTAACTGTTTGATGACCTTGTCGTGTTCATCGTCCGGGGTTTTGCGCTGGATAATTCTGAGGTTTAAGATTTCAACGACCTCCTTTTCCAGATAAGGGCAGGCGTTGATGGCTAGTAATCCCTGAAGTATCCTGGCGGAAAATGCCATGCACGATGGAACACCACAATGGCCACAGTTGGTTTTAGGCAGGAACTTGTAGAGCTCCAGAGGATTTCTTATTTCAGACATGGACTGAGCCATTAGCGGGGAGAATGACTGTAACGGTTGTTCCATGATCCGGATCACTCTGGACGCTGATCGTACCGCCATGTTCCTCAATAATCTTTGCAGACAGGGCGAGTCCCAGTCCGGTGCCCTCCGGTTTAGTGGTGAAATAGGGGTCAAAGACGCGGGGAAGATCCTCTTTGTGCACACCGCATCCCGTATCTTTGACTGTGAAGGTGATATTTCTGCCTTCGCTTGCAACATAAATGTCCAGCCTGCCGCCATGTTCCATGGCCTGGATAGAATTCAAAAAAAGATTAAGAAAGACTTGATTCAATTTGTCCTGATCGGCCTGGATGACCGGGACATTCTCCTCTGCATGGATTTCCATCATGACTCCCATGGATTCCGCATCCATGCGAATAAGCGACATGGCCTTGCTCACGACCTCTTCGGGATGGACATCACCTTTCATCAGTTTCTGCGGCCGGGTATAATCAAGCAGCTCACTGATGCTGCGATTTAGACGCTCTACCTCTTGCACCAGGATATCGGCCGTTTGCTGATCATTACTTTTCTCCTGAAACCTTGACCTAAGCAGAAGGGCCAGGCCCTTGATCGAACTTAATGGGTTCCGCAATTCATGGGCAACTCCGGCAGCCATTTTGCCAAGGGCAGCCATGCGTTCACTGCGACGTAGCTCGTCTTCCAGGGATTTGACCTGGCTTAAATCCTGGATCAGCAGCATGATACCGGAGGGCGCACCTTCGTTATCGACAACTGCCATGCTGTGCAATTGCAAAGTTCGTAGTACACCCATATGGCCGGGTAGAATGATTTCTTTCCGTTTAGAACTCTCCGTTGTAATGTCCTGGCCAGATAGGGCCTGTGCCAGTTCTGGCGCCAGAACCTCTTCGGGAGGCAGACCCACCACATCTTTTTCGACAACGGAAGTCATCTGTTCGGCAAACTGATTGCAAAGAACAATCAAACCCTGACTATCAGTGACGATTAATCCCACCGGCAATGAAGAGATAAGAGTATCGCGAAAAGCCTTGATCCGCTCCAGCCTGCTCTGTGACCCCTTCAAGCCTTCTAGGGTTAAGAGCGACAACCAGCCGCCAATACCAACCAGTAGAAGGACGACGGAGAGAATAATAATCTGGAGAAGTTGCTGCCTGACGGCTTTATTTAACTGAGAGAGATCAAGTTCCACCAGGAGGATATATTTTTGCTGACTTATCCGCTCCAGTTCTTCGTTCCACTCCGGCGGCGGGGGATGGTGCTGGCGCATCATCATGTTCCCGATGCCTTCAGGTCCTGGAAAGAGTCCTCTGGAAAGACGGGACTGCTGTTCAAATTGTCTTTTGCCGATGGGGACGAAAAGGGCAGCCACTTGAAATGCCGAAACCTGATCGTGTCCGCCAATGCGATATCGAAACCTTCCCAAATCTTGGATCTCACGATTTATGGTGCCAATAAACGCTAAGGTTTCACTGTCAACCGGGGAGTTAACCGCTTTGGCTTCAGAGCTCGCGAGGATCTTTCCTGAGTGATCGACAAGGGCGAGAAAATGAATACCTGGTTGTTCAGCGGCACGTTCGAGGATATCTTGAACATGGTCAGATAATTGCCAAGATGATGTCTGCCCTCTGCGAACTCCGTCAAGGAATGAGGCCCTGGCAGCGGAAGTGACGAAGCGGATCAGGGTAGCACCCCGCTCCAGCAGAACTTCGGTCAGCATGATTTTTTCGCGTCGGTAATTGTTGACGGCAAAAACTGTAATAATTAAGGCCAGCAGGGCACAGGCGGCAGCCAGAACCCAGGGAGAGACAAGAGCCAGGCGTTGTTTTTTGATTAATCGCATCGTCTGTCAGCCGGCGGATTGAGAATTTTATGAATGAGAACCTTGGTGATCAGGTAGGTGGGGGCGATACCTTCTGGCCCCATGGAGCCGGCGGCCAGGGTCTGCCCTCCATGCAAAGGATTATCCGAGGCATAGTAGGCATAACGTATGCGTACCTGCGAGGAGATATGTCCTTGAATCACAGCGGCATTGATCGCTCGCTGATAATGTCCCCCTTCCATCTCAAGGCCCACGGCTTTCCAACTAGAGCTGTAAAAACGCTCCAGCACATCACGATTCTGCAAGGAGGTGCCGAGTACCGTGACCATCGGTCCTATATAGACATTGACCTTTTCTTCAAAATCTGTGAATCGTAAGTCGTTGGCCACAATGTAGTTATGAGCCGTCCCTTCCATGACGTGGGCTGTAGCTAAAATGATGTCGCCCTTTTTCCCCGGCAGAATTCCTGCCTTGCCCATGATGGCAATGGAGGAGAATTTAAAGGTGAGAAGTTTATCCTCAAAACGATCAGGTCGCAGAAGCTCATCCATGACCTCAAAGGCTTGCGTCCCAAAGGCGTAGTCCATGACCACGATTACCGGTTGTACCTTTTCGAGGTACACTTGATCAATATTCAGCTCAGGGTGGAGGGTGTTATAGTCGACGGCGGCCGCATCAATGACCATGACATCTATATTTGACCCGGAGCTGTCGGGGAGAAAGGTGAAACCATGCTGCCCGGCAAAGGCCTCAACCTCCTTTTCCTTTCCCTTTAAGATCGGAATCATCTCGTACAGACTGGTCGGGACATTTTCTTTCAACACTTGTAATGCGCCGGCGCCATAGAGAATGTTCTTCACTGAATGCATGTTGGAGCTGATAATATGGATAGGCCGATCTTGAAAGCCGCGTTGAATCAGATGCAGTTTCACTGCCTCAGCCCATTTTGAGGCGTATTTATGATGGGCAATCATTTCCTGCAATGATGGGGTGAAATAGATCGTCAGATGCTCATCCGGTGATCTGATCTCCTTGATTATCCTTTCCCCCATACTGTAGATAATGGCAAATAACCCATTGTTATATCGTTGTCCATGGTGTGTCTTGTTCATGCTCTCATAGGTTTCACGGGTCTCCCGATAGGTACGCCCGAGAAGAATGGAGAGGTTCCAGATAGCCTGATCCAGTACCGCGCCTTCAAGCACCAACTCTCCATGTGCCGCCTTTGCCAGATCGTGCCACTCGGAACAGGTCCTTCCTTCTTTATCACAGACCTGCTGTTGAATCTTCTGGGATTCAATGCTGAGGAAGGTGATATGGGTAAGGATATCATAGACCTCGGTAAGCCCTTTCGTTATGACAAAACAAATCTCACTTTCTGAGACCACATAGGAGAGTCGTCGGCGTTTCAGAGGGATGACCTGCTCAAAAGTGGTGTTCTGGAAATCCTCATTGCCGGTCAGGATAATGCGGTTACATTTTTCAATTCCACGTGGCATCCGGTCAATGACATACTCAAGACCTTGAAGTTCCATAACCCTGGAATCCACCATGGAGCCATAGATTTCAGGTGAAAACAGTTTTAATGATTCCGCAAGTTTTTCACCTGATTTTCCCGAGGGGCGGTAATTGCCACGCAATGTCAGTGCGTCGGCCAGGGTTTGAAAGGTACGAATGGCAAGGCGAGCTTTTTGGGCTTTGGTTAGATCTTGCATGGGGGACTCCGCTGGTATGGGGCTCGTGCGACTAGAGGTTTCACGATATTTTTTTTGTGAAAAGATATTGTATCATCTCTGGTATTTAAGTAGCCAGGCAATTACATTATAGCGGTGGAGATGATTTTGGACGTAGGACAATGAGGTACTATACTCTTATCAGCTTTATTGAAGCAAGAAGAGAGCAAATGGATGTCAAAAAACAGGACTTGTCAGGAATGGAATTTATGTGAACTCAAAAAGAAGGTGTCAGGCGAAGAAGGGGTTTACTGCTTATGCTGAAAAAGAAAGGTCTACCTGAAAGAGATCAGGCAGACCTTAAGGGGGTGGAATGGTATGAATTAGATTTTTCGTACGTTGGCAGCAGCAGGTCCTTTAGGGCCTTCTGTAATCTCAAACTGAACCCTGTCGCCTTCGTTCAAGGTTTTGAAGCCTTCGGAGGCAATTGCAGAGTAGTGTACGAAAACATCTTTACCACCATCTTGCTCGATAAAACCGAATCCCTTGGACTCATTAAACCACTTTACTGTGCCTTCTAACATAATGCCTTTTCGCTCCTAATTATTGATCAAATTACCATTATCTGTGCAGTAATTTAAACTAACAACAAATAAGACACATATTAAATCTTCTTTAAATATGGCTGTATCACTGACTAGCTGAAACACTACAC
>JFJP01040497.1_pt1 | contig 11137 bp, 10 predicted proteins | sample 431651 | NCBI WGS metagenome assembly JFJP01 (sample SAMN02602958, study PRJNA72255) | Microbial mat metagenome, whole genome shotgun sequencing project. | biome: fresh water; feature: sink hole; material: water; isolation source: purple microbial (photo- and chemosynthetic) mats found in... | reverse complement strand
GACCTGGATTGAGGATGGCACTGTGCAGATTGCACCCCTTGCATTTATGCGGGGAAGAACTCTGGAAAATGCTTTTGTAATTCTCGATGAAGCCCAGAATGCCACAATAAGCCAGCTAAAGATGTTCCTTACAAGAATGGGAGTAAGTTCAAAGTTTATAATAACCGGTGATACAACTCAGATCGACCTTCCAAGAAAGACTGATTCAGGACTCTTACAGGCTATGAGGATACTTTCAGGAGTAGAAGGCATCTCAATAATAAAATTCGACGAGAGAGATATCGTACGTCATAAACTCGTAAAGAGAATTGTACGTGCTTACGAAAAAGAAGAGAATGAAACTGATAAACTAAAAAATAAATCTAAAAATAACTCCGTGTAACTCTGTGTGTTCTCTGTGTAACTCTGTGTCAGTTCTTAAAAAAAGTTACACAGAGAGACACAGAGGAGGCACAGAGGTTCACAGAGAAGAAAAAAAAGAACTGTTAATAAAATAACAATATGGCAAAGACAATCTTAAGTTCGAATTACAATTTCCCCGGACAGAAAAGCATATATAAGGGAAAGGTAAGAGATGTGTATAATATTAATGATGATTATCTTCTGATGATTGTATCTGACAGGATTTCTGCTTTCGACGTTGTCCTTCCAAAAGGTATTCCTTATAAAGGTCAGGTTCTTAATCAGATAGCTGCAAAATTTCTTGATGCAACAAGTGACATTGTTCCAAACTGGAAAATTGCAACCCCTGATCCTACAGTTACTTTTGGTCATAAATGTGATCCATACCCGATTGAAATGATTGTAAGGGCTTATCTGACAGGAAGTTCCTGGCGATCATATAAGGCAGGCTCCAGAGAGATCTGCGGTATAAGAATTCCTGATGGCATGAAAGAGCATCAGCGTTTTGAAAAACCTATTATTACTCCAACTACAAAGGCAGAACAGGGCAGACATGATGAGGATATCTCGCGCGAAGAAATAATAAAAAGCGGTCTTATTCCTGAAAAGGAGTATTCTATGATAGAAAAGTACACGATGGCTGTATTTATGAGAGGCTCGGAGATAGCCGCAAGTCATGGCCTGATTCTTGTTGACACAAAATATGAGTTCGGTAAAAAAGATGGTAAGATCTATCTTATTGACGAGATCAACACCCCTGATTCATCGCGCTACTTTTATGCAGATGAGTATCAGGAGCGTTTTGATAAGGGACTTTCTCAGAAACAGCTCTCAAAAGAATTTGTTAGGGAGTGGCTTATGGCAAATGGGTTTCAGGGGCAGACAGGCCAGGCAGTTCCGGAGATGACTGACAAATTTGTAAATGAAGTTTCAGAAAGGTATATCGAACTATTTGAAAAGATAACCGGTGAGAAGTTTGTCAGGGCCGATATCACCAACGTTCCTGAGAGGATTGAAAAAAACTGCAGGGAATATCTTAACTCATTGTAATTGATTAATTAAGGAATGAAAGGTAAACTAAGATTAAAGGCATTTGTACTGGTAGTATTTCTGATTATAACTAATTGTTTTATCGCTGTTTCCCAGGTTGTTGTGGAGCGATCAAAAGAAAAAGTAATAATTTCAGGTGTCACATATTACATTCATCAGGTTAAAAAAGGGGAAACAGCATATTCAATTTCAAGAGCATATGGGATTGCTGTTGAGGATCTTACCAGGGAGAATCCGCCGGCAGTTTATGGTGTAAATGAGGGACAGTCACTCAGGATCCAGGTGAAGCAGGCAGATTCTGTTAATCCAGCCGATGTTGTACCTGTGAAAAAAATTCAGAAGGATGAGAGCAAATTTCTGTATCATAGTTTACAACCCGGAGAAACAGTCTATTCATTATCGAAGCTGTATGGTGTGTCTGAAAATGAAATAATTCAGAGCAACTCCGGCATAGATATCAACAAATTATCTGTTGGTTATGAAATAGCTATTCCAAAACGTGTCTTTATGAGCGATCGTCAGAAGTTCGATGATCAGGATAAAAAGTACATATTTCATAAGGTGCTAAGAGGCGAATCACTTTCTTCAATTGCTGAAAAATATGGACTATCGGTCAGGGAATTGAGAAAAGAAAACAGGGATCTGAGGTTTCCTCAGGTGGGCGATTTTGTAAGAGTGCCCGGCGTTAGAGTACCTGAGGCTGAAATTGTTACACCTCCTGTAACAGATACTATTGTTGTTGTAGCTGATGAACCAGAGGTAAAATATGAGAGACCAGCGGGCTTCACTCAGGTAAAGGACCTCACAGGTTCATTAAATGTTGCTGTGTTGCTTCCATTCTACTTTAAGGAGAATGCTGACCGCATTGAGATTGATTCATCTAAAATAATTAAAGGGAAGCGGCAATACAAACTTGTAAAGAGGCCTGACGAGTGGATTTATCAAAAAGGTTTCGATTTTCTTGAAATGTATAATGGAATATTGCTTGCTGCTGACACTTTACGGTCATTGGGCATGGATATCAATATCTCTGCCTTCGATATCAAAGATGACACAATTGAGATTACCAGATTAATTTACTCAGGCAGACTTGCAGGAATGGATCTCATAATCGGCCCGGTTTATTCTCATAACCTGCTTATCGTTGCTGATTATGCTAAGGATCTTGGAATTCCAGTTGTATCTCCGGTAACCCTGATGAATAATAGTGTTCTGGCAAATAACCCAAATCTTTTCATGGCCAATTCTTCTCTGGAAGTTGCTCAGATGGCACTTGCAAAAAGAATAAGTGAGAATTATGATAATAACCTGGTCTTTATCCATGCTGACTCAATCAGGTCAGACTCTGATGTGAAAAGATTTAAGGATATGATCTTTAAAGAGCTGAGCTATAAACTGCCTTATGAGGAGATAAAATTCAAAGAGTTCCTTTTCTACAGCAGGTCAATGTTTGACAATGACTCAATAAACAGGCTAAGTCATGCACTTTCAGAAAGTACAAAGAACATTATAATAATCGCCTCTGAGGATACGCCTGTTATAAGTGAGACTCTTACTGAGATTCATGGTCTTTCGAAAAGATTTGATGTGAAGGTATTCGGATACCCATCTCTCCTGGATCTGGATAATCTTGATCCGAAATTATTCTTCGATCTTGATCTTAAGATACTTACACCATACTGGATCGATTACACCCGCAATAATGTAAAAAAATTCAATTCAGCCTACAGGAGAAAATTTATCACTGAGCCACTTGAAAAGAGTTTTGCCTGGTCGGGATATGACATTGCTTATTACTTTTTAAGCGGCCTGGCATTAAACGGGAGGGATTTTATAACTAGTCCGGAAAAACATTATCCTGAACTCCTTCAAACAAGATTCGATTTTATACGTAAAGAGGAAAACGCAGGTTTTGAGAACCAGAGTCTCTTTATGATCAGATATACAAGAGATTATGAAGTGTTGCTGGTTGAGGATGATAGTCTTTTTATGCAAAAATAAACATGCAGGAGACTGAAATAATGCTGCATAAAAAAAATTGTGTTAATAAAAATTAACAATAGGGAATAATCCCTCATTTTAAATTGTCTATTTGTTGTAGTATGATTAAAGAGTCGTACAATGTTGCAGAAGAAACTGAATTGGTCAGGGCCGCTCTTGAAGGCGATAAACAAGCCTTCGGAGAGATCGTGAACCGTTACAGAAAGATGGTTGCGCGTACGGTTAAAAGCATGCTTGGCGATTCTGTTTTTGCAGAAGATATTGGACAAGAGGTATTTATTAAACTCTATTATTCACTACCGGAGTTCAGGGGAGAAGCTAAACTGTCAACTTATATACAGAGAATTGCAGTCAATCTGACTCTGAATGAGATAAAAAGAAGAAAAAGATTCTTTTCGATGTTTTCCCAAAAGGGAAATAACGAAATGTACGAATTTGAAGTTGCAGATCAGGATACACAGGAACAACGGGAAGCAACAGAAATAGTGAACAAGGCATTAAAAGCAATGGACCCTAAATTTAGCATAATAATAACAATGAGGATGTTGCAGGGTTATTCCACAAAGGAGACAGCAGAAATTCTCGGCTTACCACTCGGAACTGTACTCTCAAGGTTGTCAAGGGCTCAGGAACAGTTAAAGGATATTTTGGAAAAATTATAACAGCTATGAACTCATCAGAGATTAAAAAATTGTTAATCAGCTCAATAAACACAGATATTGATGCTGCTGAAGTCTCTTCAAGACTTGAGAAGGAAGGTATCTCTTACGATTTCAGTAAAGATTTTACCGATAAGGTACTTGACAGGATTTTCGAAACAAAGACAATAATTACCAGAGAAGTCGATTTTGTCAGATCCCTGAACATTGTTTTTTATCGGATAGCCCTTACAGGGGTTGCTGCAATAGTTTTCCTTCTTATATCAATATTCCTTATGGAGGGTTCGTTGTCATTCAACTCATTTCTTGGATTAAGTGACAGTTATGATGAAACGATTGTGAGTCTGTTAACCGGTAATTAAGAAACATGAAAGCAAAACCTATTATACTAGTTGTTATTACTCTGATCATAGGATTCGTTCTGGGAATGCTGACATCTGCGCAGATCAGATACCAGAAACTGAAACCGGTAAGGGTATATTTCTCCGAGGACCGGTTCCGCGACGGAATCTATAAAACAATCGAACCTGATGAACAGCAGAAAGCTAAAATTGATCTTGTATTGAACAAATATGCCAAGATAAACAGTGACCTCCAGGCAGATTTCAGAAAATCTTTTGATTCGTCAATGAAGGAATTCCGTAAAGAACTGGAATCAAACCTGACGAAGGAGCAGCTGGCAAAACTGAAAGAGATGGATGACAGAAGGCAGGAGATGTACAAGCAGGGTAGAAGGGACAGGGAAAATGACTCAACAATAAACAGAGGCGACAGATCACCTCACGATATGTCGGGAAGACCATCATCCGGCGGGCCTCCTCCTCATTTCGAACGCCGCGATTCAACCAGGTTACCCGATCGCAAATAAAAGGTAGTCGAGTAGTATAGGGAGATCATCCCTGTTGACTCCAAGAGTTATCAATAGTGTACTATCCTCCGAAAAGATCGACATGAACTGATCTTTTGATATTTCACCGCTTATAATACTCAACCGGTAAAGATCAATAGCTTCTTTCTTATTCCCTTTACATAAAGACAGATGGCCTTTATTTATAAGGTCATGCGCTGTAAGCTTACTCTCCGAGAGCCTGTCGTAATACTTTTCTGAATCTTCGAATCGCCCAAGTGCAAAATAACAAAATGCGATCGGCCTCAATATCCTGATATTCCCTGGCTCACGGTACTCTATTCTGAAATAATACTTCAGGGCATTTTCATAATCTTTAAGATCGAGATAGCAATGGGCTACCATAATGGCAGTGTGAATATTTTCTGACTCCAGATCACTGGCCTGCAGATAATATTCAAGAGCTTCCTCATTTTTACCAAGTCTTCTGAGGCATAATCCTATTTTCTTTATGGTCCATACCTTCCTGTCGATCAGCTCTGCTCTTCTGTAATACTTAAGCGCTTCTTCATAATCTCCCGTCTCCTGATAACAATATGCTATTTTTTCATATATCTGAGCATCAGATGGGCGCTCTGACACATGCTTAAGGAAGAGAGAAAGTGCATCGTCGTAGAAGTTCTTACTGAAAAAGTAATCTGCAAGCCCGGCTTCTGCATCAGATCCCTGATTTGTTATCCTGAAAAATTCTGAGTTATAAATATCAAGCTTCCCTATAAACAGATCCTCAAACTCTTTTTTATATGGTGAAAGTTTAAAGAATCTGTAAATATCCTGAAGATACTGGGTAACATTTGTCCTGAAGCTTTTATACGGATCAGTTCCTGTTTCGTCTTCATTAAGTTGCTGTAATCCTTCAAGTTCCATACGAAAAACCTTAAGCATCATGCTTTTCTGAGCCGATGGCAGATATTTAAGGTTCAGAAGAAGCGAATACTTGTCGCTATTGCAGATAAAGGGTGTTTTATACAATGCTTCTGCCAGTTCGTTTGTACCCGGTCCCAGGATTTCATCCTTGTAAATCTCGTCAACTGTCTCATGATCAGGATAAAAAGGCACAAACCAGTTTTGAAAATCCTTGAAGAAATCAAAGTGCTTCATATTTGCAAAGGCAGACATATATACGTCTGCTCCTTCCATCTGAAGCTTGGTAAGTTCTTCCATGGTCTTGAAGATCTCCTCCGACTCGCCGAACATCTCCGACCAGTCAGGGTTTTTTTCTTCATTTTTGTCCTTTGGAAGTATATTGTCGAGATCGAGCTTTTCCTCTATCCTTGGCTTGAGTTTCGCTACCTGAGGCAATATTTCATCATGAAGTTTCTTACCGAGTTTTTCTGTTTCCCTCGACCTTATAGTCTGAAAAACAATTATCCGGCAATGTTCCCTGAACTTGTTTTCATTACTCAGTTTTGCAATCTTTTCAGTTATTTCGGGATAAAGCAATACTCTGCCATTATAATAATGGAGATTGAGGATCAGTCCTGACAGAGCCCGTTCCATTACCTGTTCCTGGCCTGCTTCATAAATATTTATTAGATGAAACAGTTTCTCAGATTGCCATGTTCTGAGAGAACTCAGGGTTATTGCAGTAGTAAAAATACTTGATTCATACCATCTGAACTTTCCTGATTTGAGAATTATTTTAATAAGGCTGTTCTCTGCTTCTCCATAGAAATCTGTAAGCCATAAATGGTTGAATATATTCTTTATCAGCTGCCTGTGTTTTCTGGAAATTTCAGATTCGGGATTTGGATTAACTTCGTTGCTTAACTTAAGCCATTCATCAAGTTCCGACTTGAACATGAGATCGTCAACTGTTTCAACTATTGTTTTTCCGCTGAGCTTAACCTCTTTTTCAGCCTGTTCCTTAATCCAGTAAGTATGCCATCCTGAATTGTGTGACAATATGTCCTGTCGCACCCGGTCTGATAACCCAAGAATAGACTGTATAAGCTTCAGATATATTTTGTTTCTTTCCGGGTCGTTTATACCTTCAATAGTGTATGTCAGCATGTTTCTGTAGGTCATGACAATATTCTCATACTCATCGTGAAGATCGCCTGACGAAACTCCTGTTATCATATCAGCCAGAATATCAAGACTTTGCTTTATGCGTTTCTCAGATACCAGGCTGCAGAGTTTTTTATGCTGCTGTATTACTTTTGTTACATTCATTGTATTTTGCACTTTAGACTGAAATATGACAATTATTCATCTCAGTCTGTATATTCTCTATCTGCAACAATCAGGCCGTAACATTTAAACCTGATTATTAAACTCTTCTCTGAAACATTCCTTACTTTTGAGCTCTTATCAGACCGATAGATCTTGGAAGAACGAAATAATTTACTGAACTGGCTGCCAACAACCAAGAAGGAAGTGGAGCTTCGGGAGTGGGAGGAAGTGGATGTTATCCTCTTCACCGGCGATGCATATGTTGATCATCCTTCATTTGGTGCTTCTGTTGTAGGCAGGGTAATTGAAGATGAAGGATTCAGAGTAGCAATCGTCCCTCAGCCTAACTGGAAGGATGATCTAAGGGATTTCCGAAAGCTTGGCAGGCCTAAATATTTCTTCGGAGTAACAGCAGGGAACATGGATTCGATGGTTAACCATTATACTGCTGCCCGCCGTCTTCGGTCTGATGATGCCTATACCCCCGGGGGAAAAGCAGGATTCAGACCAGATTATCCGACAATTGTTTATACTAAAATACTGAAGGAGATCTTTCCCGACGTACCGGTTGTTATCGGTGGTATTGAGGCATCAATGAGGCGATTAACTCATTATGATTACTGGAAGGATAAGCTCGAGCCATCTATCCTGATTAGCAGCGGAGCCGATATGCTGATATACGGAATGGGTGAGCAGCCTTTGAGGGAACTTATGAAGTTATTGTCAAAAGGGATACCATTTTCATCACTTAAGACTATTCCGCAAACAGGTGTACTTTCAGGCAGAAATGAAGAGCTTCCTGAACAGAAACAGTGGAAAGACATTACTCTTAATTCTTTTGAGAAATGCCTGAAAGACAAGAAGTTATTCTCAGATAATTTTCTGAAATTCGAAAAGGAATCTAATAAAATTGAATCGGCCAGGCTGAATGAGGCATCCGGTGATTTTAAGGTAATAATAAATCCGCCTCTGCCTCCTATGACTGAGGCTGAAGCCGACAGTACTTTTGATCTGCCGTACATGTATCTTCCTCATCCACGATATAATAAGAAAGGTGATATACCTGCCTATGAGATGATAAAATTCTCTGTCAACATTCACAGGGGTTGTTTCGGGGGATGCAGTTTCTGCGCAATTGCGGCACATCAGGGAAAACAGATAATCAGCAGATCTGAAAAGTCAATACTAAATGAGGTGACCAAGATCTCCCAATTACCTGATTTCAAAGGTAATTTGTCTGATCTCGGGGGACCTTCAGCCAACATGTACCGGATGAAAGGCAGGGATATGAAGCTTTGCCAGGCCTGTGCGCGTCCTTCATGTATCTGGCCAAATGTGTGTAAAAATCTTAATGCAAATCATAAGCAGCTGACCGATCTATACAGAAAAGTTGACAGGATACCCGGCATTAAGAAATCATTTATTGGAAGTGGTGTGCGCTATGATCTTTTGTTTCCTGAATGGAATAAGAGTGCAGGAAAAGATGAGGGAGAATATCTTGAGGAGCTTGTATCAAAACACGTATCCGGACGGCTTAAAGTAGCACCGGAACATACCTCTCCTCATGTCTTGTCGCAAATGCGAAAAGCCCCTTTTGAACTTTTCAGAAAACTAAAGAAACGGTTCGACAACATAAAGGAGAAAAATGGACTGAAGTATGAGATCATACCTTATTTTATCTCATCTCATCCCGGCTGTACCGACGCCGATATGAAGGAACTGGTTGCAGAAGTAAAGAGCCTGGGCATAAAACCTGAGCAGGTGCAGGATTTTACTCCGACTCCAATGACACTTTCGACATTAATGTATTACACAGGAATTGATCCTTTCTCTGGCAATAAAGTCTATGTTGCGAGAAGCAGCGATGATAAGAAGAGGCAGAAAGAGTATTTTTTCTGGTATAAAACCGGCACCAGATCTCAGTCTCCGGGTGTAAGGACAGAGAAGGGGAGAAAGGGTGATGGGGAGAAACGGAGAAAGAGGTGACTTACCCCGGATAGATTTAGTCACCGGCTAGGCGTGGTCAACCGTTAGGCATAGCGAATAACATTTCGGTACGAGCTCGGCGAAGCCAATTAAGCCTACCATCCGTGGTAGCACATGTTTTTTGTTAAACTTGTCCAGAGAATAAAACTGTCAATATTTAAAAGTTTCTATTATAAGCATACTGATTTCTTTACATGTTTTGGTGTCCATGATACCCAATTTTTCAATCAATCTTGTCTTGTCCACACATCTTATTTGATCAACAACGAGCTGTCCATTCTTGCCTTTAAAATGACAATTAAGCCTTGTAGGATACGGTTTAAGCGTGCTGGTCATGGGTACAATTATGACAGTATTAAGAAATTTATTTACTTCATTTGGCGAAACTATCAGACATGGACGCATTTTATTGATTTCTGATCCCTGAGTTGGGTTAAGTTCAATATTCCAAACTTCAAACCTTTTTACCATGTCCATTCCTTTTTGTCAAAATCGTTTTCAATATCAATTACATCATTCTCTGGTGTAAAACCTTTGGCAATTGCATCAGCAAATTTCTGTTCCCAATTACTTCGTGCTATATTTTCGACTAATGGCGTTATTACTAGCCCTCCATCTTTCTCTTGAATTTCAACTTGATTTGCCTCACCAAATGTGCTTAAAAGCTTCTTGGGAATTATAAGCCCTCTGGAATTGCCTATTTTAACTATTGTCGTTTCCATATTAAATATCTTTATGCAAAGATAATAATTGTTATAACATGTTATAACTGTTATTAATTATTTTTTTAATGAAGCCATTAAAATTAGTCCTTGATTTGTGCAAACTTATGAATCAGGATATCTTTGAAATATAACGATTCTAAATACTGTTATTTGCGGTATACTATTTTAATATAACTGCCGTTTAAGTTTCAAAATCACTAATTTTACATTTAACCTGAGCCATGATTAGCTATCTGACTAACTGAAACTTTTATATGTATGTCTAAAATTTCTCACAGAATATTTTTATCCATACTGGTTTCGATTATTTTTATTGTTACTATATGGCTTATATACAGAGGGTTGTCTTATTATAATGTAAGTCTCGAAGAACGGGTTTTTCACCAGGATCATCGTGTCCTTAAACCGAGTGGTATAATTGGTCATGGTTTAGGAATTGCCGGATCACTTCTAATGATAACTGGTATGCTATCATATATGGCAAGGAAGAGATACAGGTTTCTCTCAAGAATGGGATTGTTGAAACACTGGCTTGAATTTCATATATTTTTGTGCACTCTGGGTCCGATACTAATTCTGTTTCATACTTCATATAAGTTCGGCGGACTGGTAGCTGTAAGTTTCTGGAGCATGGTTGCTGTTTTTCTCAGTGGGATAATCGGGCGGTTCATTTATATTCAGATCCCCAGATCAATAGAAGGCAGGGAACTCAGTTTAAATGAAGTTAAAGGATTAAAAAGTGATGTTGCCGGAATTGTAAAGAGTAACTATAATCTCGATGAAGAAAGCTACAGTATCCTTGTTGATTCAATAAAAAAGAAGGTTGAGTTATACCGGAAGAACCCTTTTATTCGTTATTTCATTAAGTACATGGACGACAGAAGATCTGTGAAATCAGTAAGAGCCGTTCTTAAGAAAAACAAACTGCCTGAGAATGAATATAAAAAGGTGATGGCGCTGGTACGGGATGATATTAGTCTGAACCGCAGAATAGAAAGACTAGATACAATGCAGAACCTGTTCAAATACTGGCATGTGGCACATTTGCCATTTGCCCTCGTAATGCTGATCATAATGGTAATACATGTAGGAGTGACAATACTTTTCGGTTACAGATGGATATTTTAACTGATGGAACAAATAGTTGAAAGTATACTGATATATGGAGCTGCATTCATTCTGTGTGTTGTGGTTATTGTAATATACCTTCGCAAGAAAAGCAAAGAATCGAG
>JFJP01012380.1_pt1 | contig 11137 bp, 15 predicted proteins | sample 431651 | NCBI WGS metagenome assembly JFJP01 (sample SAMN02602958, study PRJNA72255) | Microbial mat metagenome, whole genome shotgun sequencing project. | biome: fresh water; feature: sink hole; material: water; isolation source: purple microbial (photo- and chemosynthetic) mats found in... | reverse complement strand
ACCAGCTTTCGCAGGCATTCAAAGCCGATGCAGAAGTGACCCCCGAAACCCTCGAACAGGCGCACCTCCTGCGCGATTTGCGCAATCCCGTTGTGGTGCTTGGGCGCGGCGAAATGACCGTTGCCCTCAAAGTGCGCGCGCATCGCGTCAGCGCTGGCGCCAAAACCAAGATCGAAAAGGCTGGCGGCTCGGTTGAGTTGATCGCCTAGCCCTTACAAAGGATACTTGAATGAAGACCACCTTTTCAGGCTGGCGTTACCTTTGGAAGTCGGAAGATATTCGACGCAAGTTGATTATCACCTTCATCATCCTGGCTATTTACCGCCTTGCGGCGAACGTGCCCGCTCCGGGCGTCAACTTTGACGTTCTGGCTGCGTTCCGCGCGTCCACTTCCGGCAGCGGCGGCAATTTCCTCGACTTTCTCGACCTGCTCTCTGGCGGCACCGTCTCGAACTTTTCGCTGCTTTCGATGGGCGTTTATCCGTACATCACAGCGCAAATCATCCTGCAACTCTTAATTCCGATTATCCCAGCGTTACAACGCAAGATGCAGGAAGACCCACGTGAAGGTCGCCGCTGGCAGGAAAAATGGACGTACTACTTGGCTGTGCCCATGGCTGCGCTTTCTGCCATCGGTCAGATCAACATCTTTAATTCACTCTCCATGCAGGCTTTGGGCGAGTTTATCCTGCCTTTCGGTTTTAATGCCGATACCTGGTTGAGTTCGCTGACGGTCCTGCTCTCAATGACGGCTGGGACGATGTTTGCCATTTGGTTGGGCGAGTTGATCTCTGAGTATGGCATCCGCGGTCAAGGGCTTTCCCTCGTTATCTTTTCTGGTATCGTCGCCCAAATGCCCGTCAACCTTGCTTCGCTCCTCTCCGATGAACAGACCCGCTGGTTTATGCTTGCCTTTACCATTGTGATTATCGTGCTGACGGTCTTTGCCATCGTCTATGTTCAGCAAGGACGCCGTAACGTGCCGGTCATGTACCCCGGTCGCCGCATGGGCAATCGCATGTCCATGCCGGTAAAAGGCACCCTGCCGTTGATGGTCAACCTCTCTGGCATGATCCCGTTGATTTTCGCCAGCGCCATCTTGCAGTTTCCCGCCATTCTAGCCAGTTACTTTACCAACAATGAAAACGCTGGCGTTGCCAGCTTCTTCACGGGAATGCAAAACTTCTTTGGCGGTACAGGAACCAGCAACTGGGGCTATTGGACGCTCTATTTCTTCATGGTGGTCATCTTCACCTTTTTCTACACTTCAGTGTTGTTCGATCAGCAAAATTATGGCGACAACTTGAAGAAGGTTGGAGCGACCGTCCCCGGTGTTCATACCGGCGCGCCCACCCAAAAATATTTGAGCACGGTTCAGCGGCGAATTACCCTGCCGGGCGCTGTTTTCCTTGGCGTTGTCGCCATCATGCCGTTCCTGCTGGGCTTGATTTTGAGCGCATTCAGTTTGAATGCCGCCAGTTCGCAAACTGGTTTGTTCCTTGTTTCATCCTCTGGTTTGCTCATTGTCGTCGGTGTGGTACGCGATACCTTCATGAATATCGACGCCGAACTTAAATTGCACGGTTATCAGGATTCGCTGCTCGTTCGCTAAACCAAGAGACTAAGGAGCTCTTTTATGGCGACCTATATCATCCTGCTGGGACCTCCTGGCGCGGGTAAAGGCACACAAGCCGGAATATTGGCTCGAGAAACCAAACTGACTCACGTCTCATCTGGCGATTTATTTCGCTGTAACATTAACAATCAAACCGACTTGGGTAAGCTCGCCAAATCTTTCATTGATAAGGGCGAACTGGTACCAGACGATGTCACCATCGCCATGATTCGGAACCGCATTTCACAGCCCGACTGCGCGGGCGGGGTAATCCTCGACGGATTTCCCCGCACCCCCACGCAGGCGGATGCTTTGGAAAAAATGCTCGCCGAGTTTGGCGAGCAGGTGACCGCAGTTCCATATATTACCGCCGCCGAGAATATTCTCATTGAGCGTACGGGTGGGCGGTGGTCGTGTCGCGCTCAAGGTCACGTATATCATGAAAGGTTCAACCCGCCAAAACAGCCTGGCGTATGTGATATCGACGGTTCTGAGTTGTACCAGCGAGACGACGATAAAACGGAAACCGTGGCGCACCGTATCCGCGTTTATTTTGAACAAACCATGCCCCTGGTGGATTACTACCGTAAGCTGGGCAAACTGGTCGAAATCAACGGTGTGCAGGACGTAGAGCAAGTCACAAAAGACGTGCTCGCCGCTTTGAAAAAGTAATCATTCGCGACTGAAAAGTAGGATTTATCAATGAGTTGGGAACGCCAGATTAATGTGAAGACACCTGCCCAGATTAAGGTTATGCGCGAGGCAGGGCGCATCAATGCAACTGTACTGGCGGCAGTCAAAGAACGTTTACAACCCGGTGTGGCAACAACCGAACTCAACGCGGCTGCTGAGGAAGTGTTGAAGTCACACGGATGCTTTTCGCCCTTCAAAGGATATGGCCGCCCGCCGTTTCCCGCATCCATCACCGTCTGCATCAACGACGAGATGGTGCATGGCATTCCCCACCCCAAACGCAAGTTGAAGGAAGGGGACATTGTCTCGATTGATTGCGGCACAGTCTATGAAGGTTTCGTCGGCGACTCAGCCTTTACGGCTGGCGTGGGAGAAATTTCTCCCGAAGCGGCGAAACTGCTGGATGTTACCGAAGGCGCGTTGTATGCTGGCATCGAAAATATGCGCAAAGGCAAACGCACAGGCGACATTTCGGCGGCGATACAGCAATTTGTCGAAAGCCGCGGCTTTCACGTAACGCGTGAATATACGGGCCACGGCGTTGGACGTCAGATGCACGAAGGACCCCAGGTGCCCAATGCGGGCATGGCGGGAACTGGCTTGCTTCTTCGCCCGGGCTTGACCATAGCCCTCGAACCCATGGTTTTGATTGGGACGCACGAAACCCGCGTCCTGCCGGATAAGTGGACGGTTGTCTCTGCAGATGGTTCTCTGACGGCGCATTTTGAACACACAGTCGCCGTCACCGAAGGTGATCCCCTCATCCTGACTGTCTTGTGAGCCAGATGCAGGTAAAACAACCGTAAAATATGGACAGATGGAAAAATGACAAGTATAATTAGAACTTTGGCTGTCCTGAATACAGCCGCAAGCAAGGAGAATGAATCATGAAAGTTTCGCCCTCCATTCGCAAACGTTGCTCCAAGTGCCGCATTGTGCGGCGCAAGGGAATTGTTTTCATTATTTGCGAAAATCCAAAACATAAACAGAGACAGGGTTAGTGTGGTGAACCATGGCGAGAATTGAAGGCGTCGATTTACCCCGCAATAAGCGGGTGGAAGTTGGTCTGACCTACCTCTACGGTATTGGTCCTACGCGCGCGCAGAAGATTTTGGCTCAGACCAAAGTCAATCCTGACACACGCATCAAAGATTTAAGCGAAGCGGATGTTGCCGCGATTCGCGAATATATTTCCAAAAACTTCAAGGTCGAAGGCGACCTGCGCCGCGAAGTGCAAATGAGCATCAAGCGTTTGATCGAAATTGGCTCATATCGCGGGCTGCGCCATCGCCGCAACCTCCCCGTCCGCGGGCAACGCACACGCACCAACGCGCGTGTCCGCAAGGGAACCAAGAAAACGGTTGCCGGTCGTGGTCGTCGCAAGGGCGCCAAGAAGTAATTCTGTCCGAAAGGTATAAGAAAAATGGCTCAGAGTGTTCGTTCCACACGCCGCCCCTCGGGCGCCAAAAAAGGGAAGCGCACCCTGTCTTCCGGACAGGTGCATATCTTTGCTTCCTTCAATAATACAATTGTGACGGTCACCGATACCGAAGGCAACACCGTTGCCTGGGGTTCCGCTGGCTCTGCCGGCTTCAAAGGTTCGCGTAAAAGCACGCCTTTTGCCGCACGCCTTGCCGCTGAACAGGCTTTGAAAGCCGCCCAGCAGCTTGGCTTGCAGGACGTTGACCTTTTCGTGAAGGGTCCCGGCCCTGGCCGCGAGAATGCAATTCGCGCAGTACAGGCAATGGGATTAAGAGTTCGCTCCATTTCGGATATTACCCCGGTGCCGCACAACGGTTGCCGCCCTCCGAAGAAGCGCCGTGTATAACAGTCAGGTGACTTTCTATGGCTAAATTAATCAGTTCAGTTTGTAAACTGTGCCGCCGCGAAGGCGAAAAATTGTACCTCAAGGGTGAGCGTTGTTTTACGCCCAAGTGTTCCTTTGAAAAGCGTGATTTCGCTCCTGGTCAGCACGGACGCACTGCCGGAAAAGGCGGCAAAGGTATGGGTACGGGCCGCGCTTCCGATTTTGCGCGGCAGTTGCGCGCCAAGCAAAAGGCGCGTCGCATTTATGGCGTTTTGGAACGCCAATTCCGCCGCTACTACGATACCGCCATCGTCCGCCGTGGTTTGACCGGTTTGAACCTGCTTCAAATCCTCGAATCCCGCCTGGATAACGTGGTGTTCCGCCTTGGATTCGCCTCAAGTCGTTCGCAGGCTCGTTTGTTGGTAGCGCATGGTCACTTTACCGTGAACGGACGCCGCACCAATGTGCCATCCATGCTTCTTGGCGAAGGCGACACCATCACTGTGCGCGAAGGTTCCAGCAAGTTAACTTACTTTAAAGACCTGGGCGCATACACCGAAAAACGCACCGCCCCGAGCTGGCTCAACCGTGACCTCAAATCCATGTCTGGCTCTGTCGCTCGTATGCCGGAGCGCGCTGAAATTGACGGAAGTCTCGACGAACAATTAATCGTCGAATACTACTCCAGACGCTAAATCCTCCAGCCGCGTTTGCCGGTGCGCCACAAGCGCCCGGCGGCGCGAACTATCAAAAGGGACAGGTGAACCGTGACCGGTATCATCACGAACATGGTTATGCCAAAAATCGAGCGCGAAGCAGAGGCTCGGAATTATGGCAAATTCACAATCAGCCCGCTGGAGGGTGGCTACGGTGTGACGCTGGGTAATGCCCTGCGTCGCGTCCTCCTTTCCTCCCTGGAGGGTACTGCAATTTCCTCGATTCGCATCGCGGATGTCCTGCACGAGTTTAGCGACGTCCCTGGCGTGCGCGAAGACGTCATTCAGGTCATGTTGCAGGTCAAACAAATCCGCATCAAGATGGATGGCGTGGACAGCGCCCGGATGCAGTTGGAAGTGCGCGGTGAAGGAACCGTCACTGCCTCCGACATCGTGACCCCGCCAGAAATCGAAATCGTCAATCCCGATACTTATCTCTTTACTGTAGACGGCGCAAAGACGAAACTCGACATCGAATTCATGGTTGAGCGCGGACGCGGCTATTCTCCTGCCAACGAGCGCGCCGGGCACATGCCCATTGGCGAACTTCCGGTGGATGCAATCTATAGCCCGGTCAAGCGTGTGAATTGGGAAGTGGCTTCTGCCCGCGTTGGGCAAAGCACGAACTACGATAAATTAATTTTGGAAATCTGGACAGACGGCACCATCTCGCCGGAACGCGCCCTCAGTTCCTCCGCCCGCATTCTGATCGACCATCTGCGTTATGTGGCTGGCATCAACGAAGAAATGCTGGCTGTGGCTGTGGAACGCGAATCCTCGGGAAGCCGCCTGAGCAGTGAACTGGCTGAAACCCCCGTGGAAGCCCTTGACCTGTCGGTGCGCGTATTCAACTCCTTGAAGCGCACAGGCATCACCAATGTTGGCGATGTCCTCGACCTTCTCGAAAAAGGCGAAACAGCGGTCATGTCCATCCGCAACTTTGGCGAAAAGAGTCTCGACGAACTTCGCGACAAGATGCGTGAAAAGGGTTTCATGAAAGACGATACATCCTCGGAGAGTTAGAGATGCGACATTCAGTAGCAGGTTATATCCTCGGACGCACCTCGGGCGCGCGTATTGCCCTGAGACGCAACCTGATTAAACAATTTTTTACGCACGAACGAATCAAGACCACCCAGGCAAAGGCTGCCGCTATTCGCGGCGACGCCGAGCGCCTGATTACCCTCGCCCGCAACAGCGCCGCCGGCAGCGACATCGAGAAGGTGAATGCCCGCCGTTTGGCAGTCTCAAAATTGGGCGATAATCAACTCATCAAACGCCTCTTTGACGAAATTGCCCCGCGCTTCGCCAACCGCCCCGGTGGCTATACCCGCGTGGTGAAGCTTGGACCCCGCCACGGCGACGCCGCTGAGATGGTGATTTTGGAGTTGGTGGAAGAGTAGGAATGACAGTGATCAGTATGCGGCGATCAGTAATCAGAAACGAAAACTGATGACGGATTACTGGCGACTGGTGACTGGAAAATGGCACGTTACAAAGTAATCCTAGCCTACGACGGTTGCGGCTTTTTTGGCAGTCAACTGCAGGCGCAGTCCCGCACAGTGCAAGGTGAGTTCGAAAAAGCCCTGCGGAAGATTGGCTGGGTTGGGAAGTCAGTCACCATGGCTGGCAGGACAGATACGGGAGTCCACGCAAGCGGACAGGTTGCAGCGTTTGATTTCGAATGGGCGCATCCGCTCGAGAGATTGTTCAAGGCGATTGACGCAAACCTCCCGCCTGACCTTGCCTTGCAAAGCCTGACCCCAGCCGCCGCAGATTTTCACCCGCGCTTCGACGCAGTCTCGCGCGCATATCGCTACAGATTGTTTTGCGCCTCAATCCGCGACCCGCTGCGCGAAAAGTTCCTGTGGCGCGTATTCCCAGCCGTGGATGGAGACGCCCTCGTCCAAAATGCAGGTATCTTTCTCGGTACGCATGATTTTGCCGCCTTTGGTTCGCCGACAACGCCCGCTCCGCGAGGCACGACGACCCGCACGGTGACAAAAGCCGAATGGAAGAGAATGCCCGATGGTGAGTGGCAGTTTGAGGTTCGCGCCAATGCTTTTTTATATCGCATGGCGAGAAGGCTGGTTTTTGTTCAAGTTTCAGCCGCGCAGGGAAACATTCCAGGAGAGAGGATTAAAAGCGCTCTCGATAGCCAGGAAAGGCTCCCCGCCGGGTTGGCTCCTGCGCACGGGCTGACGCTCGTCGAAGTAACGTATGGATTACATGAAAAGATTATGAAAACGGAGTGACGAAAGTGCAACAGAAAACGTACTATCCGAAAGCCGCTGAAATTCAGCGCGACTGGGTTTTATTCGACGCCAATGGGCAAACCCTGGGGCGCCTTGCCGCGCGCATCGCCCATATTTTGCTTGGCAAACACAAACCCACCTTCACGCCTGGCGTGGAAATGGGCGATTTTGTGGTGGTGGTGAACACTGAACGCGTGGCAGTGACCGGCACCAAAACCAACAGCAAGTTGACGAGCAAAATCTACTACAGACATTCGGGGCATCCCGGCGGTTTGAAGAGCATCTCGCTGCGCGACCAACTGGCGCAACATCCAGACCGCGCCCTGCGCGACGCCGTCTGGGGAATGCTGCCCCACAACCGCATGGGACGCGCCACGCTCAAGCGCTTGAAGATTTATGCCGGACCTGAACACCCGCACCAGGTTCAGAACCCGAAAGCTTTGGAATAAAGAGGTAAGTAAATATGGCTAAATACTTTGAAGGCATTGGACGCCGCAAGGAAAGCATTGCCCGCGTACGCGTTGTGGATGGCTCAGGCAAATTTGTCGTCAACGAAAAGGAAGGTCCCGCCTTCTTCACCCGTTTGGGCGATGTTGAGGACATTCTGCGCCCCTTTGGCGCGGTGGGTCAGGAAGTAAACAAGTACGATGTCAGCGTGCTGGTGAATGGCGGCGGCGTGGCTGGGCAGGTTGAATCTGTCCGCTTGGGCATTGCCCGTGCCCTGCAACTCATCAACGCCGAGTGGACTTCTGCCCTGCGCAAGAAGGGTTTGCTGACCCGCGATGCCCGCGTCAAGGAACGCAAGAAGCCTGGTCTCAAGAAAGCCCGTAAGGCTCCTACCTACACCAAGCGTTAATTTTTTTACAGTTTCCCCTTTGGGTAATCCGTAATGCGTAATCCGTAATTAATTTTACGAGTTACGAATTACGGATTACGCGTTTAACTTTGGAGTTTCCCATGAATTTCACCCTGCTCCCTTCGATATTCGAGACATTGAGTCTGATTCCGCCCCCGCGACTGACCCTGCTCGATGCGCGAAGCCTTTCATCGGCGCATTATCCGCCCTTCCCGCCTGATGCGCCTGCTTTGTTGATGGGGCTTGATTCGCCCGAATTGGCTTTGCAGGTGAAGAATGTCCTGCTGGCGATTTACCCGAAGGAGCATGAGGTGACAATGGTCGAAGGTCGAAGGTCGAAGGTTATATCACTCGACGACTTTCAACCTTCGACTTTCGACGTTTTCCCTTTCACCTGTCTCTATATTCCATCATTGGGCGTGGGGACTTCGTTTGAGTCATTTGGCGAAATTGTGGCGCACCTGCGCGCCCCGGACGGCTGCCCCTGGGATAAAAAACAGACTCACCAAACCCTGCGGGCTCACCTGCTTGAAGAGTCTTATGAAACTTTGACCGCCATGGATGAAAATGACCCGGCGGGGATGCGCGAGGAATTCGGCGACCTGCTTTTGCAAATCATGTTGAACGCCCAAATTGGTTCCGAGACAGGCGATTTCACCACGGCACAGGTGGTCAAGGGAATTTATGATAAGATCATTCGCCGTCACCCGCATGTCTTTGGCGATGTGGAAACAACCAGCGTGGACGGTGTGCTGCAAAATTGGGAAAAGATCAAAGAGGAGGAACGCCGCGAGAATGGAAAAGCCGCGCAGGAAAAAGGCTTGCTGGACGGAGTCCCCGCTGCCCTGCCTGCTTTGACGCAGGCGCAGCAATACCAGGATCGCGCTGCCCGCGTCGGGTTCGACTGGCGCAACGTGGAAGGCGTTTTGGATAAAATTCGCGAGGAAATCGAAGAGATAAACCATGCGCAAGGCGTTGCGGAAGTGACCGATGAAATTGGCGATCTGTTCTTTGCGCTGGTCAACCTGGCGCGCTGGCGCAAGGTTGACGCCGAGTCTGCTCTGCGTGGAACGAATATCAAATTCAAGAGACGTTTTGCCCATGTGGAGCGCGGCGCAAAAAAACAGGGGCGTAACCTTTCGGATATGACCCTTGAAGCGATGGATGCGCTTTGGAATGAGGCGAAGAAAACAGGCGCATAAAGACTGTATTTTTTGGTAAAATTTGCTGGACAGTAGTTCGTTTGAAAATGGCAGGCTATCATGCAAAATCAAGAAAATAAGCCCCAAATTCCAATGCCCAAACAGGAAATTCCTGATGCCTGGGCGAGAGGGCGTTGCCCGGCGTGCGGCGCGACAGGCTTGAATGTCACCCATTTGCCCGACATGGCAGATTACCTGTCCTGCGCCAGATGTGAGGTGTCTTTCGAGGTCGAAAATGGCGGCAGGTATGTTAGGCTGAAGTATGTTCCTGACGCGCTCGAATTCGTGGAAGATATTCTTTACAATCGCTGGGTGGAAGCCTCGAAATTAGCGGGAATTATTGCCAAAAAGCGCCCAGTTGTGGGGCAGGAAAAAAAGGAAATCGAACAACCGCCGCCGGTTGCGCTGTCGGATGAGGAAGCCTGGAGCCGCTCCCTGCGCATGTATCGCATGGGCAACAAGCCGCGCATGATTCAACTCATGCTGGTGCAGTCCGGACAGTCCCAGGAGCAGGCGGACGCCATTTTCGCGCGTTTGAAAAAAATCGCCGACGAAGACGCGCGCCAACAAAACCAGAAGTTCTGGATGGTGGCGGGCATATCCCTGACGCTTCTTGTTTTAATGACTGGCGCCTGGCTTTCTTTAAGCGGAAATCTTTCGGTGATGATGGGAACGGTTACGATGACGCCTGAACCAACGCAAGCGGCAGACCAGCCTTCGGCGGTTGGTTTGTTGTTCAATCTTGTGCCTGAAGAAGCGAAGCCGGAATTGATGAATTTGCCCGATACAACGGTTGAAACCAACAAGGGACCCGAAGTTTCGGCTTGTCCGGGGACGCCGGTTTCTGCCGCAGAATTGTTTGGAGGCGAACCATCGCTATGGACGCGGGATATGAGCCAGTTCCCGTCGTGGCAAATGATCAACCCTGGCGCGGCGATTACCGTGAAGGTGCCAGATGGTATGACTGCCGGCTATGTGGATAACGACACCTTTCAAATGCAGTCTACGCATGGACCGGCAATTATTCACAACGTAAATTTTTTGGTTATCACCTGCGATTGAGTTTTTTTCATGTCGATTTGCGCCCCGGAGTAATTTCTACGGGGCGTTTTTTTTAACTATTGTCCGCATGTGAACCTCGCCATTGCCTCTGCAAACAACGAGGCTGCGGTGTCTGCTTGTTTGGCGTAGGCTTTCCAGGCGAAGACGCGGTCGCCGCAAGTCCACGCGCCCGCGCTGCCGAAGGGAATTTCGGGGATGGAGGTGGTGATGGGGGTGTAGACCACGTTCATGTCGCGAATGAGTTTCACGTCGAGCGAACCGCTTGGGACATCCGCCTGGTCGTCGAGAATGGTGTCGAGTAGAAATTTCGGGTCGGTTGTACCCGGCGCTTGCAGCCAGATCAGGTTGAGAATCAGGTCGGGAATTTTATAGGCGTAGAGAAGCCCGCTCGCATAACTGCTTGGCGCGGCGATATTTTGGGTGGCAAGGTGGTCGTAGAATGCCACGTCAACAGGATGCCCAATGCAGAATTGGTATTCGCAAAACAGCCCCGTCAGGCTGACGGCTGTGGGCGTTGGATAGGGCGTGGGCGGCGGAATCTGGGTGGGGATGGGCATGGCGATCAGCGTGGCAGCGACTGCCTGCTCGATTTGGGGTTGAAGATTGGGCGCTGGGGTAAGCGCTTTAGGGGAGCAGGAAGCCAGTAGGAACAGGATCAGGCTGAGGAGGGGGATGGCGCGGAGTTTCATTCCAAAATTATACATCCATGCTGGCGCTGTTTTTTTAATCCGCAAGCCGTCATCACCTAAAAATGACATTTCATGAAATATGTTGCGCGCCTTTTTTCATTGACGGGCGGCGCGGGATGTCTTATATTTCCATATACCCATCCCCCCTGGGGGGGGTGGAGTTTTGAAGGGCAAGAGGTTGACATGCAAAGTGATAGCAACTCGGTTCTGCGAAGGTTGAAAACGGTCGAAGGGCATTTAAA
>JFJP01040495.1_pt1 | contig 11138 bp, 6 predicted proteins | sample 431651 | NCBI WGS metagenome assembly JFJP01 (sample SAMN02602958, study PRJNA72255) | Microbial mat metagenome, whole genome shotgun sequencing project. | biome: fresh water; feature: sink hole; material: water; isolation source: purple microbial (photo- and chemosynthetic) mats found in... | reverse complement strand
CTGATACCTCAGCTGCACCGGTTCCTGAAGCTGAAACAATTCTCCCCTCAGTTGATATCAGAAATGTAGAATTCAATAATATTAACCTCAGCTATAACGATCAGTCATTAAAAGTAAATACTGTAATCGGCGATCTGAAGGTAAAATTATCAGGAACATTATCTCCCGACAGTGTAGCAGCTAAAATATTTGTCACCAATTCAATAATCTCCTTCGATTATGAAGGAGAAAAATACATGAACGAAGCTTCAGTCAGCCTGAATCTTCCTGTTGATGTTATACTGTCGCGTCAGTTCATAAAACTTAATAACGCCGGCATAACTGTCAATGGTCTTGAATTGCTTCTGAATGGCACCGTAGAGAATGACACGGTGAGCAAAAACATGATTACCGATTTAAGCTACACTTTCTCGAAGTGGCAGATCAAAAATGTGCTTGCACATGTACCTGCTTCTTACAATTCTTACTTCGAAGGGATAGATGCTGACGGAATTATTTCATCTCAGGGGACTATCAAAGGCATTATGAATGATTCAGTTATGCCTCTAATGGATATTCAGTTACAAATGAATAATGGTGTTGTGAAGTACTCAGGCTTCCCTTTTCCGCTTCACGATGTTTCCGGAGATATAAGAGTATATACAGATCTGAAAACTGATGCCATCTCGTACGTAAATATCAGAAAGTTCAGTGCCAGTACTCCGTTATCGTCTTTCAGAACTGAAGGAAAAGTGAACCATCTGTTCGGTGATATGTACTGCGATCTTACAACAACAGCAGGTCTGACTCTCGAAGAATTTAATCAGATGATTCCCGACAGCATGAAGGTAAAACTGAAGGGGAATGCTTCAGGTAAAATAAGGTCAGCTTTTTCGATGAGCCAGATTGAAAAAATGCAGATGGAGAGAATTAAGTTGTCAGGTTCTGTTACATTTTCAGACTTCACTGCAACTTACGACAGCATTTCACTTAATACAAACAGGTCGAGAATTGATTTTGCACTGCCCAATAAAAACCCATCTTCGGCAAAAACAAAATTTGCTTTCGTCTCATTCGATATTGATAATCTGAATGCCGCGAAAATTGAAAGTTATAATGCATATCTTCAGAAAGCATCTTTTTCCCTTGAAGTTTCCGATGCCAGGGATACCACCAGGCTCCCTGATCTGATCTGTTCCTTTAAAATGGATTCCCTTTCAGCAGGTATGGACACAATGAGTATCCGGATAGCAAATCCAAACGGGAAAGTTACTGTCTCTCCAAGGAGCGGAAGTTCAGATGAGCCGGAAATAAATCTGGCATACAACAGCAGCCGGCTGATAACTACCGCCGGGACAACCTCATTTGAGTCAAAGTCTCTGAGTTTGGAGACAGAAATAATTAATGACAACAAACAGAAAGACATCTTTTTGCAATGGCTGGTAAAAGGTTTTGTTGACCTGAACCAGGGAAAAATTACAATGGAAGGTCTCTCTAATTCAGTTGAGATTCCATCATTAAAAATGAATTTTAACCCTGAATTGTTTAATATAAAAGAGAGTAAAATTATTATTGATAAGTCCGACTTCCAGTTAGCCGGTACCCTTCATAATATTCTGTCATACTACAGGGGTGATTCAATTCTGAGAGGCGACTTCAGTTTTGTGTCGGATAATACTGATGTTTCCCAATTAATGGCCCTTACGAACGGTATTGGAGCTGAAGATTCTACCGGATTCGAAAAACCTGAAGTTCAGGATATTGATACAACATATACAGGCCCGTATATCGTACCAAAAAATATGGATCTCTTCCTGGCTACCAATATCAAAATGGCCACTATAGGCATTGATACTGCTACGAATATAAGAGGCACAGTACAGGTTCATGATGGACTTCTTGTCCTCGACGGACTCTCCTTCACAACCCCGGCAGCCAGGTTTCAGCTTACTGCAATGTACCGGACTCCAAGAAAAAACCACTTGTATCTTGGACTTGATTATCATATGATAGATATAGAGATCGAGGAATTGCTGAAAATGATACCGGACATTGATTCAATTATGCCCATGCTTCGTTCCTTCAAAGGAAAGGGGGAATTTCACATTGCGGTTGAAACCTATCTCGATTCACTGTATAATGTAAAGAAATCAACTATAAGGGGTGCTTCTTCAATAAAAGGGACAGATCTGGTCCTGATGGACGGGGAGACTTTTACAGAGATAGCCAAGACACTGAATTTCAGCAAAAAAACTGAAAACAAGGTAGATTCCCTTTCGGTTGAATTTACAATTTTCAGAAACGAAATTGACATCTACCCGTTTATGATTGTAATGGACAAGTACAAGGCGGTTATTGCCGGACGGCATAATTTTGACATGAGTTTCAATTACCATATCTCTGTAGTTGATAATCCATTTCCTATAAAGCTGGGTGTGGATGTAAAAGGGAATGAGGAGAATTTAAAATATAACCTTGCCAAGTGCAGATATGCTGAGTTTTACCGGCCGGCTTCGAGACATGAAGTCCAAAATAAGCAGATTGAACTCAGGAAGCTGATAAGGGATGCACTCACACAAAAGGTAAAATAATCCCGATCAATATTGTCTTTAAAAACTTTATTTGCACATTTGAACCGGAATACTTTTATGTCATTAAAACTATTCCTCAGGAATTTTGTTTAAAACATATTCGGATAAAATAATGTATTGAAGTTACCTGATTTTGACGCTTAAAATAAAACATAAACTTGCGCTTGCATTATTAATTGCCTCAATAATCTCTATGAGTATTATTGCGTCTCTGGGTTATTATATTGCAAAAAAAACATCGACCCAGCAGACTTTTGAAAAACTCACCTCGATAAGAAATTCAAAAGCACAGGAAATTTCTGATTATTTTCATCGTCTGCAGGATCTTACCTTACTTGTAACTCACTCCAAAACCACAATTGATGCTTTTGAAGCCTTTAATTCTGCTTTCAGCAAGATAAAAACGAATAATTCACTGAACGGAGAACAGATTGCTGAGTTGAAAATTTTCAGGGATAATTACTTCTATGGTAAATACATAGATACTGCAGGAGAGATGGCGATAGAAAAGGATAAATTCCTTAGTTATTTGCCTTCTAACAAGGAAGCAATATTTCTCCAGTCTGCTTATTATAATACAGAATTCAGCAGAATTAATTCCTATTCCGATTACGCAAAAGCTCTTGAGGTATATGATGACGGGATCTCTAATTTTGTAGAATATTCCGATTTTGGGGGATTACTGCTTATTAATTCCGAAACAGGCGATATCATCTACACAGCTAATAAATTTTCTGAACTCGGAGGTAATCTGCTGGTTGACAGCCTGAGCAAAACCAATCTGGCGGCAGCATTCAAAGAGCTCAGACAGGCTAAAAACCCTGAGGTTAGAATGGTAAGATTCCAGACTTATTTTCCGACTAACCTTTTGCCAAAAGCATTCATGCTCTGTCCAGTTTTCAAAAACGGCAAAAACATTGCAGTGGTTGCCCTGAGAGTTCCTATCGATCAGGTCAACGAGATTCTTTCCTTCAACAAAAAATGGTTGGAAAATGGAATGGGAAGAACAGGAGAAGTATATATGGTGGGAGGAAGTAATATGATGCGGTCAAATTCAAGGGCTTTCATTGAAGATCCTGATGGGTTCCTTGCTGCATTGGAAGAAATAGGTCACCCGCAACAGGATCTTTTAAAGGTAAGGAAGAGCAGATCCACAATAATTAATATTAAGATTGAGACTGAGGCTGTAAAATCGGCGATGAATGGGGAGTCAGGAATAAAAATAATAAAAGATTACAGAGATTTTGAGGTCCTCAGCGCATATATGCCACTGGAGATTCTGGGCCTGAATTATGCTGTAATTGCCCAGATCGATACCGCCGAAGCATTTGAGAATGTTGCTATCCTCAGGAAGTTTATGATCTTCAGTTTCATTGCAGTTTTGATCTCGATGGTTATTATCGCCTTCCTGCTGGCAAATATCGTCACAAAGCCTATTAATAAACTAACCGAAACAGCCAGGGAACTCAGTAAAGGTAATTTCCAGACTCTCATAGGAATAAAAGGAAATGACGAGATAGGGATCCTTGCTGAAAGCTTCCATACAATGCAAAGCACGATAGTTGATCTTATTGGTAATCTTAGAATTTCTAATTCCAATCTTGAAGATAAGCAGAAGGAGATTTTCGACTCGATAAGGTATGCAAGAAATATTCAGAACAATATACTTGCCGACCATACATTGCTTAAGGAAAATCTTCCCGATCATTTTGTTTTTTTCAGCCCGAAAGATGTGGTAAGCGGGGATTTTTACTGGGCTATTAATGTCCCTTCAAAATCGGTCAAGAATACTGATAATGAATACAAATTTGAAACCAGGCTGGGAGAGTCATTCTATTTTGCCGTCTGCGACAGTACGGGTCATGGGATTCCGGGTGCGTTTATGAGCCTTCTGAACGTCTCATATCTTAATGAAGCTATTGTTATTAAAGATATTGAACTTCCGTCAGATATCATTACCGATGTAAGGGATTCTCTTATAAATGCACTTTCGAATGAACATAACAGAGAAGGAATGGATGGTGTTCTTATTTATATAGATCCGAATGAAGACCATATTCATTATGCAGGAGGTTATAATGCACCCATTATTGTAAGGGACAATACCGTGATCAAATGTGAGATAGATAAAATGCCAATAGGGAAAGGACAAAATCTTAAACCATTTACTGATCATCATCTGAAAATAAAAAAGGGTGACATGCTGTATCTTTATTCTGACGGGTTTCCTGACCAGTTCGGAGGTCCGCAAAACAAAAAGTACAAATATTCCAGATTCTATGAATTTCTGCTTTCAATAAGTTCGAAGCCGGCACTGGAACAAAAAGAGTTGCTGATAGATGAGTTTGAAAAATGGAGAGGAAGTGCCGAACAGACAGATGATGTGCTCGTGGTGGGCATAAGATTCTGAAAAATAGTATCAATAAATCTCTTTCTGAAACAATAAATATCTGCTCAAATGGGAAAATTTAAACCGGCTAAAGCATTGTCTGTATTTACAATTGCGATCATTCTTTACGGCTGTAATCAGGAGCCGGCATGGACACCATTACTTGATAAAGATCTCTCCAAATGGGATATGTATCTGAGCTACAGTTTTAAAAACGACTATAACGGTGAAGTGCCAAGAGATGAGAATGGTTTGGAAATAAAGCCGGTTGGCTATAATAAAAACGAGAATAACATCTTCTCTGTTATCGATGAAGGAGGAACAAATGTCCTTAAGATTACTGGTGAAATATATGGTTGCGTTTTTACAAAAGAAGATTTTGAGAATTACCATCTGAAGCTTAAAGTAAAATGGGGGACAAAAAAATGGGAACCACGTCTGGATAAACTTATGGATTCAGGTATTTTATATTACTCACAGGGGGAGTGCGGAGGTGATTACTGGAGATCGTGGATGCTCGGACAGGAGTTCCAGGTCATGGAGGGACATATGGGAGATTACTGGAGCATTGCAACCTCAGGAATCGATATCAGGGCCTTTCTCCCGGAAGGAGATATGATGAACTCCGTAGCAAGTGATAAACGACCATTTATATCCTTCGGAGGCGCATCAAAATCAGCAGGATTTTGCCTGCGGTCTGCCGATTATGAAAGCCCTGCCAATGAGTGGACTGAACTTGAGCTGATATGTTTTGGAGGCAAAAGCCTCCACATAGTAAACGGTCATGTGGTAATGATCCTGCAGAACAGTCACTACATAAAGGACGGCCACTCAGTTCCGCTGACTAAAGGGAAAATTCAGCTGCAGAGTGAAGCAGCTGAAGTGTTTTATAAAGATATTATGATCAGAAATATTGCAGCTCTGCCTGAGGAATATTCAGCATATTTCAATACAGCTAAATAATATCAGGGCGCACAGAGAAAAATGAATGAAGAAAACGAATAATACCGGTACTGTAACAGTTTGCAAAAATTGCAACAATAGTTTTGAGGGAAATTATTGCAATAATTGCGGACAGTCTGCGAAAACCGGAAGAATAAATTTTGTGCTGTTCAGGCACGAAACTGACCATGGAATATCCAGGATAGATAATGGTATTCTGTACTCTGTGAGGGAATTATTTACAAGACCCGGACATACCATAAGGGAATATATTGAAGGTAAGCGCGTTAAGCATTATAAGCCCGTATCACTGGTTGTAATTCTTGCCACGGCTTATGGAGTTTTATTTCATTTCTTCAATATCAATCTGATTGATGACTCTTTAAACGAACCGGGTGTAAACATCGAATCACTAAATGGATGGACAACAAACCACTTCTCATGGATTGCACTGGCTACAATACCATTTTATACCTTAGGCGCATATATATGTTTCAGAAAGCAGGGTTATAATATTTCTGAGTTAGTTATATTGAATTTCTTTAAAGCGGCGCAAAGACTATCCATTTCCTTATTTTCTTTCCCATTCATCTGGTTTTTCAGCAAAACGCCCTATAAAATAACAGTTACTGACATAATATTTTTCACAGGTATCATATTTACAATCTGGACTGATATTCAGTTTTTCCATAATCTGAATAAAATAAAAGCATTATTACTCTCCCTTCTAAGCCAGATTATTTCCATAGCTACAATTATTCTAATTATTTTGATTGTTATTTTATTTCTAAACAATGCGGGAGTGTGACATTAATAATTGAATATTCTTAACTGTAATTGATTTATTACTAAAGATTGAACAAAACTATTTTATAGATTGTTGAAGAAAATTGAGCTAAATACAATCACTAATATTTTAGGAATTATTTTTTATTGTTAAGGTCAATTATGGATCGTATTGTATAACGAATAATCACATATTAAATTTCTATGAACAGTGCAGGAATATCCCGGAAACTTCAAGTTTCCATTATAATGTTTTTTATCGCGATGGTCTGTTACTGCCTGTCGATGTTTATCTCATACTATATTTTTGAAGCCAGGTACGGCTCAGCAGAAATGCTTCTGATAACACTGCCGGCAGAAATTATTGTTATTACACTAAGCATGTTTATAATTTCCAGGTACTTTTCTTGGAAGGAAATCGGGTTCAATATACCCGGACTTAGTTCAATATTCTGGCTTTCGCCGGCCTTCCTTGTAGTGCTTTTCGGCTGGATCAATCTTTTTATATACATTTCCAGCATTGAAATAAGCAGCGTACAATGGAAAAATTTCTATCTTGCTGGTTTTATGACACTTGCTGTTGGATTTGCCGAGGAATTTGTCTTCAGAGGAATTATCCTCAGCTCTCTTTCTGAACGCTTTAGTCCGCGAAAAGCAATTATCTTCAGTGCCCTTCTATTCTCATCATTACATTCGATAAATATTATAGCGGGTCTTCCAGTATTAATGACGCTTGGCCAAGTGGCATTAACATTTATTACCGGTTTCTATCTCGCTTCTGTTAAACTTAAGATCAACAGCATTATACCTCTTATAATATGGCATTGGCTATGGGACTTTTTAAGTCTTGGAAGCTTTATGTTAAACCTGACACCACATCCGGCAATCAATATTATTTTTATTTTTGAAATAATATTTGGCTTAATAATCATGATTCAAATGAAAAAAACAGTTATTATTAAATGAATTCTAAAATCTATCAAAATGAAAAAGTATCCTGTTCTATTTCTGCTCATAGTGTTTTTTCTGTCCTCATCATCTGTATTGTCTGCCCAGAATTCAAATATCGTTATCACAGAAAAAGGAAAACTGATCAAAAGTAAAGTTTACACAAAATGCGATATTGAATTAAGTCCAGCTCAATTAATTTCTGTTTTTTCCAAAGACCCCAAATATAAAGAATACGCCAAACCAATGGTGCTAAATTATTTAGCAGGCACCATACTGAAAAGCACTGCCAGTCTTCTGATATTATGGCCTGTTACTGAATCATTTTACGAAAATGGTGATCCAAACTGGAATCTTGCTTATATTGGTGCAGGATGTGCACTTCTGGCTATTCCATTTAACAGAGCTTTTGACCGGAATGCAGAGAAAGCTGTTATCTATTACAATTCAGCCGGAGAAAAAACCGGTTCAGTCGACATAAAATTCGGTCCCGGAACTAACGGTGTTGGTCTGGTAATGACCTTCTGAGGATGCCCAATAAAGGTTTCAGAATAGAATATCTATGGAATTCACTTACAATAAATCGATTAGCCTTTGACTTCAAACAATTTTGATTAAAATTGTCAGATAAAACCAAGCAAAACAAATCAGATGGAAAAGGCCAGATCAATTTCCCACAGGCTTCTTAAAAAATCAATTCTTTTCAGGTTTTTGACTCTTTCCGTTTTTTTAGGTATTACAGTTCAACTTTCTGCGCAGAAAACACCAAAAATTGGGTTGGTTCTCAGCGGTGGCGGAGCAAAAGGGATGGCTCATATAGGAATTCTTAAAGCTCTTGAGGAGGCTGGTATTACTCCTGATTTCATCACCGGGACAAGCATGGGCAGTATCATGGGAGGATTATATTCAAGTGGATATACTGCAGATGAGATAAAGAAGATTGCCCTCACTGTTGACTGGGACCAGCTGCTTACAAACAAGCTTAAACTTAATGAAGTGGCTTTTGAGGAAAATGACTATTATGGAAGATATTTTGCCGAGCTGAATGTAAAAGGAACCAGATTTGAGCTTCCTAAAGGCCTGATTGAAGGGCAAAAATTATCGATGACCCTCTCCACACTCACCAGACATGTAATGAATATCCAGGATTTCAGCATGCTGCCAATACCATTCGCCTGTATTGCTGCTGATATCGAGAATGGAAACAGAATTGTTCTGAATAAGGGATCCCTGGCCAGATCGATGAGAGCAAGTATGGCAATACCAACTGTATTTACACCGGTAGTAATTGACAATCAACTACTTGTAGACGGAGGTCTTGTAAATAATTTTCCGGTGGATGAAAATATTGCAATGGGTGCCGATTATATAATAGGTGTATATGTTGGCACCGATCTTCTCAAAAAAGAGGATATGACTTCACCAGTAAGTGTTCTTACCCAATCGGCATTCATTCTAAGCTCGATTGATAGCGATAAGCAGAAGAAGCTTGTTGACCTATATATTGAGCCAGACCTGGGTGGCTATTCAACAAAAGACTTTAACAATGCTGCGGAAATAATTGCTCTCGGCGAAAAAGCCGGACAGAAGCTTGTAGAAAGATTCAAAGAACTGAATGACAGCCTTAAAGCTCTTGGACGTGTAAATAAAGTTATTCAGAAACCACTTTTGAATGATGCCGTTCTGTTATCGGAAATCAGGATCGTCAACAATGAGGTAATTCATTCCGGCTTTATCCTCGACCGCCTGGAAATAGAAGAGAACTCTGTAATATCAATAGTGAATCTTGAGAAGTCAATTACGAGTCTTTACGGAACTGGTTTCTTCACTAAAATATTATATGAATTAAAAGAATCTGAAAAGGGCAATATACTCATTATTGATATTTCAGAGTCGCCTGAAGGTAAACTCAGGACTGCTCTGCAATACGATACAGAGACCGGAGTGGCAGTTCTCCTTAATCTTACCTACAGAAATTTATTATTAAATAACTCACGTTTTATTCTTGAAGGGGAAATTTCTGAGAACCCGATTCTTGATGTCAACTACCTGAAGTATTTTGGTGAAAGCCATAAATACGGATTTGGGACAGGTTATTTTATGAGGAATGCAGAAATCCCGAGCATTAGTAATAATGTAATCGATGGTGTACTGGATTATAATTATAACAAGTATTTTGCCTCAGTCCAGTCATTTCATAAAACTAACTCTGTAATTAAACTGTCATATCTCCTGGAGGGTGCGGGTATCATTCCGAAAATTGTGCCCTCTGAACTTAGAATACTTGAGAAGATCAAATACATAGCTAACAGCTTTGAATTAATGTTTGATTTCAACGACCTCGATGACAGATACTTTCCAAAAAGAGGAAATAACTTTGGAATTACTGCAAAATATACATTGAACTCAGATATGAAGGTAAATCTCATGGCAACAGATTCTACTCCGGAAATGAGTTTTAAGATTGATGGCAGCACTTCATTTTCTAACAGAATTTACCAGAGAATAATTATACCTGTTGGAAAAAAGGTAAGCTTTGGCATGCAGAATACGTTGAGCTATAATCTTATGAATAAAGGGGATTCAAGTATAATAAGTACCGGTTTTATTAATGACAGTTATATAGGAGGTTTCAGGAAGATTGCACCAAATATCAGACCTTTCTGGGGTGCAGAACAATTGAGATACTATGCCGAGAATCTGTTCTATAATGAATTCTCGTTTCAGTATGAATTCAGGAGAAATATGTTTTTACAGCTTTTCACCCAGTATTATCAGGCAAATCCATTTGGATCACTACTATCCTCAGTTAAGGACGGGAAATTTATGTTTGATGGTGAAAAATACATTTTCGGTGCAGGTGGATCATTAGCCTACAGGTCGCCAATTGGTCCGATATCTTTTACTGTTGGGAAAGGAAATACAGGGAACAAATTAATGTATAATATCAATATTGGATTTTACTTCGACAGAAACTAAAACAGATAAAAATCAAATTCTTGAAGAGGTTAATTAAAATTGCATCTGTATCGTTTTTAATAATTACAGCAGTTTTTATTGCAGCTCTTTTTACATTAAAATCTCAGCTCAAAAAGAATAATATCAGCATTGGTTCGTACGACTATCATTTCCCTTCCGGACTTTCTCTGGATGAGCTTGCATATAATGATAATGATAGTATCAACTTAAAAATTAAACATGCTGAACTAAGCTGGTCCTGGTTTTCATTGCTCAGTGGAAAACCCGAAATAAAAAGGCTTTTGCTTGAAGGGGTAAAAATTAAACAAATCTCAGGTAATTCTGAACCGGGCGGGAAATTTAATATTCCCAGGTTTTCAGCTAAAAACATTACTCTTAAAAACATTCATTTTGAGTCGGATAAGGGTCCCGATTCCGTAATTCTGAATCTCTCGGAACTGTACATATCTTCTGCTGAAAGTGATGAAAAAATTGTGATTGACAGTCTCGCCCTTAAGAGGACAACAGTTTCATATCATCTTGAG
>JFJP01024712.1_pt1 | contig 11139 bp, 12 predicted proteins | sample 431651 | NCBI WGS metagenome assembly JFJP01 (sample SAMN02602958, study PRJNA72255) | Microbial mat metagenome, whole genome shotgun sequencing project. | biome: fresh water; feature: sink hole; material: water; isolation source: purple microbial (photo- and chemosynthetic) mats found in... | reverse complement strand
GTCTGCAGTCGATTATAATCATCGCACAATGAGTCATTGGTTTTTCTCACAAAATCAGTCCTCCACTGCCTCGAGCAGTCTAAGTGACTCATACAGCTCGCTGTAGATATGCCCGTGTATCCCACCACTTCTTCCATAACTCTAATAACTGGCGCCTAGAACACTTATAGACTAATCTCTGCTCATGCCGCTGACTCCTGCAGCAGCTGGGCCGTTCAATTGCTGCTGGCAGACAAGCTTGCATTGCATCAATGGAGCACAGCGGGGCGGAAGTGGCAGACGTGAAACTGGAGAGCGTGTGGTCATTTTGGTATTCACCAAGAGGCAGGAACTCGAAGCCGGACGCCAGCGAAAACTACGAGACGCAGCTGACGCACCTGGGCGATGCGAGCACGGTGCAGGAGTTCTTCTCCTATTACTTATTCCTGAAGAAGCCGGACGACGTGGGGACGGACCACAAGATGATCGTCTTTAGGAAAGACCACTCGCCGTGCTGGGAGGTAGTCGTCCGTGAGCAGAAATGGCCGACAGGCGGCTGCTGGATCCTGCAGGTCAAGAAGAAGGAAGACCCCCACAGGTACAACCTCAAGTGGGAGCGACTGCTTTTCGCCTGCATCTCCGAAGAGTTCGAAGACAAAAACGTCATCGGCCTCGTGCTTTCTGTGCGGCAGAAGAAAAACCTGATAGAAATCTGGCTGAAGACCGCGAAGAACGAGAACGACCGGATCAAGACCGGCGAGAAAATCAGAGAGCTGCTCGAGTTGGAGCCGACGAATCTGGTCTTCTACTTCAAAGAACACCAAAAGTAGCCTCGAGTGACCAGGTCGCTCAAAGAAGGCTCCACGCTGCGAGGAGTCGAGCAGTACTCTTTCGTGACGACTCCCGTGGAGACCCCGGTCAGCACGCCGCAGGTCAAGCCGGTCGAGCCGATAGCCGAAATCCCGGACATCGAGCCGCTCTAAGCTAACGGTCTGCAGCTAAATGTGTAACTGATGTGAGCTTTGTCCGCACCGATTATCCTTAAGCTTCCTCGTCGCTAGCCTGCCTTGTACACCAGGAAAGAAATCCCGTCGAGCACAAAAAAGATAAAATTCCTGCTCTCGTGCACTGCGTAGCAGCCGAAGTTCTTCCCGCAGACCACGTGCCAGTATGGCTTGTACTTGAGGTCCATCTCGCGCTTGAGCTTCTCCGCCACCTGCCTGAAGCCAGCCTACCAGCTCGTAGTTCGTCTCGCGCACCATGCTCGACTTCGACCCCGCGTTGTTGCTCCGCGGACTGCCGTCCTCATCGTGGATGCCCACCTTGCAGGAGCTCTGGAAGTTCTTCGCCCAGGTGATCGCCTGCTCCAGCACGTCGTCCGGGCAGTCCGGAGGCCAGAGCACTGAGGCGCCCTTGAACGACAGGTAGCTGTGCTTGAGGCTCTGGTCGTCCTCGTTCGGACTGCCAACTCCTTTGTGATTCATTTGAGAGTGCCGGGGAATAGTTTAAAGTTAAAATCGAAATGAACAACTACATCATCTACGATGACATGGGCAAAGGAAGGCACTCGGTGGTCCAGAAAGTACTCGCGCATTAACGGAGGGCCGGAAGAAGAAGTCCATCGAGTTCGTCACGCTCAAAAGCTTCGACAAAGTGGTGAAAGACCGGGTGTTCAACGAAGTCAAGATCGTGCACTCGCTGAAACACCCGAACGTGCTCCGCTTCCACAACTGGTACGAGACGCGCAACCACTACTGGATCATCTACGAGTACTGCTCGGGAGGCGACCTGCGCGTCGTCGTCGACAAAGACAAGCAGGTACCATCCGCTGAGCAGATCATCGAGTCCGTCCTGCGCTCCTTCGCCAGGGACCTCGTCTCCGCCCTCAGCTACCTGCACTCCGAAGGCGTCATCTTCTGCGACCTCAAGCCCGGCAACATCCTGCTCAACGAGTTCTCCAACCTCAAGCTCTGCGACTTCGGCCTCAGCCAGAAAGTCGTCGACATGGTCGAAGGCGAAGAAAAGAAACAGAAGGAAGACGTCCTCGGCACGCCCTACTACATGGCCCCCGAGCTCTTCGACCCGCAAGGCGTCTTCTCCTTCGCCTCAGACATCTACGCGCTCGGCGTCGTCCTCTACGAGCTCGCTTGCGGCAAGACGCCATTCACCGAAGAGAGCTTCCCCGAACTGGCCCGAAAAATCTGCGAGTCCTCCCCCAAGCCTCTAACTAATGTCAGCTCTGAATGCAACAATTTTATTCTCAGCCTTCTCGAGAAAAACCCAGTCAAAAGGCCGAAGTGGGACAAAATCGTGACGCACGTCTGGTGGGGAGGCATCAAGTTCCAGACTTACGAGTTCCCCGAAGAAACCCACTTTGAGAAATACTCCAAGCTCCGTGGCCTCGACCTGCCGCCCAACGAAGCAGAAGACAGCCACGAAGACGAAGGCCTCGAGAAGTCCAAGCTCAACGCTTCTCGCATCAGCCACCAGACCGAACAAATCATGCGGATGAGTCAAAACATAAAGAAAAACTTCAATCGAGAGACCGGAGAGTTCTTGGACACCAGAGAAGAGACTTCGGGCCTCAAACTCGACAAGAACATGACGGTCAACATGGGCACCAAAACCACCGTCGTCGCTGAAGTCACAGACGAGTTCAGCAAGTCGCAAGACACCGCACAAGACGAGTCGAAGTCGCGCATATCGAACAAAGAAGACATCAACAAGTCGCTCACCGCCTACGAAAGCCACATCAAGAGAGACCTCGACCTGGCCGAACCGGAACTCAACCCCCTCACCGAACACCTCTACGCCATCCTCGTCGTCCCGTCCGATCGCACAGCAAAGCCGATCATGGCCAACCCAGAAATAGAACAGCTGGAAGACTTCGAGTACTCCACGAGCGTCGAAGGCTTCGAACTCATTCCGATGAAAGACATCGTCGCTCTCGAGAAGCCGCAGCTCGACGCGTACCTCTCGCAGGTCTACCAGATCACAGCGGCGAACTCGAGCACCAAAGACAAGACGAACATCTTGAACTACTTCGTCTCGAACATCCAGTCCTCAGACGTCGCCAACATCATCGTCGAGTCTTACTTCATGAACCTCTTCGTCAAGCTGCTCAAGACCGTCAAAGTGAAGAACTTCAAGGTACCCTCGCTTGACCAGGTCGTCATCTGCACGATCATCGCGCTCTGCATCCGACACACCACGGTCGACTCAGACATCCCCAAGCTCGAACTCGTCCCGATCCTCCTCGAGCTGCTCAAAGACTCCTCCGTCAGCGTCAGGCGGAGAGCGATGGCTTCGCTGGGCGAGTACCTCTTCTACGGCTCGGAGAAAGTGAAAGACAGCGACGACAGCAAGATCTGGGAAATCTCGCAGCAGACCCTCGCCTCGCTGCTGCAGGCCTTGAAGAACCCGCACGAAGACGACATTGTGAAGCACTACTCGATCAAGACCATCGAGAACATCACCTGCCAGAGCAAAGCCGGCGACTCCGGCGAGAAGTTCTGCACGGACGAGTTCGTCGTCGCGATCCTCAACCTTTGCCTGCACTCCCAGCAGCAAGCCATCCGCTCCTCCGCGCTGATCAGTCTGAGCAGCATCTGCATCCTCGCGCCCAAGTACCTCCCCACGGTGCTCAAAACCCTCGGGGTCACCGCGCTGGCCGCCCAGGTCACCGACAGCGAGAAGAAGACCCAGCAAGCCATCATGAACCTGCTCTGCATGAGCATGCTCTTCGGAGACGCCAAGGAAATGATGCGCCACATCAAAACCCTCCAGCCGCTCTTCACCTCTTTCTTCGAGCAGGGCTCTGCAGTCCTCAAGGCCAAGACGCTGCTGCTCTTCCTGATCCTCTACACCCAAGAACCCGCCCTCCTCATGCAGCAGACCCAAGCGAAGATCCTGCAGATGCTCGACAAGCTCTCGCTGGACAAGAGCAAGAACATCAAGACGGTCATCAAAGAGTTCCTCGGCTTCCTCGAAGCGCAGTTCGAGCGCGGCCTCGACATGGCCGAACGAGAAGCAGACGGCCTGGACCGCTCGCCGAAAGAAGAAGACTTCGACACAGACAACCAGACGGCTGGCTTCGACGGCTTGCAGCGCGCGCTGCTCTTGATCTCGAGCTCGATCACCTCGATCCACTCGCAAGAAGTGATCCTCGGGGAAGAGAGGCTGATCAGGATCTTCAGGTTCATGAGATTCTACGACAGTCTCTCTTCGAAGCATATAAAGTCGACAGAAGTCGACATCATCGACACCGTCAACTTCATCTGCGAGCAGGTCATCAGCAACAAGAAAGTCGTCGGCAAGTACCAGCTCATCTTCGCCTCTGAAATCCTCCCCCCGCTCTGCCAGTCGCTCGACGCCAAAGGAGACGAGAGCAGGTTCGCAGCCATCAAGTGGATATCAGACATCATCCTGCAGATCTCTTCCGAAGAAGTCGTCCCCGAGACCAAAGAGTTCGTCCGAGAACTCGCCAAGCGACTCATTCTCCCGAGAGCCAAGCCGCTGCTGGTCGACAGCAAGAACCTGACCTCGACCGGCATCCTCCGACTGCTGCGCACGCTGCTGGACTTCAGCCCCGACCTCTCCGAAGACTTCTTCTCGACAGACATCCACAAGGCCGTCCTCGAGTGCTTCGAAAGTAGCCCTGCCTCACCAGTCAACAACGAGCGCTGCAACGCGAACACCATCCGAGTGATCAGCCACCTGGTCGGCCACCCTCTGCTCAAGCTCAAGGTGCTGCTCGACTTCGGCTTCCTGGACAAGTACACCGCGCTCTTCCAGAACATCTCCGACGTGACCCAAGGCGACGAGATCATCGAGCTGGGCAACACCTACTTCCAGCGCGTCTTGAAGGAAGCCAAGATCGTGATGGGCCCCATCGAGAGCCTCAAGAAGCACAAGCGCGACGTGCAGAGCTTCCTCGGCGAGAAGCAGGAGAAGGTCTTCAGGATCCACCAGAAGTGCATCGAGCTGATGCAAGACGCGCAGGCGGTAGCCGTCCCCTGAGCAGAACCGGCCCGAAGACTTGATGGAGGCGCTGCTCTACGCAGACGTCTTGCTGGCTTGCTTCGAGTACCCCACGGACCAGTTCGTGGACAACGGGGTGGTTCAGGTGCTCTTCGAGCAGGTGATCAGCTTCCCCGAGAGCAGTGTCCTCGAGCTCTTCCTGCAGCTCAAGGACCTGCACTTCAACAGCCCCGCCGGCAAGCTGGCCTACAAGACCGAGGCGCGGACGGGCCAGCGCGTGATCGAGAAGCTGCGGTTGGCCGAGGACCCGGCTGCGCAGCGGCTGCTGGGCTTCTTCGAGTAGACTCTGCTGACCGAGGTCCGTCTTTGGCGCTGCACAGAAGAAGAATAATTAATCGCGTTAGATGCTCTCGAGGTCCATGCCTTTGCCCTGGCCGGCGAGCTGCTCGCTGAAGAGGTACAGGTCTTGCTGTTCCTGCAGGTACTGCGTGCTGCGCTTGACGTCGACGAACATCGAGTAGACCTTGCGGATGTCCTCCACGTCGACCTCCGTGGCTTTGCGCCGCTTGGCCACGAGCGCAGAGGTGGTGATCAGCTGGATCGCGTAGCGGAGACTGGTCTGCACGCCGATGGAGGTGAGCAGCTCTTTGGCTTCTTCGGTCATCTCGACGTCTTCCTCCTGGCAGCGGATCTCGAGGATCTGCATGAGCTCGCGCTCGGTGTACTCTTTGGTGTGGATGATGATCAGTCGGTCGAGCAGGTCGATCGGCAGGCCGTGGGGGCTTTTGTGGTTGGTGCCTCGGATGGTGGTGATGCCTCGGTTGGTGGCCAGGATGATGATGGGGGCGTTTTCGTTTTCGAGTGCACGGTTGAGGAAGGAGAAGCACTCGATGTCGAGCATGTGGACCTCGTCGATGAAGAGGACGCCGGGGACGATCTCGGCCTTGCCCTCTTCGCGCCACTCGGCGACCTTCTTGTTTATCTGCTCGCGGATCTCTTCCTTGATCTCTCCGGTCTCGCCCGAGAAGAGCGCGAGGAAGCCCTGCGAGCGCGAGTTGACCACGTCGATCTCGTGGAGGTTCAGCGTGTGGACGACTTCTTTCTTCTTCTGCACCTCGCCTTCGGGACACTGCACGAAGCGCGTCTGGGGGCCCATGGCGTCGTACTCGGAGGTGCGGCCGAAGCTGGTGCCGAGCTTGGTGACCCTGCCCGAGGCTTTGTCGATGGTGATGATGTCTCCCGCGACGATCTTCTCTTTCTGGAGGCTTTCGATCATCTTGGCGCCGAGCTCGTAGACGGTTTCCATGTCTGTGGTCTTCAGCGTGATCTTGCCCGCCTTCGCGCCGGACGCTGGTGAGCGGAAAGTACCCTGGCTCTTCTCGATGTCTATCTCGACGACCTCGCCTTCGATGATCTCGGCTTCTTCTTTGATGCGCACGCCGATGGACCGGCGGAAGGCCTGCGTGAGCGCCTCGGTCTTGCTCATCTCGAGCGAGAAGATCTCCGAGCCGGAGATCATGGTGAAGGGCGTCTCGTCGCCCAGACTCTTCGCGATGCCCATGGCGATGGCGGTCTTGCCCGTGCCCGGCTGGCCTCCGATGAGCACGGCGCGACCCGCGATCTTGCCCTCCTTGATCATTTTTAAAACGATTCCCGCAGCCCTCCTCGCAGCTTTCTGTCCGACGAGGCCCTGCGCAGTCTCTCTCGGCTCGAGCGCGTCGTCCAGGCCGAGGCCTCGGATGTGCGAGTGTGCGCTGACCAGCTCGTTCCTGTTGACGTCTTTCACTTCGGCGATTTTGGGGTCGGCCATAAATCCAGAATGTCACTTTAGAAGCAATTAGTTGTTATTAGTGTGCAGGTCGCTGCTGCGCGTCAGGTGGCCCCAGCCGACCCGCGTCAAGCTCATCGAGTGGCCCACTCTCCCGACGACCAGCGGCCTCTGCGCACCGAGCCGCACGTGTCTGCTGTTCGAGCGAGACTGGCCTGCCGCAGTCTTGGGGCCCAGCGGACAGACCACGGGGAAGTTCTTCAGCTGGATCTCGTCGTCCAGGTCGGTCTTGCGGAAGCTGTTCGCGAGGAGGATCGTCTGGCTGAGGAACTTCTCGCCCACGTCTTTGATGCGGAAGGCTTTCTTCATCGCGGCAGGCGCGGGCAAAGGCGAGTCGAAGATCGAGGTGTACTTTTTGAGGTCCATGTTCAGCGCGCCTGCCTTGCGCGTGTCGAGTTTGTTCACTTGGATGCGTTCCTGGATGCTGCGGATTTTGACCGAGAGGCGACTGCGGATGGCTTCTTCGTCTTTCTTCACCTGCAGGTACTTGAAGGTGATGAAGTCGTGGATCTGCACGAAGCTCATGCGGTCGTGCGGGTCCACTTTGAGCAGGTTCAGCAGCAAGGCCTGCAGCTCTTCCCTGTCTTCTACGTGGTCGTCCACGGCGAGCAGCACGTCGTTGTTGCGGACCTTCACCTTCACCTGCTCGATGTCGCCCGGCAAGTGCGAGGCGCCTCGGTGCAGCATCGAGTAGAAGATGGCTCCCAGCGAGTAGATCGAAGCCTTGAACGTGCAGACTTGGTTGAACAGCGCCTCGGGACTCACGAAGGCTGGGTCCTTCACGTGGCGGCAGAAGTGCAGGTGTTCCGGAGGAGGCAGCTTCTTGTGCGAGTGCGGCTCGCAGAACTCGAACCCCCCCACCTTCATCAGACACTTGTCCGTGATGATGATGTTGTCCGGACAGAGGTACCGGTGGATGAACCCCAGGTACTTCAGGTCGTCGATCGCGCCGAGCAGGTCTTTGAGCAGCACGTAGACCTCTTCCATGACGATGTCGCCGAACATCAGCAGCGTCCGCAGCGTGCTCGTCCCGCAGTACTCGTAGACCAAGATCAGGAAAGTCTTCGAGTAGAAGAAGTCTTCGTAGCCGACCAGGTACTTGAAGCGCGACTTGACCTGCTCAGCCACCTCGAGCTCGCGGTTGACCTGCGCCTTGAGGATTGGAGACACGAAGAAGCTCTTCTTGAGGAACACCCGAGCCTGGTACCTGCGGTTTTCTTTCTGCACCAGGTGCACCGTGCAGGTCGGCTTTTTCTCCAGCAGACGGTCGTGCGTGTACCCGTGCTCCCTGAACTCATCTTGCCATCGAGCTGTTTCCTCAGACTGCTCCATTTCTAATCATCCAGCACCTGTTATAAGAACTTGAATGATGCCCCAATTTAATTGTGGCGATGGCTGAAGCTAACAACCTCGGACTAGAAGACCCGATCTACAAGTACCTCAGATTCTACGCCGTCGAAGGCGCGTACATCCTGTTTCAAAACACCCTGCTGAACCCTTTCGAGCGACTCAAGGCTCTCAAACAACTCAAAACAGTCATCACTCCGTATGGCATCAATCCAAACAACTCTTCGTTCAGGAACTTTCTCGGTAGCGGCTGTTGAAGAAAGATATGATAAAGTATGAGGGTATTCGCGGGCCGTTCAAAGGATCGGGCGTCCAGCTGCTGACCACGTCGTTCAAGATCGGCATCCACTCGCAGTTCTACGACTCGATCAGGAACTACTACCTGCAGGGCGGAGAGTACAACTACACGGGTTCGGACCGGTTCGTCAGGCGCTTCGCGGTGACGATGACCTGCGCGCTGCTGACCTACTCCCTGGTGTACCCTTTCGAGCTGGTGCGCACGCACATCTACATCGACTCGCTCTCCCAGACCATCTCGAAGCACACCTTCCAGAAGACCGTCCCCACGATCAAGAGTCTCAAGGCGCTCTACGGTAGGCGCCTGTGACGCAGGCTGGAAAGGCCTGTACCGCGGGTTCATGCTGAACCTGGCGATGCTCTTCCCGCAGGCGATGGTCTACACGCTGGCCTACGAGAACATCAGACTGCTCTCTGAACGCTTCCAGTCGCGGCTGGAAGGCGACGCGGTGAGTCCCGCGCTGATCGCTTTGGGCCTGGCCTCGCTGGTGAACCACCCCTTCGAGACGCTCCGCCGGCGAGTGATGATGGCGGCCTACGGCCTCACTTCGATGAACTTAAAGGTGAAGCCGTCGACCTTCGCGATGAACCTCTACAAACAGGACAAGCTCAAGTTCCTCTTCTTCGGCTGGAACGTCGCCGCGGTGCGCGCAGTGGTCATGATGGGCCTCGGCTGGGTCAAGGCCGACCGCTCATGGCTGAACGAGCAGCTCTACGGCAACTCTCGGACTCTTAAATAAAAGGTTGGAAGTACTCAGATCGGATTAAATGGAAGCGCAGGCTGCGTGCACGCTCTACCTGAAGAACCTGAACGACAAGGTGAAGAAGGCCGAGCTGAAGGTGTCGCTGTACTTCCTCTTCTCGCAGTTCGGGGAGGTGCTGGACATCGTGACCAAAAAGAGCGAGGCGATGCGCGGACAGGCCTTCGTGGTCTTCGCAGATGTGGTCACTGCGGACAACGCGCGGAAAGCGCTGCACAACTTCAACATCTTCGACCGACAGATCGTAGCCAGCCCCTGACCAGAAAATAGACTTCGCGCGGTCGACCTCGGACATCGTCGCGCTGCGCGAAGGCTCTTTCAAGTTCCGCGACCGCAAGCTGCTGGCCGAGAAGAACCTGCAGGAGAAGCGGCGGCGAGAAGAGGAGGCTCGGGCGAAGCGGCAGGCGGCAGCCGAGCGGGAGAGCAGCAACGTGCTGGTGGTGGAGAACATCCCTCCGCAGGCCAGCGAGCAGATGCTGCTGGACCTCTTCAAGCAGTACCCGGGCTGCAAGTAGTCTCGGGTGACCAGGAAAGTCAAGCTGATCGCGGTGAAGGGCATGGCCTTCGTGGAGTTCGAGGACGACTCGCAGTCTTCGCTCGCGTTCAAAGGCCTCAACGGCTTCAAAATGACCACGCAGCACAACCTGGCGATCAGCTACGCGCGTCTAAAGTAACGAATCATTAAATGCTCTTCTCGTAGCGACCGGCCCGGAGCTCTTCGCTGTGCTTCGCGATCACTGCGAGGCACTCCTCGCGCTGCTGCAGCAGGTTCGCCGTGGGCCGGTCGTAGACCTGCTCGAACAGCAGCTCGGCCCGGGGCAGCGGCGCCTCGCTCTGCTTCTTCAGACTCGTGGTGACTTCTTCGAGGATGCTCTTCCGCAGCGCCTTGACCTGCTCGTCGGTGTGCTGGAAGGCGCCTTTCTTCTTGAGGTAGCTGCCGAGCCGTTTGATCGGGTCGTTCGTCACGCGCCAGGAGTCGATTTCTTTTTCTTCTCTGTACAGCGCGGAGTAGTCCGAGGTCGAGTGGTCGCCGATGCGGTAGGTCATGCACTCCATGAAGACCGGCCGGCCTTCCTTCACGATGTACTCCCGGGCGAGCTTCGTGGCCTGGATGACCGCGATGGCGTCGTTGCCGTCCACTCGCAAAGTCTTCATGCCGTACGCCGGTCCTCTAACTGCCACGCCGTCGGTGTTGAACTGCTCGTCTGGGTCAGACGCTGCTACCCGAAGAGGTCGAGATGGCGTACTTGTTGTTGCGGCAGACGAAGAGCGTCTGGCAGCGGAGCGTCGCTGCGAAGTTCATGCCTGCGTGGAAGTCTCCTTCGCTCGTAGTGCCCTCGCCGAAGAAGGTGACTGCGACTCGGTCTTCTTTGTTGATGCGGTACGAGTAGCCTGCGCCTGCAGCGTGGGGGATTTGGGTCGCCAGGGGACTCGAGATGCACTGCAGGTTCAGCCGGTCTGCCGTGTAGTGGATCGGCATCTGTCGGCCGAACCCAGGGTCGTTCTTGTTGCCTGCACACTGCGCGATCATCTCGTCGATGGAGAAGCCGCGCCAGACGAAGGCAGCCTGCTCGCGGTACTGCGTGTAGATCACGTCCTCGAACTTGAGCGACCCTGTCACGCCGAGGACCGTCGCGTTCTCGCCGAAAGAAGTCATGTAGAAAGAGATCTTGCCTTGCCGCTGCGACTTCAGCAAGATGTCGTCGATGATCTCCACGCGGACCAGGTAGTCGTAGATTTTGTTCAGCAGGGCAGGGTCCACGTTGTCGTGTTTCGGGGAAACAACGTTGCCGTCCAGGTCGATGACTCTGAAGGTCTCGATGGTCTCGCCCATCTTCACGAAGCCCAGACTGCCTGTGTACTTGTACTCACTCTCGTTGAAGCTGCGCAGCCTCTTCTTGAACCCTCGAGACAGGCCGCCGAACAGCCGACCGACTTTCTGCACCA
>JFJP01019805.1_pt1 | contig 11139 bp, 7 predicted proteins | sample 431651 | NCBI WGS metagenome assembly JFJP01 (sample SAMN02602958, study PRJNA72255) | Microbial mat metagenome, whole genome shotgun sequencing project. | biome: fresh water; feature: sink hole; material: water; isolation source: purple microbial (photo- and chemosynthetic) mats found in... | reverse complement strand
TGGCTGGTGACGACGATGATCGCGAGTTCGATTGTGCCGCTGGCCGATAGCTTGATTGCTCGGATGGCACAGCGCCATCAGTTGAATTACGGCGGCATGCGACTCTGGGGATCCGTCAGTTTTGCCGTAACTGCGCTGATCGGCGGGTTACTCTGGGAACAGTTCGGTTTCCGTGCGATGTTTTTCGTTGTGAGCGGCTCATTTTTTGTGGCGCTCGTTGTCGCGTCGTTACTGGAAGAACAGCCGGCGTCGGTCGTGACATCGTCCGCGCGCCCCAAATTGCGTGACATTGGCCGAGACAAAGGGGTCTTAATCATGCTGGGAATCGCGTTTTTTGTTGGCGCGGCGATGAACATGTCCATCGTTTTCGACGGGATTTATATGCGCGATTTGGGCGGCAGCGGCGTGTTCGTCGGGCTGATGTTCTGCCTGACGGCGTTTGCCGAAGTGCCGATGATGTTGTATCGCAACCGCATCGCCCGCCATGTCAGCGGCGCGAAAACCTTATTGCTGGCGACCGGCATGTTTATACTGGCATTTACCGGCTACGCCGTCGCGTCGCAGCCCGCGTTCCTCTTAGGCGCGGCAATTCTGAAAGGATTGGCGTTCGGCCTGTTTTTTCCAAGTTTGGTGCAGTTTATCACCGAGCGCGTACCGGAAAGCTGGTCGGCGACTGCGCAATCGATTTTCTACGCGAGCATGTGGGGCATTGCGCCGCTGCTGGCCGCGCCGTTGGCTGGTGAATTACTGGATCGGTTTGGCCCGCGCGCCATTTATGCGTGCGCCGTAGGCTGCGTCATCGCCGCCACGCTGATTTTTGGCGCGGCGTTGACCGCTGGTCTTATGAATGAGCGCGAAACTGTGAAGTCGCCGCCATTGCGTCCCGTCATCCGGGAAGCGACATCGTGAGCTAAACAGTCCGGCACCTCTCGGTGTCAGCCTAATATTTGGTTTTTTTCAAAATCGTATTGAACAGCATTTTGAGAAAAAACCAGGGGCGTTTGGCGCACGATGCGCCATAAAATCCGATGAGCCAACAGAGCCGCGCCGGTTTGAGAAATTGTTTGAAAAACATGCGCTTGGCGATCCGTTGCATCTCGGCGGCATCTTGAAATTCGGCGAGCTTGACCCAGGGCGTCGCGGCGCTGCCGTCCCAATCGCCGACTAAGCAGCCGCTGCGTTGGGCTGCCGCGTACACTTGCGTATTGGGTAACGGCGTGAGGGCGTAAAATTTTACGGCGTGGGGATTCGCGCGTTCAAGAAATTGTTCGGTTTCGCGCAAGGTCGCGCGCGTTTCGCCGGGATAAAATACAATCAGATCGCCGAAACAATTGATCCCGTGCTGCCGCGTCAATTGACAGGCCGCGATATTTTGCGCGACGGTCGTTTTTTTCTGAAAGGCGTCGAGCATCGTTTGCGAGCCCGATTCCAGGCCATACACAATCGTCGTGACCTGCGCCTGTTTCATTTTGCGCAGAATCTCCGCATCAACGGCGTTCACTCGACTGCGCACTTTCAACTTGCACGGATATTGTCTGGCGATCAGCTCGTCTAAAATGGCGACGCAGCGTTCCCGTTGAATCGTGAACGAGTCGTCCATGATTTGAATATATTCGGGGGCGATGTGCTGCACGATCCAGTCAATTTCCTGTAAGACGTTCGCGGGGCTGCGGCTGCGGTAGGCGGAGCAGACTTTAAAGCAGAAGGCGCATTGAAACGGACAGCCGCGTGAGGTCATGATGATGTCGGTGGGGCTGCCGTACAGGAGATGGCTGTATGTGCCGCGCTGGTAATTCTGGAGCAAGCTCGTTTTATCGGGAAACGGCAGGCGATCTAAATCACGCAGGATGGCGGCGGCGGCGTTATGCACAATCTGACCAGCGGGATCTCGAAATGAGATGCCGTTGACCTGAGCTAAACCGTGTTGCGCGTCTAAGCTGGCGACGAGGTCGGCGAGAATGGTTTCCCCCTCGCCGCGCGCGACGATGTCGCACGCCGGAATCAGTTCCAGCGTCTGCTGCGGCATGGCCGTCGGGTGCGGCCCGCCTAACACGATCTGGAGACGCGGAAACGCCTGTTTGATTTGCCGGCATAATTGCGTCATGACCGCGATTTCGCGGCTAAACAACGTCATCCCCAGCAGATCCGGCTGCTCATCTTGAATATCCTGCAACAGTACGCGCAGTGAACGATTTTGCGGCGCGAAATGCCCGAAGGATTGCCAATCCAGACAACGATCACGCAAGCCGACCGCGATGTGCTGCGCTTTGAGATAAGCTGACAGATACATGAGCGCTAACGGCGGCGTCTGGCCTTGTGAGGCATCAGTAAAGGGGCGCATCAATAAAATTTTCATAGGCTTGTTGCCGTCGGAAATCGTCAACGATGTCAAGAAAAATTGCTGGCTGCGCCGAAAACGAGCCGTGTCTTTTTATAGATGCACAAAAGAATACATTGACAAAGAACCCTCTCTCTGCCGATATTTGCCCTATTCTGTAATCGTGTTAATTATGTAACCCTGCCAAGGGCGGACAAAGGCATAGACAGTGAGGGCGACCGTTATGAAATTCGCGTTACGTTATCTATTCATCATCATCCTTTGCGGCTGGCTGCCAACCCGCGCCGCAGCGCAGGAAAATCTCATCTTTCGCGAAGATTTTGCCGATAATCGCAATTGGTGGATGGAATATAAGCAAGCCGGCATGACGTGGCAGATTCGGGATGGGCAATATCGCTTTGATTCGAGCCACGAAGGCCGCTGTTGGCTGAGTTGGCGTCCGATGGTCATCGATCAGGCGAGCGATTTTGTGATCGAAACCGAAATCGAAAATCGCAGCGGCCAGGCCGAGGTTGGCATTGAATGGGGCGTCAGTGACGTTCATCATCGGTACTTTTTTGGGATTGCACCGGATGCCGAACGTCAGGAGTATCGGATTGCCAAATTCGAGCGTGATGTCTGGCGCGATTTCAAAAAATGGACGCGCAATAAAGGTATTCAAACCAAACCGCATGACCGCAATACGCTGGCGGTCAGAAAATCAGCTGATCAATTGGAGTTTCTGATTAATGGCGAGATGGTTGCCACGATGCCGTTTGCGCCATTTTTCGGCGATAATCTCGGCCTGGCAATTTGCGGGAAAACGCAGGTCGGCGTTGAGTTTTTCGATGTGAAATATTTTGCGCCTCTGGGCGACCGGGTCGCGCGCACGCTCAACCCCCAGAAGACGGCTGCGCCCGCGCCCGCTGACATCGAGCCGACGGTGATGCCGACAAGCGAGCCGATTGCGACGCCCAGACCGCCGACATCGCGTCAGGCGGTCGAGCCAACGATTTTCCGCGCGGATTTTGCCTTCAATGAAGACGGCTGGCCGGAATCAACGGATGAATTGGTGAGCCGGCAGATCGCCAATGATCAATACGTGCTTGAAACGCATAAGCCGAATTGGTGCTGGTCGAGTACGCTGCCGCTGCCGATTGATCAACGGCAAGATTTTGTCATCGCGGCGGAGTTTGAAAAGCTGGCTGGTCAGGGCTGGGTCGGCCTGCAATGGGGCATGTTGGACCGCAACAATCGGTATGTTTACGAGATGGCGTTCCAAGGACGCAGCGGGCGGTCTGCCATCAGTCAAATCGCGGCAGGAAGCGTTCAGGAGCTACTGCCGTGGACGAATCAGCCGCAACTGAGCGCGCTGCCAAACGCAGTAAATGAATTGACGCTGCATAAATCCGGCGCACAGCTTGAATTTCTCACGAACGGTGAACTTATCCAGACCATGCCCTTTGTGCCATTTTTCGGGCCTGAGATCGGCTTTGTCGTCTGCGGCCGCACCAAAGTCGCGGTGGAGGCGCTCACGGTGACGTATTTCCCCGATGAGACCATGAATCTCGCGGACGCCCCGTCTGCCCCGCTTGACGTAACTGGTTTCCCCGCGATTTCGTCCGCGCTGGCCTCGACCGAACCGGTCCCGAAAGCAACGCCGCCTCCGACCGCGACGGCAGCGCCAGCGCCGGTCATGCTTGGCAAACGGACGGCGTTAGTCATCGGGAACGGCGGGTATGAGAAAAGTCCGTTACAAAATCCGGCCAACGATGCGAACGATATGGCGAACGTCTTGCAACGTTTAGGCTTTGAGGTGACGCTCAAAACGGATGTGAATCAACGGGACATGGAAAGCGCCGTGCATGACTTTACGCGCGCCATTCAGGACGGGGAAAGCGCGTTGTTTTATTATTCGGGACATGGGAGTCAGGTGGACGGCGACAATTATCTCATTCCGGTGCGTGAAAATATTCTTTCCGCCAGCGATATTCGCTATAAAGCGGTCAACGTCAATTATATTCTCGGCAAAATGGAAGAATCCGGCAACCGCACGAATATCATCATTTTAGATGCCTGTCGGGATAATCCATTTAAAGGCTTTAAATCACAAGCCCAAGGGTTCGCCCCGATTCTCGCGCCGCGCGGGACGTTTATCGCGTATGCGACCGCGCCCGGCTCGGTCGCGTTTGAAAGCCGTCAGGATCGCAACAGTATTTACACCAAACATCTGCTGAATGCCATGCAGTCGCGCGGGGTCATGATTGAACAGGTCTTTAAAGAGGTGTTGCGCGCGGTCGAAGATGATACCGACGGCGCGCAGACCCCCTGGATTTCTTCGTCACTGCGCGGTGATTTTTATTTCAATCCGTAAAATTCACGGGAGAAGATTTTTAACCACAGATTTTCACAGATTCACACAGATTTGGGCGAGTGGTTCTCCGTCTCAGCGAGAAAGTTGTTAAGTTCTCACGTCATGTGTCATTGCGAGCGCTTTTCAGCGAAGCAATCTCCCGTCCCTCAGGAGATTGCTTCGTCGCTATCGCTCCTCGCAATGACACATGACGTGAGAATCTAACAAATATATCTGCCTTTGAGATGTGGAGGTTTAGTGGATTCGGCGATTTTCAGGAGCGCATCATGCCGTATTATAAAAAATTCGTTGGTGAAAAATGTTATCTGTCGCCGTGTCGGGTGGAAGATGCGGAAAAATGGGCGGAGTGGTGGAATGATTTGGAAGTGGCGTTGCCGTTAGGCGATGAGGCGTATATGCCAGCGCCGTTTGACCGGATCAAAGAAGACGCGGTCAATGTCATCAAAGAGCAGCAGCATGTCTTCAGTATCATTGATAAACGGTCGAATACCTAGATTGGCCGCTGCCTATTGTGTCAGATTGATCCGATTAATCGATCCGCGATGTTGGGGATCGTCATCGGCGAAAAAACTTTTTGGGGCAAAGGCTACGGCCAGGATGCGATCCGCTTGCTGTTGGATTACGGTTTCAATCTGCTGAATTTAAACAGCGTCATGCTCGGCGTGTTTGCCTTTAATGAGCGCGCGCTGCACTGTTATAAACATGTCGGCTTCCGCGAAATCGGACGACGGCGGCAGGCGCGCATTATCGGCGACAAGAAATGTGACGCGATTTTGATGGACATCCTGGCAGAAGAATTTGTGGGCGGCAGAATTCCTGAATTACTCTCCATGCCCCGCAAAGAGGATTCCGCAGAATAAAAACACGGTAACTGTTTACGTACCGGCGGACAGCCTTGTCCGCAGGCCTCGACAGGAGCCGTCTCAGGCGTTGGTCGCCACGTTGCCGCGTCACGACGAACACGGCTGTCCGTCGGTACGTAAATAATTACAAAACAAGATTCCATGAAAAATTTCTTGACGTGTTGTTCTGTTTGTACAACAGTGTATTGACATTGAACAGAGGAATTGAAGATAAAGCAAGTCGCTGTTAAGTTCGTGTCATCGCGAGGAGCGCTATCGAAAACGCAATCTCCCGTCGCAAGGGGGGATTGCTTCGCTGAACAGCGCTCGCAATGACAGCCGACGTCAACAAATCACTTTGGAGAAGAATATATGGGAGCGCGGATTGTTTTGATTGGGGCGGGCAGCGCCACGTTTGGGTTTAATGTGTTGGGCGATATTTTTAAGAGTACCGTTTTGCCCGGCAGTACGGTCGTGCTGCATGATATTAATGCGGCGAAATTACGCGAAGTGGAAACGTTTACCCGGCAGTATATCGAGGCGCATCAGTTGCCCTTCACGCTGCTTGCGACGACGTCGCGGCAGGAGGCCTTGAAAGGCGCGGATTTTTGCGTAATTTCCATTGAAGTCGGCAACCGTTTTGAATTATGGGAACAGGATTGGCGCATTCCGCAGCAATACGGCAATCGTCAGGTGTATGGCGAAAATGGCGGGCCGGGCGGCTTGTTTCATTCGTTGCGGATTATTCCGCCGATTTTAGACATCTGCGGCGATATTCAGCGGATTTGTCCGCAGGCGCATGTTTTTAATTTGAGCAATCCGATGAGTCGGATTTGTCTGGCGGTGACACGCCAATATCCGCATTTGAGCTTTACCGGCTTATGTCATGAAATCGCGCATTTACCCGAAACTTTAGAACATGTGTTAGGCACGCCGTTTGATCAGTTAGCCACCCAATCCGGCGGCTTAAATCATTTTACCGTGCTGTTGAAGGCGACATATAAAGCGACCGGGCAAGACGCATATCCTGCGATTCGAGAAAAAGCGTTGACCTATTTTGAAACGCTCCCCGAATTCACGGATTCGTTGCGTGTGTCGCACGGGCAAACCACTGAACCGCCAGTGTTTAAAGGACGGCGTTGGTCTGACCGCTGGTTAATCAAGGCGGTGTTTGAAAAATTTGGCTACCTGCCGGTGACGGTGGACAGTCACTTCGGCGAATATCTGCAATGGGCGCAGGACGCTGTTGATCATAAAGGGATTCTGGACTTTTACAATTGGTATAAAGATTGGTCGTTTACGCATCAACCGGAGATTAAACCGGAAGGGACAAACGGCTACGAGCGCGTGATTCCGATTATCGAAGGCATCCTGACGGATTCGCAGCACGAAGAATTAGCGGTGAACGTGCCGAATGCCGGTTTGATTGACAACCTGACATCGGAGATTGTGGTCGAAGTGCCGGCCATCATTGCGAAAGACGGCGTGCATGGGATCAAGCTGGGCAAATTCCCGAAAGGCATTGCCGGATTGCTGAATAATCAGGTCGCTGCGCATGACTTAACCGTCGAAGCCGTCCTGCATTGCTCGCGCGAATTGGCGTTGCAAGCCTTATTAGTCGATCCCGCCGTGGATAGTTTACGCAGCGCGGAGCAGATGCTGGCGACGATTCTTGATCTCCAGAAACTCTATCTGGGCTATCTCAAGTAAATCACCTAATTTCCTGTCATTGCGAGCGCTGTTCAGCGACGCAATCTCCCGGTCGCGAGGGGAGGATTGCGTCGCTGAACAGCGCTCGCAATGACAGGTACAGGTGTGCGTCATCAGCATTCAAGCCAATGACTGGATTGAGGAGTTCAAAATTTATGGTGAAACCACTTCATTTAAGCATTGTGGATGTGTTTGCGGTCGGCGGTCGAGTTATCAACATCGCGGCCGGCGAATTTGTGTAACAGGAATCGTTCTGACCACAGTTGACGCAACTCGCCAACCGGTGAAATTTGTGTCAGCTGTGGTTACTGAACATGGGAGGAAAACAATGCAATACCGTCAATTTGGAAAATTCGATTGGGATGTTTCAATTTTAGGATTTGGCGCGATGCGTCTGCCAACAGTTGCAGGCAAGATTGATGAGGCTGTGGCGACGCAGATGTTATATACTGCAATTGATCAGGGCGTCAATTATGTTGATACGGCGTATCCCTATCACGACGGCGCAAGCGAGGTGTTTGTCGGCAAGGCGCTGCAACGTGAGGGCTATCGCGCGAAAGTGAAAGTCGCGACGAAAATGCCGTCTTGGTTGATCAATGAAGCCGCCGATTTCGATAAATATTTCGACGAGCAACTGACCCGCTTACAGATGGAGCGCGTGGATTGCTATCTTTTGCACGCCTTAAATCGCGACAACTGGCCGAAATTACAGCAACTCGGCGTCCTGGAATGGGCGGAACGGCAGATCGCGGCTGGTCGCATCGGTCACTTAGGTTTTTCATTTCACGATGACTACCCGACCTTTGAAGCAATTGTCAACGCCTACGCTTGGGAATTTTGCCAGATTCAATATAATTACATGGATATTGACCGGCAGGCCGGCACCAAGGGCTTGCAACTGGCTGCTTCAAAAGGCATGGCCGTGATCGTCATGGAACCCGTGCTGGGCGGGAATCTCGCAAATCCGCCGCAGCCGATTGCCGCGTTATGGGAACAGGCGGAACACCAGCGCGCGCCGGTTGATTGGGCGTTGCAATGGGTTTGGCATCATCCGGAAGTGACCATGCTGTTGAGCGGCGTCAGTTCGCCGCAACAGATCGCGGAAAATCTCCAGAGCGCGGACAAGGCCGGAATCAATTCCTTAACGGCACAGGAACTCGCCATCATCGCGCAAGTCCGTGAGAAATATCGCGAACTGCGGCCGATTCCCTGCACGCAATGCGGCTATTGCCTCCCGTGTCCGAATCATGTGATGATTCCGTATAATTTCGATATTTACAATAAAGGCAGCATGTTTGCCAATCACGCCGGCGCGCGCGGCGAATATGGCTGGTTAGCGCATCGCCTGACCCTCGGCATGGTCGAGCATGATGACCGCGCGGCCGCCTGTATTCAGTGCGGCGAGTGCGACTCGAAATGTCCGCAGCAGATTCCGATCAGTCAATGGATGCCAGTTGTGCATCGCGTCCTCGGCGAGGGGCAACCTTTTCAAACCGCGCTGTAAGCGGTTACAAGCGCGTTGCGCCGTCGTTACCCGGCTTCGTGGGGGACGGCGGCGTGGCGTGTTTCAACATTCATGTGGCAAGAGTTCGCCGCGCGGTTCCTGATTGCTGAACAGGATCGCCAGATCGCGCAAACATTGTTTGCCGAATACATGCAACACGGGTATCTGCGGAAAACGTGCGCTGAGATGCTGCGCGTTTCGGTTGGCGCGATAATTGATTTTTACGCCCGTTTGAGCGCGGTGCGGTCGTCAGCGAGTCCGGTACAAGATCAGCCGCATTCCGGCTGGATGGCGGATGCGGATTTCTGTTTTCTCAATGTCCGCGCGACGGGGTTGGACGGTCAGATGGGGAATTTTATCCAGGCCGCCAAATTGCTGCCGGCGCTGCGCGTGAACGCGGTTCACCTCGGCCCGTTTACCAGTTATGACTTCGCCTGCATTTACGCCGTCCAATCCGTCGAGACGATCTCGCGCAACGTCGTGGCAGCTGATCTGGAAGCCCTGGGCTTTTCGCTTGAAGCGCAGTTGCGCGCATTTGTCACAGCAGCGCATCTTTTGGGGATGGCGGTCGGTTTTGATTTAGAACCGCATACCACGCAATTCGCCAAAACGGTCATCATGTCCCCGGAACATTTCCGCTGGCTCAAGCTGACGCAGGACCGGCGAAGCCTGGCGGATGACTGCCCGAATGCCGAGATGGTACGCGAAGACATGCAACGCCGAATCACGGCAGAAATCCGCGCGCTGGTACAGGCCGAGTTACACGCGCACGGCCTGACGACCGTCGAACATGCCGAAACCGATTCTGCCGCGCAGCGCGAGGCAAAAGATGCGGCGTATGACAAATTAATCGGCACGTTGATTGCGTGCGGTTATTGGACGATTCCGTCGCAAGTCTGGGCCTGCGACGGCATCCCGGCGTTTCGCGGCTATCATTTCGAGCAAAATTACGCGCAATTTTGTTATCTCGATCGTGACCAGCGGGATCGTCACAACGAAGCGTATCACATCACCACGCCGTTTAAATTTTATACGAATCTTTCGCTGAATCACGCGCCGCAGCCGGATGCGCTGCCGCAACTGCATCTGCCGACGCTGGATTTTTTCTGCCAAATTTTCCAGAAGTGGCGTGATGACTTTGATTTCGACTTTGTCCGTTACGATTCGGTTGATCACATTTTCGATTCGATTTACCAGCAACAGCACCATATCCCCACCTCGGATCGCCCGACGCCGCATGTCCTCCAGACTTGCGTGAGCGCGAGCAAAAGCGCGGCGAAGCCGTATATTGGGAATTTTGCGGAACGGATGGGGCATGAGATGGACGAATACGCCGCGCTCGGCTTTGATGTGATGCTGGGAAACGATATGTGCGAGCGGATCACGAAACATCTGCTGGAAAAAAGTTTCTGGCTGCACGATCAACTGACTCATCTCAATCAGACGCGCCCCTCGCGTTTCGCGATTCCGTTTGCGGTGGATACGCATGATACCGGCAATCCGTTTATCTGGGGCGAAGCGCTGGTGAAATTGATGGGGCCGGAGCGGCTGGCCTTGCGCCATTTTGTGTCACGCTTCATCAGCGCCGGGCTGGCGCGACGGCCAAAATATGAAGTCGCCGGCGCACAGGATTTGTCCTATGGGCTGTATCAGGCCAACGTGACGGAGAGCAACGTCACCTGGGTCGGCGATGCCGTGTATAATGCGCGCTATCATTGGCTGGAAGATATTTATGAGCAGTACAAACCGATGCTCCGCCAGGCGTCGCTTGAGCGCCGGGTTGTGCTGGAATCATCGGCGTGGTGGTGTTTTCAGCAAGACGGACAGGCATTGATTCCCATGCTGGCGTATGAAATCGAACACGGTCAGCCGCCGGACGCGGTGCCGCTTCATCTGCCGCTCGCCGATCTGCTGCCCGGCACGACGCCGTTGCGCGTTGTTGAGTACGATTTTCGCTCGTCAGCCGGGCGCACGTTTGTGATCACGGAACCGTATCTGAGCGTGACGCTGCCGTATTTGGGATTCCGCTTATTGTGGCTTGAAAGGACATCGGCATGAAAGACTTAATTCAGCATCTGGAAATGTTACACTTTTCCAAAATCGAGGCACAGGCGTATGTGACCTTAGTGAAACATGCCCAATTGAATGGTTCGCAAGTGGCGAAAATTTTGAATATTTCGCGCTCTTCGGTGTACGCCGCCTTAAATAATTTGTACCATAAAGGCTATGTTTCGCTGGTGCCGGGCGAATCGAACGTCTATAAAGCGCAAGACCCGGAGGTCTTGATTGAACAACTGAAACGCGAATATCTGCAATCCGCCGACGCGCTGAAAGATGAATTAGCCAAATTTCAAGCGACGGAATCCGCGCAGGAATTTTATAATATCAAAGG
>JFJP01043249.1_pt1 | contig 11140 bp, 8 predicted proteins | sample 431651 | NCBI WGS metagenome assembly JFJP01 (sample SAMN02602958, study PRJNA72255) | Microbial mat metagenome, whole genome shotgun sequencing project. | biome: fresh water; feature: sink hole; material: water; isolation source: purple microbial (photo- and chemosynthetic) mats found in... | reverse complement strand
TTTCTTTCTCAAGCCCCAGAAGTACTATGATGTAATACGATATACCAATTTGTATGAACGACAATGAAAGCCAGTACATAAAGTCGGATAGGGTAAAAAACAGAAAATTACGATTGGCAAATGCAGACCGCAGCGATTCCCATACTCCCTCGTCGGTAGCACTGGTATTGGCATATTTTTTTTCGCTTATGAATAAAACAGGCAGCATCATGAGTACGAATGAAATAACGGCGAACATACCTACTACTGCCTGAAATGCTTGTGTAGGAGCCATGCTCCATGCTTTTTCAAAAATACCCTGAAACAAATACACTTGATTGCCCACCGCAAAACCGAGCGCCCAGGTTACTGAAATATAGGTACTTATATCGAGTCGCTCGTTGGGGGTGTGGCCTAGCTCGCTGATGAGGGCGTTGTATGGAGTGCAATACATGGTGAGTGCCAGATAAAAAATAAGGATTGAAAATATAAGCCACAATGAATTGATGCTGCTCTCGTATGGTACCAAGGGCACAAACATAAGCCATGAAAACAAAGCAAAAGGAAGGGCGGATAGTCCCATAAAACTCATGCGCTTGCCAAACCTGCTGCGCGAGCGGTCGGACATATTGGCTATGATGGGGTCGGTGATGGCATCGAAGAAACGTCCGCCAAAATTGATGAGGCCTATGATGGTGGCTATGCCCAGCACGGCGCCCTGAAATATATACACCGGAAATGCTGACTGCCCATCGGTTTGTGGAGGCAAATAAAAATAGGTTAGTACATTGGCGCTTGAGAATGCAGCAAGCGACCATCCGAACTGCCCGAGGGCAAATATGATTTTACGTCCTAAACCGAGTGTTTGTGCCTTATTTTCCGATGTTTGCATATTCATTCTTTCTTTAGTTTTTATCCAAAATGATATGGGAAATATAATATTTTTTATTGAAATGTAGCATTAAAGTTTTACGATTGCAGATGGCTTCTTTCGTTCGGCTTTGGCTGTGCCTAAGTCGTTATATATTATATGAGGCTGAGCCTCGGCTTAACCGGGGAATAATAATCTATACTTTGCTATTGATTTATTGTATCTTTATTGCAGTAGCAAAGCCCTTTCAAATTATTTGTTAAGTATATATCCCAAATAATACTATCACCTTCCAGTTTAATTTTTGTATCATTCATCCTTATATAATTTCGATTAAGAGCGATGTAACTATAATCGCCAAAATAAGATTTCAAATTAAATGTATACGAACTGTCTGGTTGAATTAAATGACAATTTGCTAATTTTTGCTTTTGAGATACAACTTTATAAATCAAACTATCTCTTTCAACATAAATTACATAAAATCCATTTATTGAATCTAATTTTGTAACTTTATACAAATTACTATCAGCCTGTGCTTTAGAGGTGAATATTTTTGTTTCTAACCCATTTATAGGTAATATACAACAACAAATTATGAAGGATGTAATAAAGATAAAATGCATAATAATATAATTATTAATATTCAAAAATGACTTATTGATTTCTTCGTTCGGCTTAGGCAGAGCCTCATGAAATACTTCAAACCGAGGCAGAGCCTCGGCTTAACTGACGGATGATTGCACACTGATATAATATATTTTATTGAAATGCACCATTTCTGTTTTGCTGTTGCAAAGGGCTACTGTTTTGCTTGTGGGTACTTTTATAAATACCTGTCCACTAGTGAGTATACCATGTTTTGGCGTGTACTGAATGTGGTTTTCGTTGGCAGAAAACTGCGCTATGGCGTTGGCACCGAATAGATGCAAGGTACTTCCTGCAATGGCGTATGGCTCATCCGGAATTTTATACAACAACATACTCTGGTGCGGTTTCAGTTTTATTTTTTCCCCGGACAAGAAAAACTCAGGTACATTGCCTGCGCAAACCGAGTAGCTTGCATCTGCCGTATATCGGGCCGATTTATTTCCGGAATTGAACACAAATAAATACGGGTGCTGCCCCACCATCAGATGCGCTGTATACAATCCTTGGGTAAAAGAAATATCATGCACACTTAGCTCCATTTGCGGAAACTGCATTTTGTATAGCCGCATGGTTTGCGGTGCATACTGGCTTATATCGTCGGATGTAAACAATACCCTGCCAAAAATCTGATTGGTGAGATATAGTGTAAATTTCTGATGCTGTTTGAGTTGTATATCGTGCTCGCGCAGCAAAAACACATCAGAGGGTGTTTTTGGTGGAAACCCTCTCACGCAGGCGGGTAATCAGCATTTTCAGCGATTCCCATTCCAGCCCCACATCTGGCCCTATGCGGCAATAATCGGAGTGCGTACCAAAAGCCGAAGCAAAGGGTACACCGCAAGCAAGTATTTTCATTTCCCCCGAAATTTCACGCAAAAACTGCATGGCGTCGTACATTTTGGCCGCTTTGGTTTTGCCCGGATATGGCACCATAGCTGCTGCATACAGGAAATCCAGTTTCACGAGATCAAATTTCCATTCCCGCTGCACATGCTCAAAAACACGGCTCAGATACAGTTTCACTTCGGGCAGATAGAAATTGAGGGTATAAAAACCGCCCCAGTTGCTTCCTGCTTTCACAAAACTGCCATCGGGGTGGGTGGCTATCCAATGCGGATTTTGGCGCACGAGGTCTGAGTTGGCTGCTGCAGCCAGAGGTGCCAGCCACAAACCAGCCTTGTAGCCCGCTGCGTGTATGCGTGTGGTGAGGGGCAAAAGTCCGTGCGGAAAATCATTTTTCAGGCTGAACCAATCGCCCACATGGGTCTGATAGCCATCGTCTATCTGAAAATATTCGATGGGGATTTTATTATCTATGAAGCCGGAAAGTACTGCGTTGAGTTTTTCCTCGCTTATGTTTTCGTAAAAAGAATACCAGCTTGTATAGCCTGTGGTCTTGGGTGCAGCTATGGCCGGCAGCTCCATTTTTTCAGCCCAGAATCTGAAAGCCTCTTCCGGTGCGGCATTTATGAGTGTAAAATCGCCCAGATGCAACTTATCGGTGCCAAATAAATGTTCCACTTCGGGGCAAAGGCTTATGTTTTTCGAATCGTGATTCAGTTCTATGCGCGTAAATGCCAGGTGATCTGAAAGCGATGCCAGCAGGGTTATTTTTCCATCTTCCTCGTGCCTGTATGCAAAAGTGTAGCCGTGCAAATGCCCGCGTTTGTGTGGATACTTATAAAACCAATAATCGCCATATGAGGTAAGGACTTCATGGAATCGTGAGAAGTATATACCAGCGTATCTGTCCACGATTGGTAACCATTGAGCACCCAGTTATCTTGCTCCGAAATATTGATGGGAGCATCAATGCTTATATGTTTTATTTCAATGGGAAAGAGCGGATATAACCACAATCTGTATGTATGTGCATGCCTGTCTATCTTATGCCGTATTTCGAGCGAAAAATGAGCACACTGGTTCTGACCTCCAAATTGAAAATTAATGTGGGTATCATCGTCTGCTATGGTATATATTATTCTTCCTGAAAGCACTATTTCTTATTCATTTTCTTATCTACCCTTTTCACTTCTACTATCCCCTTCACACTTCTAAGGGCATCCATTACGCTTGTCAAATGCACTGTACCATTTACATAAACGGTAATTTCCCCTTCAAACCAACCTTTTCTATCAGAATTGATGTTTATTGACTGCATATTTACCCGCACGCCTTTTGATATGACATTTGTAATATCAGAAACCAGCCCAATGCTATCGTTTCCACTGAGATAAAACGTGGCCAGAAACTGCCGGTCAGCAGCATCGTTTTGCCATTTAGCTTTAACCAACCTGTAGGGGAAACGCGAAATCATATCCTGTGCATTTGGGCAACTGGTTTTGTGTATTTTGGTGCCTTTGTAAACAGATACGAACCCAAAAATACTGTCACCGGGAATGGGATTACAGCATTTGGCCAGTTCAAATTCTATTCCAGAGGTGTGATTGTCGATGACTAGAAAATCGCCACTTTTACGAGTAACCACCTCGTCCTGCATGCTGGTAAGTTTCTCGAGCACAGCATTGTATTCCTGCTTTGCCGGAGCCACAAAAACATCATACATGCTTGCTTCGGTAAGAGCTATTCTGTTGTTCCCTACAGCATTGTAAAAATCTATATAAGCTTCAATTTTGAAATAATCCATAAGCTTGCTCACGGTTTTGTCAGAGAACTCTTCCTTCACCATTGGGTACTTGCCTCTTAATTCTTCGAATTTTTGTTTTACAAATACTTTACCTTCTTCAGCGTGCTTATTTTCTTCCGTTTTCAGAAAATGTTTAATTCTGTTTTTGGCTTTAGTAGAAATCACTATTTCAAGCCACTCAGGTTTGGGTTTTTGTTTTTTAGATAAAAGTACTTCTACTCTATCGCCATTGAGCAACACATCTTTAATAGCCACCAGTTTACCGTTGGCCTTTGCGCCTACACATTGCTCTCCCACACTGGAGTGAATGGCATAAGCAAAATCGAGTACAGTGGCGCCTTTGGAAAGTTTAATGAGTTCACCTTTGGGGGTGAACACAAAAATAGTATCGGAATAAAGTTCGGCCTTGGCTTCATTTTTCTCCTCATCTTCGTGCAAATGCGGATTTTCGAGCACCGAGCGAAGTTGGTCCATCCAGTTGCTGTTGCTGTCGTCGCCTTTCACTTCCTTGTATTTCCAGTGGGCAGCGTCGCCCTTTTCTGCTATATCGTCCATTCGGCGGGTACGTATCTGCACTTCTACCCATTTCCCTTCGGGACCTATCACCGTAGTGTGCAGCGACTCGTAACCTGAGTCTTTAGGGGCCGATATCCAGTCGCGCAAACGTCGCGGATTGGGTTCCCACACATCGGTTATCATGCTATAAACCTGCCAACAAGCAGCTTTCTCGTCTTTCAGGTCGGGGTACTCATCGTCCAGAATAATGCGGATGGCAAAAAGGTCGTATATCCCTTCGAAAGTAACTTCCTGCTTGGCTATTTTGTTGTAAATGGAATGTATGGATTTTGGGCGCCCTTTTATTTCGCAATGAATATTGCGCTTGCTAAGCTCCTCTTTTATAGGCTCTATGAAACTGGAAATGTATCTCTCTCGGTCGTCTTTGGTTTCTTCTAGTTTTCCGGCTATGAATTTGTACATGTCGGGTTCCATGTGTTTCATGCCCAACTCTTCCATCTCGGTTTTTATGTGGTACAAACCCAACCTGTGCGCCATGGGCGCATATATATAATAAGCCTCGCGCGCCAGTGTCATCCGCGCATTGTCCGACACCGTTTTGGCATTGCGCAGCGCATTGAGCTTCAGCGAAGTTTGTACCAAAACAACCCGCACATCGTCGGCAAGTGTCAGCATCATCTTCCTGAAGTTTTCAGCTTGCTCAACGAGGTACACTTTTTCGGGACGTGCATATTTTTTTTCGCGCTTGGTGAGTTTGGAGGTAAGCTGCGCAGAACGCTCTGAGAATGCATTTTCAATGCCAAAAACCCGGGCAGTATCCAGCTTATTTATTTCTTCCAATGAGTTTATTACACTCATAATTCGGGCATAATAATGTTTTTCAATATCTTCGGCAGAAATGATGCCCAAACTGAAAGGAGCATATAGCAAGGTAGAAAAAGTAGCAGTAGAACGCATACCAATTTCCAGCGAACAAATAAGTGCTGCATCCAAAGCCCGTTGAAGTTCAAATTCAGTTTCGGGATTCTGAAGCAATGTATTTTTATAAAGTAGCTGTATCTGATTGAGTTGTTCTATACGCAAGGGCGCTACGAATGCGCTCAAGTGCTTATATATGAGACCAAATTTTTCATCTACTGAAAGACCGGTGCGGAGTAGGAGTTCTTTTTTTTCCATAAATCTGAACTTAAAATTCGGCGCATATTCATACTCAATCTTTCATTATTCTAATGAAATGCAACAACTTCCAGCAATCGAATACCCACATACGGGCACGGGTGCTATTCAGGTTGCGGGTCATGCTATGCTGCCACTGTGCAAATATAAATTCAACCAGCCACAAAAGCCTGATTTTTTTAAGAATTATGTATGTTTGGTACAATTTATTGCTCTGCAAATGTTTGCGATGCACTATTTCGGAGTGTATCATCCATTTCAGGTTGCCCAGCGCGCTGAGTGTTTTTAGCAAGAAACCTTCGTTGGTTTCAAGGCCACTGTGTATCAAGGAATTATCTATATGCCTGATTTCTATATTTTTATCAAAAAGTTCGAAACCCAACAAGGTATCTTCGTGCCCATAGTGTGAAATCTGCTCATTGAAGCGGATTTGCATGAACAAATTTTTGGGAATGAGAAAATTGAAGCCAGAAAAAGACAAAAATGGAGTTTTATTTCTGCTATCGACAGTTCTCACCTCTCTTTTTTGGCCATATTTCCAACGTAAAAAATGTATATCATCGGGTATCTGGGGGCTATATGCAACTCCGCCAACCAGCACGCCCTCAAACGGCAATGCCTGCAGGTAGTTTCTGATAAAATGGGGCGAATGTACAACAGCATCGCAATCCAGGAACAGCAAATAATCGTAATACGCCCTGGTAGCCATCATGTTGCGAATGACAGAGCGGCCATGATTGGAACCCAGCGCGATAAAATAAACATGGGGAAGCCCTTGGCAAGCCTTGCGGTTGAGCGCTATAAAATGCTCAGTGCTGCCATCGTCGCATACTATTATTTCAAATGAAATCTGATTATCTGATAATTGATCATGCAAATCTGCCACCAATCTGTTTAAATCGAAGTTGAATACCGGAATTAAAACAGAAATCATACTTTCACCAAATTTTGCCTCTGAATTTAGTATTTTTATGTGGTTAAATATCAGATTTCAAAAAAAACCGTATATTTAACGTCAAATTGAACTAACGGTTCAGGTAGATGCAGTTTATAAATGTGAATGTCAACATTTTTTTAAACCGTATATACAGTACCGTTTACTTAACACAAAGATACTATATTTGGAAATATATGCGAAGACTAAATTTATTCACAATGAAAATTCCATTCAATAAATTGGCAGCTATGCTGGTATGTACCCTGTGGTGCATGCAAATAGCTTGGGCACAAACAGATAACACAACAAACAAAGTACCTCTGAGCGATCGGATTGCCAATTATGATATTTCGGCCACCTACAACCCCGATACTAAAATAATAGATGGCCAGATGACCCTGAGTTGGAAAAACACTTCGAACGATACTTTGTACGAAATGCAGTTCCATACTTATCTGAACGCTTTCAAAAATACCCAAACCACTTTCATGAAAGAACGTGGTGGCAATATGCCTTGGGATAAAAAAACAGTATCGGACCTGAATTGGGGTTGGATAGATGTTTTGTCCATTAAAACTAAAAATGGCCTCGACCTTACCGATAACACCACGTATATACAACCCGACGATAAAAATGAAAACGACCAGACTGTGCTCAGGCTCAGAATGGGAGCCGATACCATTTTCCCGGGCGAAACGGTAGTGTTGGAGATGACTTTCAAATCGAAATTACCCAAAGTAATAGCCCGAAGCGGCTGGGCCGATGATTATGTACTGGTGGCTCAGTGGTTCCCCAAAGTAGGGGTATACGAGCACTCAGGCATTCGCAATGTATGGGCGGGAAAATGGAATTGCCACCAATACCACTCAAATTCAGAGTTTTATGCCGATTATGGTGTTTATAATGTGGATATTACACTGCCTGAAGACTATATAACCGGTGCAACAGGCTTATTTGAAAAAGAAAGAGCCAATACCAACGGTACAAAAACTGTTTACTACAAAGCTGAAGATGTGATAGATTTCGCATGGACTGCTTCTCCCCGATTCAGGGTGATAGAAGACAAACATGCCGGTATACTTATTCGTCTGCTAGTGCAGCCCGAACACGCTTATCAGGCCGACAGATATATTGGCTCATTGAAAATAGCCATTGATTATTTCAACAAATACCTGGGTGTGTTTCCATACCCATCTATGACTGTGGTAGACCCACCTATACGCGGACAAGCAAGCGGTGGAATGGAATATCCTATGCTCATTACTGCAGGTACTATGTGGGGTATGCCTGAAGGTATAAAGATGGCTGAAATGGTAACAATACATGAATATGGCCACAATTATTTCATGGCTCTGCTGGCTACCAATGAGTTTGAGGAAGCATGGATGGATGAAGGAATGAACAGCTACTACGAAACCCGCATCATGGACGAAAACTATGGCGATGCTTCGTTTGTAGATTTCATGGGCTTCCGCATGAGCGACTACGATATGCAAAGAGGTGGATATGTGTATAGCTCAAATCCACGTATTGCAGAATCTACGCGCAATTCTTGGCAATTCCCTGCCGGTTCTTATGGAATGCTCAATTACAACAAACCTGCTACATGGCTCAATGCACTCGACCGTATGATTGGCCGCGAGACCATGGACGAGCTCATGAAAACGTATTACGACCGTTTCAAATTCAAACATCCTACTGCCAAAGATTTTATAGCCGTAGCCAATGAGGTTGTAACCAAAAAACACGGCGATAGATTTGGTAAAAACCTGGATTGGTTTTTCGACCAGGTACTTATGGGCACCCATGTGTGCGACTATGCTGTGAAACAAGTATACAACAGGCCCCTCACCCAACCCGGTGGCATGTACGACAAAAAAGATACCCGCATATTTGTAAGCCCCGAACAAGTTGGAACAAAATTTAAAGCTACCGTTGAAATACAGCGTGTAGGCGATATGCAAATGCCTATAGAAATAATGGTTATCTTCGAAAATGGAGAAGAAAGACTCGAAAAATGGGATGGCCTGGGTACAGAGCTAAAACTGGAATTTGAAACTGAAACCAAACTTGTTTCTGTAATAATAGACCCGGACAATAAGCTTACCATGGATATAAACAGAAGCAACAACAGCTTCACCCTGCAACAGGACCACCGTGCTATATGGAAATACGGAGTTGAATTTCTGTTCTGGCTGCAAAATCTGCTTTTGGTAATCGTTTCTTTTGCATAATGTTTTATACGAAAAAAATAAGAATATGACTATAACAACCGCCTTTACCCGAGGATTTACCGTAGCAGCCAAAACCCCAAAAATGGTGCTGCTGGTTTATTTCTTCAATTTTGCCCTGTCTGCTTTTGTGGCGCTGGCCTTTGTAGACGGCATGCAAAATGCTGCCGGAAATTCAATGATACTTCAATCTCTACTCGAAAAGTTTCACGGGGGCAATGTGACCGATTTTCTGAACAACGATGGCAGTGTGCTCAAAGCATACCTTTCGCAGGTAAAATGGGTATTGCTTATGTATTGGATAGCCACCATTTTTCTGAGTGGCGGTATCATAAAAACCCTGAATAAAGAAAAATTTAATGTAGGTACCTTCTTTGGTGCTACCGGATACTATTTCTGGCGTTATCTGGGACTAGCTGTACTTATGCTGGTGGTACACATTATAGTATTGGCCATTTTTATAATACCTACTTCTATCATACTGGAGGCTCAGTGGCCGCAGATGAGCTCTGAACGCGACCTGATATACATCATCATGGGTGTGGCTGCCGGATATCTGGCGGTACTGGGTGTGATATTCATGATTGCCGACTACGCCAAATTCTACCTGATGCTCTACGATTCAGTAAATGTTTTCAAAGCATACTGGAAAGCCAGTGGTTTTGTGATGCGTAGGTTATTCAGGGTATATGCGCTGTATCTGATGATTATGCTTATTTCTTTCATATTTGTGTATTTATTCATAAAACTGAATGAAGACATTGCCATGCACACCACGGCTGCCATATGGCTTACCTTCCTGGTTCAGCAACTTTTTGTGTTTATACGTACATGGTTCCGCATTTGGCTGTATAGCTCTGAACTTGAGTTATTTGCCGCCAACTATATACTCGATAGCAAAGAAGCATTTGCAAAAGAATATTTCAACGACATGGAGCAAAAGATAGTTGCAAATAGCATAGCAGAGAAATCTGCGAAAACAAATGAGCAAACTACTACTGCTGCTGCCGAAACCCAAACTGCAAGCAAAACTGAAACTCAGCAAACCACCACCAAGGCAGAAACTAAATCTACCGCCCAAACTGAGGAAAAAACAGTAAAAACTGTTACCACTGAGCATACCAAATATATGCCACAGGTAACTACCGAAGAAGCTTTAGTAGAAGAGCTAAAACAGACAGAAGTGAAGACTGAAGTAAAGCAAACGGAAGTGAAGCAAGTTGAAGTGAAGCAAATTGATCTGAACAAAACAGAAGTGAACCAAACCGATGTGAAGCAAACTGAAGCAAGCAAGACTGAGGTAAAACAAGATGCTGTAGTAGTTGAAAATACAACCACCACCGAAACTGCTACCGACGAAATGATGCAGAAGATGTACGAACAGGAAAATTCAACTACCTCAGTTCCCGATGTGGACTATGATGTTTACAACGACTACGATGACGGAGATCCGAGAGGGTAATGCATATAAAAGTAGGCAGATGTTATAATGGGACGCAGATTGGACTGATTAGACGGATCTAACTGATTTTTTAATGGGACGCAGATTCTATAATGGAACGCGGATTAGACTGATTTTACTGATCAAACTGATTTTTTTTTAGATCAGTATTCATCAGTTCGATCTGTCTGATCTGCGTTCTATTCATTTAATGGTGCGCAGTTTCTATAATGGGACGCAGATTGGACTGATTAGACTGATCTAACTGATTTTTTTTTAGTTCAGTATTCATCAGTCAGATCTGTCAGATCTGCGTTCTATTCCTTAATGTGACGCAGATTAGACTGATTTTACTGATCAAACTGATTTTTAAAGATCAGTATTCATCAGTCCGATTTGTCAGATCTGCGTTCTATTCATCATCTATTTCCATTCCCATACCATTCATAATCAATTCCCAACTGTGCACAATTGGATTTTCACCGTTTGAAGTTATTTGTAAAGGCTTTCCTTATAACCTGTGGCTCTTTTCCAAAATTAAGCAATAAGCCAACTTCAATTTCTGTTGCTTGCAAATAATTGAGCAATTGTGCCTCGTGGGCATCTTCGAGGAATTCAGCAGCTTTTAGTTCTATAATAACTAAATTGTTAACTACAATATCAGCGAAATATTCCCCCACTATTTCATTGA
>JFJP01041012.1_pt1 | contig 11140 bp, 10 predicted proteins | sample 431651 | NCBI WGS metagenome assembly JFJP01 (sample SAMN02602958, study PRJNA72255) | Microbial mat metagenome, whole genome shotgun sequencing project. | biome: fresh water; feature: sink hole; material: water; isolation source: purple microbial (photo- and chemosynthetic) mats found in... | reverse complement strand
ATATAATACAGGTATATCAAAATCTAGTTTTTTCATACTTTTGATTTTAAATAAAAATGTATTTTTAAACAATACTTATAGGCTTAATATAGTTCTTGATACATATCAAATAAAGCAGTAATTAGTAATTCTTGAAAAATCTCTTTAAGATTTATTTTATTACCAAGTAGATCATATAAAATAAACATATCTTCACTTTTTTTTATTATTTGATATATAAGTGCGCTATCATGATTTTTTATATACTCAATTTCTATATTATTAAGTTCAATATCAAATTTATGTTCTTTTATACTTATTATATTCATTTGTATATCTTTATATTTGATAACTTTAGATGTAGTAAGTTCGTGATATAATTCTTGAGAGGCATCATCTTGTCCTATAAAAATAAATAAATAAAATTCATCTTCATTTTCTTTTAAGGTTATTTCATAGCAATTAATAATAGATAAACTAAAATCATATGATTCATTCTTAAATTTTTCTCTTAAGATTGGTATATAATATGATGCGCTCTTATAGTTATGAATTCCTCCAATATTACCTTCTTTATATTTAGGTGATATTTTCTGTAATTTTAGTTCTGGTAAATGATATTGTTTTTTGCAATAATCATAAAATGATATATTAAATAAATAAGAAGATATATTCATAATAATATATTATATATTTATTGAATCATATTTAATTTCTATATTATTTTGATTAAGAATTCTTCTAAATGTTATACTATCTTTAATTTTTTTATTTAGATCGATATAATGTTGATTTAAGTATACAAATACATTACATGTACCATCCTCAAATAAATCATTTAATTTTATATACCTATAATCGTACCTTTTGATAATTTTAATACTAATATTTCGCCTTCTTTAAATATTTCTGGTTTTTCATTTAATAGATTTTCTCTAATTACTACTGTTTTTATTACTGATTCGTCAGCTATACATGTAAATGCATATGTAGCTCCTGTATTTTTAACAATACGCAGTGTAATGCTTATAATTTCTACAATTACTAACATACTATTATTATTACTTTCTAATAAACAAATATTTAAATCTTTTAACGTGCTTCTTATTTTTTTCATAGGAAAATTAAAATAAAATCCAAACACTTTATGTTCCATCTTTGCCTCATCAAGAAAGAAGGTAATACTTTTATTAGCTTCTAATATATGTTCATCTCCAAGTATTGATGCAAAATTTTCTGATAAATATTGTCTTGAAATATTAAATATATCTAGTGATCCAGAGTATACTAATCCTTCCCATACCTTTTTATTTAATATATTTTTATTCTTATTACAAAAATCATAAATATTATTATATGGTTTATGTTTTGCGATTTGTATTGCAATATCCATACTAATTGATTTAATTGCCGCTAATCCAAATCTTACATTTTCATTTTCTATAACAAATATAGCTTCAGAATAATTTACACAAGGGGGCAATACAACTATTTTTTTAACTCTTAATGCAAAAATATAGTTTACTATACTTTCTTTAATTTCTTCATTAATGCAACTATTAATAAACTCTCGAATATAATGTGTTTTTAAATATGCGCAGTAGTATCCAATTAGAGAGTATGGAGCTGCGTGCGATTTATTAAATCCATATGATGAAAATTCATTCATTAACTCAAAAAGTTGTTCTGCCGCTTCTTTTTTTCCTCCTCTTTTGATCATACCTGATATAAATATATTTTTATGTTTTGTCATTTCTTCAGGTTTTTTCTTACCCATTGCTCTTCTCAAAAGATCTGCCTCGGCAAAAGAATATCCTGCGCATACTCTTGCAATTTCCATCACTTGTTCTTGATATACTATAATACCGTATGTATCTTTAAGTATAGGTTCAACTAAACTATCAAGATAGGTAATTGCTTCTTTTTTTTCCTTTCTTGCAATATAACTTGGTATGCTTTTTAGAGGCCCTGGTCTTGCTAAGGCATTAATATCAATTAGTTCCTTAAATGTTGTTGGTTTTATTTTTTTTATAATATCTATTAATAGATTGCCTTCAAATTGAAATACTCCTTCTAAATCTCCATTTCTAAATAATTGAAATGTTTGTATATCATCTAATGGTATATGATACAGGTTTTTAATTTGTGTTTGCTTAATTGTTTTATCAAGTATTGTAAGTGTTCTAAGTCCCAAAAAGTCAAATTTTACACCTCCAACATATTCTAAATCAGCTAGATTAAATTGAGTAACTAAATTATTACTATCTTGTATAAGTGGACAGATATCATATATAGGTGTATCACAAATTACGACACCAGCTGCGTGTTGAGAATAGTTTCTCACAAGTTTTTCTAATGTTAGTGCAATTTCAAATATTTTAGGATATTCTATTTGATATTTTTTAACTTGAGGTATTTTTATTGCTTCTGAAAGTTTTACTGGAGATACTGGATTAATTGGTATTGAATTTGCAAGAACTTTTCTGATACCAAAAGGTAAACCAAATACTCTGGATACATCACCTAAAGCACCTCTTGCTTGAAATGAACCAAATGTAATAATATTAGCAACATTATATTCTCCATATTTTTTATGTAAATAATCAATAACTTCTTGTCTTCTAATTGTACAAAAATCAATATCAAAATCAGGTAATGAACTTCTTTCTCTATTTAAAAAACGCTCAAAAATAAGTCCATAAGCAATTGGATCAATATGAGTAATATTTAAACAATATGCAATTAGAGAACCTGCTCCCGATCCTCTACCAGGTCCTATAGGTATATTATTATCAATTGCATATTGACAAAAGTCTGATGTTAGTAAAAAATATACTACAAAGTTTTTTTCAGTTAGCACTTCCAGTTCTTCATTTACTCTTTTCCAATAATTTTCTTTATCTTGCGCATTTCTTATATATAAACCCTCAATTATTTTAAGTGCTATTACTTTAGTAGCTTCATTACTATTTTCATATTTTAATAAAAATGATTTAGCGTAATCATTCATTTCAATATCAATCTCATATTTATCAAAAGCAATAGGTATTCTTGGACTATGAGATTTAATAATAAAAGAACATTTTTTTGCTACTAATTCTGTATTTAATATACCTTCTTCAAGAGCATCGCCTAAAAATGCAAATTCTTTTTTTATTTGCTCAGTATCTTTAAAATAATATGATTTTAATGGCCAATTTTCAAATTCATCCGCAAAATATCTTGCATTATCCTTTATTTTATGAAATACATATAATGATTCAGCTTGATTTTCTTTTAGAAAGTATACGGGACTAATAATAACAATTGGTGTATTTGTATTAAAAGCTAATGCAAGAACAATTTCTTTATTCTTTATATTTTGTATTTCAATAAATACATTATTTATACCAAATACTTTTTGTAACTGAGTAAGTCTTTCCTCTAATAGTTGCATATCTCCAGATTGATAAAAAATAGAATCTTCTCCTCCTGTTAGACATATAATACCTTCAATATCTGTAAATTCCTCTAAAAATGCCTGATTTCCTTTTCTTATATATATTTGACTAAGTATATATGATAATTTTCGATAACCAACTTCATTTGAAATATATAGGGCTAAATAACCATAGTTTGATATATTAACTAAACATCCTAAAATAGGTTTAAATTTGTTTTTGATATATAACTTTGAAAACTCTACAGCTCCACATAAGTTCATTCTATCACACATACCTATATATGTTTCATTAAGCAAACCAAGAGATTTTGGTTGTATAATACTTTCGAATTTAGAATACGTTGATAGTAATCTTAAATTATGATATTTCATATAACTAGTGTATTATTAATTTTTTGTCAATAATTAATATCTATTGTATTATGTATGAATTTGTTTGCAGCAATAGAACAAAATATTAATATTAATATAGAACTTAATTTTTTGTTAAATAACTCTGAACTAATAAATATAAATTCAAGTGAAGAAAATATATTAAATCAACTTAGATACTATAATATAGATGTTATTAAAGTTAGTAAAGTAAATCACAATATTAAAATATATTTAGCTAATAATATATGGGAACTTAATTATGATCGTACAAGAACTTAATAATTTATCTAACTATATGATAAAATCAGAAGTTGATCCTCATGTAAATCGTATGATTACAGCATATAAAGATTTATTAAATGATTATAATCAAGAATTACAACAAGAAATTTCATATGATGTTAAAAGTCTATTATTTAATACACACAGAGAGTATAATATACCTCCTAGTACTGTAATATTTTGCTCTACTTCAAATAAAATTGAAATTAATACAGATTATATTATTACAACTGAAAATGGACAAATTTTTAAATCAATGACTAACATTGAAATAAATAATATTGATTATAAAATATTTATGAAGAATAATACTCTAATTTTTGATATTACAAAATATGAAAATATAAATACAATTAGTTTTTTCACAAACTTAGAAAATATGGATGCAATTTTTGGAGATAAATTACTTATATCAGCTCAAATATATAGATTTGAGAGTTATTATGAAAATATTATATTAGAGGGTAATAATGATTTTACATTACTAGAATATCTACATAATAATAATATTGGTCATATTTTTAAAATAAATGTATCAAATATTTATGAAAGAAATTTTCAAATACATATACAACCTAGAAAACCTATATATATTGATTATTTTTATGTAAATTGTATACCGATACAAAACAAGTTTCAAGTTAATATTATCTCTGATAATATAATAACAACAGATCATAAAATACTTAGTATTGATAAAGTAGAACAAAGTGGTAAAATTCTACCATCATTTACAGAAAGTTTTAATGGATATTTTTGCTCAATACAAAATAATAAGTATATACTTAGAAGCAATAATAAAGAAAAAAAGAATATTACACTTACTTGTTGTTCCTCTGATTTAATTTTTTCAGAATTATATTTTAAAGATTTTGTGCCATGCACTATAAATAAAAAACAAAAAATAGTCAATATGTTTACTTTTGATAAAAATAGAATTACTACTATTTTATTGCAGTGTATACACTCACAAACTCTTGAGGAATATTTTAAATATGCATGTAACTTATGCAATATTTTCTGTTCATTTAATGTATATAATATAAACATAACAATAGAAGTAATACCAAAAATTATTGATCAATATCTTATAAGTACTCGTGTTTATATAATTAAAGCTAATTATAGTAATAATAATTTTATTATAATGAGAAAAATAGAAGAACTTCTTCAGCAGAAATTTGATTGCAAATTGGAGAGACAATATGTATAATAATATATTCGGAGCATATGGTACATTACCTCTTTGTTACACTGAGAGAATTTTATTTGCTAATCGAGATTTTTATAACTTTTGTCAAACATTTGTGCCTAGTCGTAATTTTAGTACTTATATAAATAATATTCAAATTATATTATTCTATCTTACTTATAATAAAAATAAATCAGAAAACAATGTTTATAAAATGTTACCTGTTAATAAATCGTATAATACTATATCGGTAGCTCAAGTTGGATTATTTTTAGTTGGAAAATCCGTTGCATTTGATGAATATGATAAAAATATGCAAATAATGACAATTAATCAATATTTATTATAAAATTATGGCAAATATATTAAGAAATAAACACAAAAAGTAATAAAATAATATATGGAATTAAAAAAGATATTGGTGGTTGATGATTTGCAGATTTATCATAATACTTTAGCTTCGTACTTGAAAGAATATAATCTATACTTTGCGTATAATGGACAAGATGGATATAATATAGCTAAAGAAATTATTCCTGACTTAATTATTATTGATAATCATATGCCTATTATGACAGGAGAAGAAATGATTAGTAAAATATATGATAATAGTCAAACAACCAATATTCCTATTATACTTATGAGTGCTCATTATATTAATGTTGGATGTCCATTTATCTATAAACCATTTGATAAAAATTCTATTATAAATATTGTTAATAATATTTTTCAAAAAACAATAAGTATTTAATATTCTACTTGATATAATAATAAACCTTTTGCTGATGCAAGAGAAGTATGTATACTTACTTGCTTAGCATTTTTATAATCTAAGAAATTTTGTAAAGACCATTTATTTTGACCTACCTTGAGTAGTGCTCCAATTATATATCTTACTTGATGATGCATAAAAGATTTAGCATTAATCTCTATACATAGAAAATTTACATCAAATTCTTTATATTCAATAAAATTAATATAATTAATAGACCTTATTCTTTTATTTTCATATTTTTTTGGACAAAAAGAGCTAAAATCATGCAATCCTATTAAATAATTTGATGCCTCTTTCATTAGATCTATATTTATTATTTTATATAAATAACATCCTATATTAATAAAAATAGATGGTTGAAAGTAAAATAAATAATGATAAGTACGAGATTTTGCGCTAAATCTAGCTGAAAAATCATTATCTACAAGTTTAATGCTTTTAAATACAACCTTTCTATTTCTAAGTATCATATTTGCTTTTTGTATAAAATAGTTATCAAGATTTATATCTATAGAAAATGATACATAATTATTTAGTGCAGATACTTCTGCATCTGTTCTACCAGCAATACAAAGATCATTTACATATTTTCTTGTAATTATATATATTGTTTCTCGAATTACAAAGTATAGAAATTTATCATTATTACCATTCCATCCAGAAAAATCAGATCCATGATATGAAATTTGTATGCAATATTTGCAAACCATAATAAAATATTAATATAATTTTAAATATAAAAAAAATCAAATGCAGAATATACTGGATCAGTGTTTTGTAGTGCCCAATTTAAAGCATCTATACGATCTGCAGGACACTCTAATAACTCTTTTTCTAGATCATTAAAAATCTCAGTATGAAATATTCTTTTTTGTTTATAAAGCAAATATGTTGGTATTCTGCGATTACTTTTAGATGATATAGCTCTAACTTCTAATATATTACAAGAAATATTATAAAGTTTCATAAGTGTTTTTATTAAATTTCCTCCTTGATTAATTTCAATAGCAATTTCAATAGGAGTATAACTATCTATTATTTGTTTAATAATATATATCCATATATCTGGAGTTGCTCTTGTTGAATAATCACCTAAAATATAATAATTTCTTTGTTCATCTATACCAATAAGTATAATACCTGTTACTCCTGTTGCAACAGCTGGATCAATACCTATACGATATTTAATTATTTTTTTTGGTTTTTGATAAACTATATCGCTTCTATTCCACAGCGTTTCTGATATAGTTTTACCATAAATTTCCTGTTGACCAAACTGAGTATTTTCAAAATTAGCAATATTCTGTTTAAAATTAGAACTTAATTGTTCATTTTGATAACTAGATCCTTCTGTGAGAAATACAGCATCACTTGCTTTTAATTTGTTAATAGTTGGTATATCTTTTGGTGTAGTAGTGATAATAATACGAGAAATACCTATTCTAAGTGATAAGTATACTTGTTGTAATAATGCTTCTGTATTTTTAAACTTTACTAACTCATCAATCCATACAAAATCAAAAGAATATCCTCTTAAACTATCAAAATAACTACCATTAAATAAATATATTTTTGTTTCAAGTATTTGTATATATCGAGTAGAAGTACCATATTCATTATTATTAAACTCAATAATTTTTTCTAACATAATATGGCGGGCTTCAAAAATAGTATTTGCAATTAAAGCAAGAGATTTAATCATTTTATTTTGAATAAGTAAATTTATATTATATGCGCCTGCTGTTGTTTTACCAAAACCTCTACCAGCTAAAATTAACCAAATTCTCCAATTGCCACTAGGATATTTTTGATTATCTCTTAACATAATAAAATATTATATATACTAGCATAATTTTTTGCAATATTATTGGCTAAATTAGCCACAAATGTATTTAGTGATATTTTAAATTAGTATATAATACACTTATGAAGAATAATTCACTATCATATATGCCTACAATGCCAGTTAGACATGAAGGAACATTAATGAATTCAGATCCTAAATCTATTTTATTTAAGAATAGAACTATTATTATGTTTGAAGAATTTAATGATAAATCTGCTGAATCTATTATTATACAACTTTTAGCTTTAGATGCAGAAAGTCATGGACCTATATATATAATTATTAATTCACCTGGTGGTAGTGTATATGCTTGTTTATCTATTGTAGATGTAATTGGAGGACTTAAAAGTCCTGTTTATACAGTAGGTTGTGGATTAGTAGCATCAGCTGCTATGGTATTATTTGCAGTAGGAGCAAAAGGACATAGATATACATATAAACATACAACATTTCTTTTACATCAACCATCTGGAGGAGCAAGAGGAACTGCAACAGATACAAAAATACAAATAGATGAAATGTTAAGACTTAAAGAATCATTATCTCAGTTAATTTATACTAGATTAAACTCAGAAGTAATTAAATACGAAGAATTATATGAAATGGCAGAAAGAGATAAGTATCTAAAAGCGGAAGAAGCTATAAAAATTGGATTAGCTGATCATATTGTAGTTGGTAACTTTGATAATAAAGTAAATGCATAATAATATATTTGATTATGACTGGTATGATATATATCAAGAAATAGATAATGAGTTATTTGTATTTTTTATAAGACCTCCTCGTAATATTTCTACACTCACATTTTATTTAGAAAACATTATTAATAAAAATCCAAAATATATTATTGCTTGTGAAAGCTGTATATCTCTATTTTATTCATATACAAATATAAATATTATATATAAAAATAATAATTATTTTGATTCTGAATTTTATATTGATGTCCAAAAAAAATATAGCCATAAAACGCAACTAATAGGTATTACAGGTAGTTATGGTAAAAGCTCAGTATCATATTTTTGTTATCAAATTTTAAGTCAAAATTATAAAACATTTTTATCTTCTTCAATTGGTATTGGATCAAATGATTTAAATACCAGTGTATTTACAACACCATCATACTTATCTTTACAAAGACAATTATATTATGCTAAAGCTGAAATAGCTGTAATTGAAATATCATCTCATGCTATTGATCAAAATAGAATATATAATCTTAAATTTATAGCATGTATATTTATTTCTTTCGCGGAAGATCACATTGACTATCATGGTACAATCGAAAACTATAAGAATACAAAACTTAAACTTAGAAATTATACAAATATATTTATAGTACATAAATCTATTAATTATATATCTGATATAATATATCCAAATAAAAATTATTATTATGATAATAACTATTTTTACATAAATAAAAAGAAATTTCAGTTTAACATCTATAATTGGCAAAGAGAAAATATGTTATCTGCTCTAGTACTAATAGATAAAGCTAATTTACAAATTAGTGAAAGTAATATTAATCTACCTAAAGGAAGAATGGAAAATATTTGTGATCATATTTATGTTGATGGAGCTCATACAGATACTCAAGTATATAATATTATATCTAAACTACAAGGCAATTGGATATTTGTTTATGGAGCCTCAGGTAAGAGAATTAGAATCGAAAATAACAAATATACTAGTCAAGATCTAAATGTTGGTAAATTTATTGCAAAATATGGTATAGCTATTATTACTACTGATAATGCAGGTAATATAGATCCTCAAAGTATTATTGATGAAATTTGTAAATATGATGATAGATGTATATCTATTTTAGATAGATTTGATGCTATTAAATATGCAATTAAATTAAGTATAGAGAAGCAATACAAATTACTAATACTTGGTAAATCTACAGAAACATATAACTATATAGAATATATAACTCATGTTTATTATTATGATGAAACTGATCTTATAAAACTTATTTATTCACAAAGTAAATTTATTAATTGATTTATTATTTCTTGATGATTTTGTATATAATTGGAAATATAACGATCTGTATCCGTATATTCATTTTCAGATTTATTAAAATACTTATTTAATATTGTTCGAGATGCTCCAGATATACCTAAAGCATTTATAATATCTAAATATGTAAATTTAATATTATTAATTTGATCATGAACTTTTCGATCATTAAGATTTGTAATCCATTCTTTATTCTTAAGTATTTTTATAATTTCAATACAAGGATATTGATTATATCTACGTAAAATATTTTCATTTAAATATTTAATATTTAATTGTTTAAAGAAATATAATGTTTGTTGATATATGCGCTCTGGACAGTTTAAACAATATGCATGTATTTCACTAAAACTAAGTAAATTATTACAATATACGCATTTATCTAATATTATATTTTCTCCATATTGGATAGTAGAAATATATTGAGGTACTATATTACCAACTCTTTCTATTTGTATAATAGCTCCAATACCAATTTTATTTTTATTTAAAAATCTAAAATTATGTCCATTAATATAATTAATTTTAGCTCCATCTATTATTATTTCTTGAATTTTACATCTAGGGATATATTCTCCAGATCTATTTACACTCCATTTAATATCTTCTACTATGCTTTGATAATAATTATTTATATACTTATAAGAAAAAGCATCTTTTGCGTATCTATTATTCATATTATAATTGTAATATTCAGATTTAATAACACTACCATCAATTGGATATTTATAACTTTCTTTCCATATTTGTTCTGCATATACTATAGCGTCTTCTATATTCTTTACAATATAATATTTAGGTATTTCAAAATACTGAGATAACCATTTTAAGTTTTCTATATGATTATTTTTATTATTACTAATTATTTTATATGCTACAAACTTTAAGTTATAGTTTTGTACTTGTTTATTTCTTAAGATACCAGCTACAATATTTCTATGATTACTAACATTATCTGTATATACCTCTCCTCTTATTTCTCCAGAGAAATTTTCTATAAATAAAGGCGCATTTGTATATAACATAAAAGGTAGTACATTTTCCCCTTGTTTGCCATCTCCTCTTAAAGCAGCACTTATACAAATACCTTCTTCATACTTTAAACTTAATGCAACTCCATCGATTTTAGGTTCTACAATTAATTTAAATTCATTATTAAGCATCTTTGCATGTTTATATACATCTTCTTTATTATATGCGCATTTTAGTGAGCTCATAATA
>JFJP01040494.1_pt1 | contig 11140 bp, 11 predicted proteins | sample 431651 | NCBI WGS metagenome assembly JFJP01 (sample SAMN02602958, study PRJNA72255) | Microbial mat metagenome, whole genome shotgun sequencing project. | biome: fresh water; feature: sink hole; material: water; isolation source: purple microbial (photo- and chemosynthetic) mats found in... | reverse complement strand
AAGAGGGGGCTCATAAATCCTATGTGGAAGCAGCATCTTTTGTTCCCGAAGCCCAACAAATTGCAAATGAAGAAGATGGTCACGAAAAGGAACTCATTGCAATGATTGAGGAAAAAAAACTCGATTATGTTGGATCAATTGTTTTGGGCCTAAATGATGCCTTGGTAGAACTTACCGGAACGCTAGCTGGATTAACATTTGCTTTGCAAAATACACGATTAATAGCAATTGCAGGTTTAATTACAGGTATTGCGGCTTCATTTTCTATGGCTGCATCACAATATTTATCAACTAAAGCCGAGAATAATGGATCAAATGCAATAGCATCATCCTTTTATACAGGTCTTGCATATGTTTTTACAGTAGTCATATTAATTCTTCCTTATTTTTTATTTACCAATTATTTTGTTTGTCTGGGATTAACGTTGACTTTTGCCGTTTTGGTGATTTTATTTTTTAACTATTACATTTCAGTTGCAAAAGACCTGAATTTTAGTAAACGTTTCTGGGAAATGTTTGTAATCAGCATGGGTGTTGCTGCATTTACATTTGGTATTGGTTATTTGGTTCGAATTTTTTTAGGAGTTGGTATTTAATTATTTGAATGATTTTTGAAAATATACTTTTTTTAACTAATTATGATGCAGTGGGATAAATTAATTTTTGCCAAAAGGTTAGGGCAGGAGAAAAAAGAAATTACAAACCCCGAAGAGATTCGTTCTCAGTTTCAACGCGATTTCGATCGCATCATTTTTTCCTCACCATTTCGAAGACTCCAAAATAAAACGCAGGTTTTTCCTTTGCCCGGAAGTGTATTTGTGCATAACCGGTTAACCCATAGCCTAGAAGTGTCCAGCGTAGGAAGATCATTGGCAAATCTTGTTGCCTTGGAGCTAAAAAAAAGATCAGACATTAAAAACAAAGAGATTCTGAATGAACTTGGGTCTATAGTATCGGCGGCATGCTTAGCTCATGATTTAGGTAATCCTCCCTTTGGCCATGCAGGCGAAGAAGCTATCTCGAGATTCTTTTTACAAGACAAAGGACAAGAGATCAGGTCGCAAGTAAAAGATACAGAATGGACTGACCTTATCCATTTCGAAGGAAATGCAAATGCGTTACGTTTGCTCACACATCAATTTGCTGGAAGGCGCAAAGGAGGATTTGCTCTCACCTATACAACGCTTGCAGCATTGGTAAAATACCCGCATGGTTCTGATGCACTAAAAGGAAAGGGAAAGAAATATGGGTACTTTCAATCCGAAAAGGATACATTTTTATCCATTGCAAATGAGTTAGGATTAAAAATAAGAAGTGAAAATCCTTTGATTTTTGTGAGACACCCTTTGGTTTATCTGGTAGAGGCAGCTGACGATATTTGTTATGAAATAATGGACATTGAAGATGCACATAAATTAAATATCCTCAGTACTCAAAAAACGTTCGATTTATTACTTGGATTTTTTGATAAAAAAGAAGATTGTAATTTCTATGAGCAGAAAGAAGTTGTTTTTAAGGAAGTTACTGATATTAATGAACAAGTTGCATACTTAAGAGCATCTGTTATAAGTAAGCTTATAAAAGAAACCGCCGCAGTGTTTATGTATAATCACGGCAAAATTCTGGAGGGGGAATTTAATACTAGTCTTGTTAAGGAATTAACAGGGATAAGCAGCAATGCATTTGAAAAATGTCAAAAATTGGCAATTAAAGAAATATACAATCATCCGTCTGTTGTTAAAATCGAATTATCAGGATATAATGTAATTGGGACCCTCCTTGATGAATTTGTTTCTGCATTAACAAAGCCCGACAGCGGATATTCGAAAAAAATTCTTTCAGTTATTCCTTCTCAGTTTAATATCGAAGACCAGCAATTTTATAAAAAAATAATGGCCATCGTTGATTTTGTTTCAGGCATGACAGACCTGTATGCTGTTGATTTATATAAAGATATTAAAGGAATTAATCTTTGATTTAAAAAAAATCGGTTAATATGAAAAAGAAAAAAATGAATTCATTACAAGTTCTCAGAAATGTGATAAAAATCAGAATAATAAGAAAACAACTTTACCAGATAGTTTAAAAAACTATTTGTTAGTTTATAACGAAACAGGAGCCGACATATTTGAGAAAGAAAATATTGATGATCTTTTTCCTTTATTAAAAAAAGAAAATGTTAACTGGTTTCATTTCAATTCTCTGCAGAGTAGTGATTCTGTCGAAAAGATTGGGAAACACTTTAATTTACATTCACTTTTGCTCGAAGACTTAGTATATATAGATTTGCTTCCTAAAGTTGAATATTATAGCGACCACTTACTTTTTACATTAAAAATGTTTCAAATAGATAAAGATAAAGAAATTAAGTATGAACAGTTAATTATTGTCTTAGGGCACAATTATTTAATTACGATTCAGGAAAATCCGGGCAATTTTTTTATTCAGGCTAAAGAAAGAACATTAAACCAAAAGGGAAAAGTGAATAAAAATGGAACCGATTATTTATTTTATGTTTTAGTAGATCTTGTTGTCGATAATTATTTTAATGTAATGGAATTTTTAAGAGAACAATTAGACGAAATTGAAGATTTATTAGTTGAATATCCAGATCAGAATTATATACATAGATTGCATGAAATAAGGAAGAAAGTTGTAACAGTTCGTAAATATGTATTTGGTTTATTGGAGTCGCTTCAAAACTTAATAAGCGATGAGCCAAATCAGATTGAAGAGTCGAACTACAAATACTTAAGGGATATTAAAGATCATGTGCAATACAATTTTGTGCTTGTTGAATCATTTAAAGAAGATCAACGAAGCTTGGTTGAACTAAATCAGTCGAATCAGGGCAATAACATGACACAGGTAATGAAAACGCTTACCATTATTACATCCATATTTATTCCATTAACATTTATAGTGGGTGTGTATGGCATGAACTTTCATTATATGCCTGAAATTGATTGGAAGTGGGGATACTTTGCCGTTATGTTTTTAATGCTGATAATAGCAGTAACCATGATTATTTATATGAAACGGAAAGGGTGGTTTTAGCGAATCCAGTATATGAAACGTTTTGTGTGTTTCACGTTAATTGCATGTAAATCAAAGTCACACCAGCAGCGGTCATAAGAGCTAAAGCCGCAAATCCAAAAAGGTTAATCATTTTAGTGTTTGTATCCTTACCCATTATTTTTTTGTTGTTGGATATGTGAAGAATAATTGCAATCAGAATCGGTGCAGTCAATCCATAAAGAATGGCAGAATAAATCAATGCTTTAACTGGTGAAATACCAATGTAATTCATCGCTAACCCCAAGATTAGTGAAATGGCGATGACAATGTAAAAACCTTTTGCCTTACTGAATTTCTTATCCAAACCTTCTTTCCAGCCAAATGTTTCGGTAATAATATAAGAAAGGGAACCACTCAAAACGGGAATTGCTAAAAGTCCAGTACCGATTACACCAATAGCAAAAAGCAGATAAGCTGAATCTCCCGCTAATGGTTTCAATGCCTGAGCAGCTTGCTCTACGGTGTCAATCTGATGAATACCCCCGTTAAATAAAACAGTCCCAGTAGTGAGAATGATAAAAAACATGACAATATTTGAAAAGAGCATTCCGAAATCCACATCTATCTTCATTTCGCGGATTATTTTTTTATTCACGATTAAGTGATTCTTCTTACTTTTCATGTCTTCCACTTCCATTGTTGTTTGCCAAAAGAAAAGATAGGGGGAAATGGTTGTTCCAAGGATGGCAACAAGAATGCCGATAAAGTTTTTATCAAATGTTATCGTCGGAATGAAAGTAGCTTTCAAAACGGCGATCCAATCCTGTTTGTATAAAAAAGGAACAATAAGGTAAACTAAAAGAACAATGCAGAGATATTTAAGTACAGCAGCAATTTTTTGATATGGCAAATAAATAATCAACACTAATAGTAAAATTGTGAAGAAGAAGCAAAAATAGGATGCATGAATTGAAGGAAATAATAGATTACCTACTGCTCCCATCCCAGCTATATCAGCACTAATATTCATTATAATAGCAGGAAAACTAAACAACAGCATTAAATACAAAATAGGTTTTGAATAATACGTTTTAATCGTTCCTGCTAAACCATGTGAAGTAGCCAGCCCAATTCTTGCGCACATTTGCTGAATGGAAGCCATTAGAGGAAATGTGATAAGTGCTGTCCAAAGAGTTGAAAGCCCAAATGCTGCTCCTGCCTGTGAGTAGGTCGCAATGCCCGAGGGATCATCATCGCTTGAGCCTGTTACAAGTCCAGGTCCAAGTATTTTCATAAAACGAAGAAATTTATAAAAAATGGTTGTTTTGTTTTTCATTTAGCTGTTTCAACTGAATCGATGATAAATATACAGCCATTATTAGTAAAAGAGAAATCGTACTATTTAGTTATATTAAAAACGCAGTGTAAATGTATTTCTTGAAAAATCAATAGTGATTGATAGCCACATATAGTAAATGGGCATAAGTGTATGAATGGGTTTTTAGATCTGTTTGTAATAAATATTTTCTGACCATTGAATAGGTCTAACTGATAAAAGGATTTAAGACTTAATTCTTTAAAATAGTTTTTACAAAGTAGAATTTACCGAGATCAATACTTTTTTAAATAGCATCTTCGCTGAATGTATCTCCTTGTGAAATGTCCCCACTCATAAATCCTTTTTTAAACCAATGCATACGCTGTTCGGATGTTCCATGAGTAAAATCATCAGGTACAACTCGACCGCGTGTCTTTAATTGTATAGCGTCATCACCAACAGCACCTGCAGCATTTAACGCCTCTTCAAGATCACCTTGCTCCAGCGCATTCATCATGTTTTGCTCATAATGAGCCCAGATACCAGCAAGAAAATCGGCCTGTAATTCTAGTCGAACCGTAAGTTCATTTGCTCTCGATTCGCTTAACTGTTGACGCTGAGCATGAACTTCTGGCAATATTCCTAGCAACTTCTGAACATGGTGACCAACTTCATGAGAGATAACATAGGCTATCGCAAAATCTCCATAAACCCCAAAACGGGACTCCAGTAAATCGCAAAAGCTTAAATCGATATATATTTTTTCATCGGCAGAGCAGTAAAATGGTCCGCTTGATGCACTTGCATACCCACAGGCTGATTCAACCTGATCTCTGAATAATACTAAAGTTGGTTTACGATAGGTATTCCCTTGCTCCTCGAATATTTTGCTCCAGATTTCCTCTGTATCTGCTAGAACAACAGATACAAACTGAGCTATTTTGTCCTCTTCAGTGCCTGATTCATAAGGGATGGATGTCTGTTCCTGCTGAGTTTGAAATTGCTGCAAAACTTCAGTTGGGTCTCCACCTAAGAACATTACAATAACTGCAATGATTATTCCAGTTAATCCCCCACCAATTGTGATGTTTTTTGCTGACATTCCACGACGGTCTTCAACATTTCCGCTTCCGCGTCTTCCTTTCCAAAGCATCGTATTAATAATTATTAAGTAATTTGATTTTTTTCATACTCATCAACAATCTGTTTTGCTTTTATATAATCTTTAATTGAAACAAATACTGCAATAGGTCCAGCCCCACCGGGTGATGTCCACCAGGGATTTAATGTGCCAAGAATTTCATCCATGACGAAGACTTCTATTTCGGCATTTTCAAGTAAGCTTTTTACCATTCCAACTTGCCATGGAGTTCCTGCGAACACTTCGATTGGGCCATTTTCCTGGTTCATCTTCATGATGATAGATTAAAATCATCTATAAAATTAATTGTATCTTCTTTTGTTTTGCAAAATTGAATGATATTAAAAAGCAGGTTCAAGTACCTGCTTTTTTAATATCTGATTAGGTTAATTACTTGCCACTTCGAATAACTGTTTTCAAGATGGTTTCATTTCCGGCAGTTATTTTCACATGATATAATCCCTGCTGATCGCCTAATTGTTTTGAAGTAATTGTTTCGGTATAATAACCTGCAGGTTGTTTTTGTTTCTGAATTGAACTTACTTTTCGTCCTGAATTGTCGAAAATAACAATTTCAACAGGACTGTCCTTTTGAATGTAATAATCTATTTTAAAGCTTTCGCTAAATGGGTTTGGATAAATATTCGCGCTTATATTTTCAAGTTCTGGTTTTTCCTTTTCGGTTACTTCATTTAACTTAACTTTTGAATAATACGCTGTTCTTATAGTGTTCATTCCATTTGAGTTTTGACTTTGAATAATAGTTAGAAGTGGGTATCTTATGTCTTTTGAGTACCACTTGTAAGAAACAACACCGCAGTTACACGATGATCCTTTGCTATGCTCCTCTTTGTAGGTTTTTATTCTAATCACATTGCGATAAGTACCTGTTGGAATAATTAATGTGCCATATGCATCGGCTTCAAGTGTGTAAGTTCCCTCAATTGGTTGTTTAAAGGTTGGTCCTTCAATAGTTCCCGAAAAATCACCCGAGTAAACATCTCCATATTCGAAAGGGAATACCATTTTTACAAAGGGCTTGTCATATTTAGTAATTGTATTGCCAGTAACCGTTCCATATTGTTCCATAATATCTCCGGTTGACTTAAAAAAGAATTTAACACCGAATTCTTCGAGAACAGTATTTGCTTCCGGAATATCAATTGCATTGGCGGTTTTAGAAACATCGTACATATAACTGGTAAGCTGTGAGTTGGTTTCTAGTTTCGAAAAATCCCAGACTCTTGCAGCTCCATTTGCTCCTGCATCAACATTGTCCGTTATATTAAAATAGTGTTCATCATCGACTTTAAGAATATGTGAATCACTTTTCATTAAAAACTGAGCATTAGCTGTAATGAAAAAGCATGAAACGATTAGTAAAGAGTATATTTTTTTCATAGTTTTTATTTTTAAATTCGAACATTTTGGAGGTATAAATTACGAAAAAAATAATACGAAGTAAAGGTTTAAAGTATTTTTTTGTCCTAATCAAGAAGGATTTGTAGTTATTGTTTTTATGAACACCAATCATTATAAGCATAACAGGCTGATTTTCTAATTGATAAGTATTTATACCCATTCATTTTACGATTTTTATCTGTTTACTATAAAAGGTATTCCACCTATTTTTGACAAGTTAGGATTCGTGTCCACCTGATCTGAATTTATGGGAAAACTCTACGATCTTTTACTACAGGATGTTCGATTTAAAGAAGGGTTGAATGCTTGCATGAACTGCGGTGTTTGCACTGCTATTTGCCCCGCTGCAGAATTCTATAAATACGATCCACGAGAAATTATTGATACTGTTCAAACCAAAGACGAAGCTAAAATTGAAGCTTTGATGAGAAGTGAAACAATCTGGTATTGTGGCCAGTGCATGTCTTGCAAGACGAGATGTCCAAGAGGAAATACTCCAGCTATGGTTGTTATGGCGTTAAGGTCGGTATCTCAAAAACTGGGATATTTTACCGATTCGGAAAAAGGACGTCAGCAGTTTGCAATTAAGCGAACAGTTGGTGAAAACATTTTAAAATACGGATATTGTGTTCCTACCTATGCCGTAACTCCCGAAATGCATCCCGAACAGGGTCCAATTTGGAGCTATATAAACGAAAACATTGAAGAGGTGATGGAACGTCTCGGAGCTAATCTCCGAAAACCAGGCCCAGGTTCAATGCGCGAAATACACCAATCAAATCTGGATGAATTAGACAGAATATTCGAAGTTTCTGGTGGACATAACTTGTACAATGACATTGAACGCTTTTCGGAAAAAAAAGCCGATGAAATGGGAATGGAGTTTAAAAAAGAAGGAACGGATAACGAATATTTCAGGCACGTGTATACGTTCAATAGTGGTAATCATAGCAGGGAATAAGTATGGAAGAAAAAAGAAATATATGGAAAGACTATCAGAAAGAGATTGCTGATGATCATTATTACTATGTTCGGAGTTGCATTCGTCAGAGCTTTTTCCCAGCATCAGAAGAATTTTTTCTTAAAGTTTTAAAGGATGAGCTTGGTAAAGATATTTTTGATGATCCAAATCATACTACCTGCACAGGAATTGGATATCATGCCGATGTGGTGCCTTTTGAAACGATCATGACTGTTGTGGCCAGACATTTTGCTTTAATGAAGGAATCAGGATACAAAAATATTATAATATCTTGTGTTACATCCTTTGGTATTTATACAGAGATTATCGAAACATGGAAACATTTTCCCGAGGTGCTGGAAAAAATTCGGGAGAATCTTTATAAAGCAACTAAAAGAGAGTTCGATATTCCCCTCAATATGACTCACTCGAGCGATATCATTTATAAATTCAGAAATGAAATTGCCGAAAAAGCCAACTATAAATTAATAAACCAATTAACCGGCAGGCCATTAAACGTGGTTGAACATATTGGTTGTCATTATTCAAAAATGTTTCCAAAATACGGTGTTGGGGGAGCTGAATTTCCGCTGGTTCTTGCCGGAATGATTAAAGCTTGGGGCGGAGACGTTATAGATTATCCTGAGCGTCGCCATTGTTGTGGTTTTGGGTTCAGACAATACCTTGTTCAGGCAAACCGTGGGTATTCTGCTGCAAACTCGAAAAAGAAATTTGAATCGATGGAGCCTTACAAGCCCGATCTTGTTTTATGTAACTGTCCCGGATGCACCATGTTTATGGATAAGTGGCAATATACCATTTCGGAGCTGGAAGGTAAAACTTACGGAGAAAACAACCAGGGAGTGCCGGTTTTAACATATGAGGAACTAGCCGGTTTGGTGTTGGGATATAATCCATGGGATTTAGGATTACAGTTTCATCAAATTCAATCGGAACCATTGTTGCGAAAAATGGGAATCGATTTTTCACCAGAAGATAAATACAAAACGCGATCCGGAATTCAGATGCCTATGCCCGAATGTCCGGCAAATATTAATTTCTAAGTAATGAATAAAAAGGTTGTTGTTATAGGTGGTGGAATTACCGGAATGGAAGCATCAGTGCAGCTTTCGGCATTAGGCTATTCGGTTACTATTTTAGAAAAAGAAAGCCAGCTTGGAGGACATTTAAAAGACTGGACTGTTCTTTTTCCCAATCTGCGTAAAGGTACAGAAATAGTATCTTTTCTTGAACACGGACTGGAGTTGCAAGAAGTGAATGTAATCTTTAATTCGAAAATCAACGAAATAAAAAAAATTAACAAACATTACGAGATTATAGTCGAGGGCAGAAAAACTCTTGTTGCTGATGCAATTCTAGTTGCTACCGGCTTTGACCTTTTTGATGCTCACCGTAAAGAAGAATTTGGTTATGGTATTTACGAAAATGTAATTACATCGTACGATCTCGAAAAAATATTTGCAAAAGAAGGTGAAATAAGAACTCCATCAGGAATAAAGCCTAAGAGGATTGGATTTATACATTGTGTTGGATCACGCGACGAAAAGGTGAATAATCACTATTGCTCAAATGTGTGTTGTGTTACAGGTGTAAAACAGGCAATGGAGCTTAAAACCCTTATTCCTGATGCTGAGATATTCAATTTTTACATGGATATGCGTATGTTCGATACACACTTTGAAGAACTGTATCTTGAATCACAAAAAAAATATGGAATTAATTTTATTCGTGGTCGCTTGTCAGAAGCAAACGAAACAATCGATAAACGAATTGTAATAAAAGTTGAGGATACATTAACCAGCCGACCCTTGAAAATGACAGTAGATATGATGGTTTTGCTGGTTGGCATGGAACCATCGAAAGGAACAAAGGAAATTGCAAACCTACTCAACCTTAAAATGCGCGAAAGTGGTTTTTTAAAGCCCGAAGATGATCATACCATGTCGAATGTATCGAATATGCCGGGTGTGTTTTTTGCTGGAACCTGCAGTGGCCCTATGTCGATAAAATATACGTTTACCGATGCACGGGCTGCAGTAACTAAAATTAATTGTTTCTTAAAGGAATACGAATTGCAAAACCGAATTTTAGTAAATTAATAATGACAGATTTCGGATTTACCATAAATAAACCAAGGGTTATTGATTATGACAACACCGACAAACGGGTGTTGAAATATCTGCTTGCTCATGAACCGAGTTTTAATTCATGCATATTTTGTGGTTCATGCACAGCAACTTGTTCGGCTGGTAATTTTACCGATTTTAATATCCGTAAACTGAAGATTTTTATTCGCAGAGGATTAACCGAAGAGATTGCTTCCGAAGCTGAGAAATGCATGCTTTGTGGTAAATGTTTCCTGGTTTGTCCGCGAGGAGTAAATAACCGAAATATAATTTTAAAAGTTCGCGAAGCATTAACTAAAATCGAAAGCCATGAATTATAGTCATTTTGTTTTGCCATTTACCATTGGCTTGATTGCGCTGCTGGCATATATGCTGGTTCGGTTTGGTGTTTGGATCTACATGCTCGATAAAGAAGATAAACAAAAAATAGGGAAGAATATATTCTCGATTAAATCGCTACAGGCAATAAAAGAGATTTTTACAGAAAGTTTGTTGCACAGTAAAATTTTTAAATCAAATAAAGTGTTGGGCTATATGCATATGAGCCTTGCCTTTGGATGGTTGCTTCTGATTATTGGCGGACATATACAAACATGGATTCATTACGACAGGTTTTCGAACCCGGTTTATATACCCATATTTTTCGAATATTTTGTACACAATAAAGAAGGAATGCTTTTTGGTGAGGTGCTTACCTTTACCATGGATCTTATTCTATTGTTTATTCTTACTGGTGTTGCTCTTGCCTATGTTAAACGTTTCTATTCAAAGTTTTTTGGGATGAAGAAAACCACCAATCTTAAATTAGGTGATAAATTTGCTTTAGCCTCACTTTGGTTAATCTTCCCGTTACGATTATTTGCTGAAAGTACAACAGCATCATTACATAATACCGGTGGTTTTTTAACTCAGAATTTTGGAAACTGGATTTCAGGATTTATTCCTGCATCATCATTCGAGCCTGTTTTTTGGTGGGCGTATTCAATTTCATTGGGAGTTTTCTTTTTAGCGCTACCTTTTTCGAGATATATGCATATACCAACAGAATTATTGCTTATTACTTTACGAAGATGGGGGGTAAAATCGAAAGAAACCTTTGATGCTTTTGCTGATGTTGAATTACACTCTTGTTC
>JFJP01040493.1_pt1 | contig 11140 bp, 12 predicted proteins | sample 431651 | NCBI WGS metagenome assembly JFJP01 (sample SAMN02602958, study PRJNA72255) | Microbial mat metagenome, whole genome shotgun sequencing project. | biome: fresh water; feature: sink hole; material: water; isolation source: purple microbial (photo- and chemosynthetic) mats found in... | reverse complement strand
AACTAAATTTGTAGTGCCTGATGGGGAAGCTTACACCCCTTTCAGGCCTTATATTTATTGAGTTTCAATTTTTCAGCGTACCAACTTGGGTAAAGACCAAAATCATAACCACCTGGAAGCAATGCAGTGCTAAGTGGGAATAATTTTACACTAAGGCTTATTATGTCGTTTTTAAGAAGATTAAGACCAGACTCACCCCTTAAACTTACTTTGATTTTGCTTAAATGAAGATCCTTCAGACTATAATTTTTTTTATTTAAAATTACTATATCAGTAAGAATTAATTGAGCTCCTACTATCGTTGGTTTGATCTCTAAAACCTTAGCTTCTATATCAAAAACATCAATTTTTGTTAGAGGATTTATCGAAGTGCTAGTTACTCTAATACAGGCGATGCTCATTCCTAAAACAAAAAAAAGTAATATCGTAGCAAGTAGACTTAATATAAATTTTTCATTTTTTCTTAAAAAAATTACAAAGCATAACAAAATAACTGAGGTTATCAGATAACATAACAAGGTGTTATTAAATAAAAATCTATGATTAAAAATATCTACAAATTTAAAGTAAAATACAATACCGTAAAAAAAGAAAACAAAATACCACAAGCTTAAATGATGATATTCTTCTTCTAGTTTTTTAACGAAATAGTTACGCATTTTAGTTGTCAGCCGCCATTGCAAGAATAATAGATGCCGCTTTGTCGCTAGGAAGATAGTTACTATCAAGGCCTATAGTTTTAAGAATTTTTTTGGCAGATTCAACCTGCAAGCTTGTTTCATTTGGATTGGATATTAATTTACTTAAAGCGTAGCTAATATTGTGAGCTGTAAAGTTTGATTGAATATATTCTGGAATCACTTCTTTGTTAGATATAATATTAATAATGTTAGCATATTTTATTTTGATGAATATTTTTAGCATAGAGTAAGTTAGAACATTTAATTTGTACCCAACTATCATTGGTGTGCCAGATGCTGCAATTTCAAGAGTGTTTGTTCCAGATTTAGCAAGAGCTATGTCGCTAACTGCAAAACTCTTAAGTCTTTCAGTGCTAAATAAAAAATCAAATTTTGTTCCAACTAAGTATTTGCTAATATGTTCAATATATAGGTCATTAGGTTGAACAAATATTGCCGTGATTTTGTTTATTAGAGCTAGCTCATCCAATGCTTTTCTAATTATCGGCATGTGCCTTGATATTTCAGACTTTCTGCTGCCTGGAGTAATAGTGATTATTTTTGCATCATCAGCTACGTTAAATTCACGACGTAAAGTTGCGGATTTGGTATAAAATTTTTGTTCTAAAACTGGATAGCCAATAAATTCAGTACTTAAACCATGTTTAGTAAAGTAAGGTGGCTCAAATGGGAGTAATGTTAGTAACTTATCATAAACTTTGGAATATTTTTTTGCTCTATTTTCTTTATAAGCCCAAACGGAGGGAGCTACGATATGAACCAATTTTATTTTTGGCGCCAGCTTTTTCACTTTTTCTGCTACTCTAAAAGTAAAACCCTGGGAATCAATAGTTACCACTACATCAGTATCCTTGCTGATTATATCCTCTACAGTTTTGTCGATAAGACTTTTAATTCGAAAAATGTGGGGCAAAACTTCAAAAAACCCCATCAGATTTATTTCTTGAAAATCAAAAAGTGAATTAATGCCAACTTCCTTCATTTTTGGGCCACCAACCCCATAAAATAAAATATCGTTTCTATCAGTGTTATTACTTTTAATCGAGTTAATTATCTTGGCACCAATAAAATCACCTGAGTTTTCTCCAGCTACAAAATAAAATTTCATATTATTGTTTTTTTGAACTACACAGACTGTAATTTAAGTCTAATATTTCCGATTCTATACCAAGGCAATGTAAAACACTATGGAATATGTAATCATGGGAAATGATGTGATCTTTATGACTTTTCACAGAAGCTACCAATTCTGGATAGTTTTGCTTAAAACTATCCGAAAACCATATCATAAAAGGTATATCTCTTTGTTCTGGAGCAAACTCAGCGCCATGACCCAATCTACCACTTTCTCCTAGCGATTCTGCGTGATCTGAGGCAAAAATTAAAAAAGCATTTTTGTTTTTTAGTAAATTAATTAAGTTAGATAAAAAAAAATCAGTATATAAAATTGAATTATCATAACTATTTATTAGCTCTTCTCTATTACAACTTGCTTGGTCTAACTTAGTATATGAATTTTTTTTTTGCGTTGGAAGAAATTGAGCAAATTCTTCGGGATACCTTTCTGCATAATTCCAGTGACTTCCTGACATTTGTACTGTAATGAATTGTTTCCCTTCTTGCTTCTGAAGAAGTTTGTCTATATATGGTAACATTAACCCATCGTGCGAGTTCATGGCGTATAATAATGACCCCCCAGGAATTAAAGAAAAGTTGACTTCATCGTATAAAGTATTCTCATTTTGTGCGTAATACTTACTTATAGACTGGGTGCTAATCCAAGTTGTATCATATCCAAGGCTAGTTAAAACAGATAAGAAACCTGTTTCTGATTTTACTTTATCAAAATTTTCTTCATTATGTCTTGATAATAAACCAGCTACAGAAAGATGGGTGACATTTTCGCATGAATGTCCTTGAAAAGAAAATAAGTTATCTATTTTTTGTAGATTTGGAGTAGTATCTCTTTCATAACCATTTATACCGAAATTACTGTATCTTGCCGACTCTCCTATTACTAATACACCTACTATATCATTTGAATGATTTGTTATTTTAAAATCAAATTTTTTACTTATATCCTGACGCACATGATTTTTGCTACCAAAAAAATAAATATAACTATTATGTAGATACTGTATTGGAAAAAAAGTTTTTAAAACTTTAAATTGAGGGGAAATAATATTGTTGATTGCTACAAACAAACATAGAGCCATTAATAATTTTGAAAAAAAAGACTTACTTGTTTGAGGCTTAAAATGCTTTATACAGAATATACAAATTGATAAACTAAATATTACCCATATAATGATTCTAGTACTTATTAATTCAGATATTTCAGATGTATCTGTACCATAAATAGCAGGCATCATTTTTTCCGTTGGGGCTATTCCAAGGTAAAATAAGTAATAGCTAGAGATTGCACCAGTTATAAAAAGAAAAATTGAGCCAATGATAAATAATGAACGGTGTATAGATAAGCCAAAAAAGAAAACTAGCGTTGCAATATAAGCGTATATAAATTGTTTTAGTAATTCAAATAAAGCATTAAAAAATGATGCTTGATAATATTCATATTTATGTAATACCACGCTTGTATTAAACATTAAGCCATATATAAGAGCAAAGACAAGAGATGTTTTGATCAGTGGCATGTCTAATTGTTTTTGAATGAATTTAATCATGTATATTTAGTGTTTTTAAGTTATCATTTTAATATAGGTTTACTATCATGATCACATCTTCTCTGCAAGAGTTTTATAGTTTTTTTGAACTGAATAAACCACTACTAGCCATTGATTATGGTAACAAAAAAATCGGTTTGGCGATTTCTAGTCCCGACCATAATATAGCTATGCCTCATTCAATAATATTTGCTCATAAAGAACAAGAAAAGCTAAGCAAAATCACTGATTTTATTACAAGATACAATATATGCGCAATTGTTGTGGGGTTGCCAGTTAATATGGATGGTACTAACAGCGAGCAGACAAAAATAGTTGTTAATTTTGTTAATAAATTAGCTAAGAAAACAAATTTACCTATATATTTACAAGACGAGCGCTTAACCTCAAAAGCAGCAGATAGTTTGCTCCGAAATATGGGCTTTAATAGAAAACAACGAAACGAAAGGGATGATATGGCCGCTGCAAGCATGATTTTGGAAACAACGCTTGAATCAGCAAAGAGGTTATAGCTAAAGGGTATTCCAATTCTGATATAATTTATTGACACTAATTGGAAAACCATGTATCTTGCTGATCGGAGAATAATTTATATATTGTGTTAAACTAAGAAATAGGAATTTAGACATGTCTCGCAGATGTGAATTAACTGGTGTTGGAGTGCAGTTTGGTAATAATGTATCCCACTCGCAAAGGAAAACAAGAAGGCGTTTTGAGCCTAATATTAAAGTTATTAAGTGTATCAGTGAATTGACTGGTCAGGAATATAGATTAAAAGTCATTGCAAGGTGCTTGCGTAGTATTGAAAAAGCTGGTGGTTTTGATGCCTTCATGCTAAATGCAAAAACTTGTAAAATGTCTGATAAAGCTAAATCTATTAAAAAAGATATAAAAAAGATAAAAGATAAGGTAGTAGCATGAAAAAAGACGTTCATCCAAAGTATCAAGCTTTAAAGATTAAAATTGGTAAAGATGAGTTTTTGACTGCTTCTACTTTAGCAAGTGGAGAACTTCTTATGGATGTCGACTTTCGTAAGCACCCAGCTTGGAATAAGTCGGCTCTTAATGTAGTTAATCAGTCAAATAAAAATGTCAGTGACTTTAATAAAAAATTTGCAGGCTTATCTTTTGGTACAAAGAAAGATTAAGTATGTTTAACATACTTATCTAACTTAATTGGTCTTATACTATTTTCTTGTGAATTTAAATCAGTAATTCAACAGAGCGAAATTCTGTTGAATTGGCTGGTTAATTCCTTTTTCTGCCATTTCAAAATACGAGTAATAGATATCTACTCAATATTACAAAACCGCTTGACATATTAACAAAAACAAAGCTTATAAAAGCTATCTGGTTTGCAGATCTTAATTTATAGTTGGGATGGAGGTTAGTGTGAAAAGGCGTCGCGCAGAGGAAACAGAGGGCGTATCTAAAATTGGTAAGTATATAAAAGATGCTAATAATTTGTGCATCCAAGCCGAATGTGAAGATGATACCCAAATTGCTAGTACCAAATACAAGAAAGCTATAGTATGTTATAAAGAAGCGCTGGTTTTAAAACCAAGCAATAAGTGGATAACAAAAAAAATTCAAGATGTTGAAGCAGAATTAAGGCTAATTAAAGTTGCTAAATCCATTGATAAAGCTGAAGCACCTAGTGCTATCTATGTTCATTTAGCTAGTTCTTCTGATTCCGAAGAGGCTGAGAATGTGATTCTAAAACCGCAGATTAAAAAATCAAAACACGTTGCACAAGAAAAATCTAAAGCTGTTAATACCTTAGAGTTGGAAGGTTTTGATGACATTACGGTAGTAAGAAAAGCTGAGAAAGTGAAATTAGAAGTCAGAACAAAAATACCTAAAAAAGTATATTTAACAAAAGTGAATGAGAAATTAAAAATCTCTGGACCAGATTTGGGTGAAGAGGTTGTCGGGCCTTATGATTACGAAGAAGCTGTCGGACCTAGTGCGTTATATAATGAGAATTATAGATGGATAGAATTTCTTGAGGGCTTAATGCTAGGAGAGTACGTCAAAATGATAGGCGCTGATCAAGAAGGTATGTAGGCTTTATGGATTGCCGAGTCGCTAGTGCTCCTGGTCATGACGAATGTGTTAATCACGAGCAAATGGGAAGTGATCTAGGTCTATTTGCAGAGATAGAAGATGGCCACGCTTCACTTGCCATGAAAGATGGAATAGCTTTTTTTATAAGACCTATCGAATCATACAACAACAATCATATGCTGTACTAGTTGTGCAACACAATAGACTCGATAAAAGATACACCTAGGGATAACCTAGTACAACTTATTGATTATCAAGTAGAATTTTTATGTAAGCTTTCGATTTCAGGTCTTTAAAAAACTTAGCTGCTTTTTTAGACATTTTATTATTTGATAAAAAGATTTTTACTTTGTTAATATCATTTCCTGAAATAGAAGATTTTTTTGCACAAACAAAAATCAGTTTAAATTTATCATCTTCCTGATAAACTTCACTAGAACTATTTTCTTTTGTATCCAAAACAACAGATTTTGTTTTATCGTTTAAATCTTTTAATTTACAATTTAGTTGTGTACTCGTTGCAAAGCTATTATATAATTTTTCTTCTAACTTATCGCAACTGGAGATACGTTTGCTGAGTTTTTTCATTTGTTTTAAGCTATTATCATTTGAATCAAATGAGGTAAACTGCCACGCTGTGATATCAAAATCATCGTAGCCGCTGTTAATAACAGCTATATCAAGCTCTTTTGGACTAACGGAAACTGAATTAGAAAGTATGTTAATAATATTATATTTAATTAACTCACTTTTTATTTGTTTTCTAAAACTGTCTATACTTACGCCTAATTCTTTCAGATGTTGTAATAAATGTCCTTTAGGCATTTTATTTCTTTCTTCGATAGTTGATATTGCGTTATCAATTTCTGCTTTGGATATTTTGCCACCAACTTTTTCTGCATGTTGATTAAGCAATTCTTCTTCAATAAGAATATTTAAAATATCTTTGTTTAGTTGAGAGTTAACCTGAGGGTTTGAATTATCGATTTTATTGAGTGCGATAACCATTTGTTTTCTTGAATTAAATTCATACATTGTAACAGGTTTATCATTTACTATTGCGACTATATCCTGCTTCCCAGCAACTGCTTTAAACGAAACTAGTAATAAAACTATACTAATTAAATACTTCATAAATCAATCTCACATATTTAAAACTTTTAAACCGATAGCATATGACTTGCTACTCTTTTTTATGACACCTCTACTCTTATCATGGGTAAAGTTGTCATGAAATTTAGCTGCGATACTAACACAATCAAATTCATATGTCATCTGTATAGTTCTTTGTAAAAGACGAGTCTTTTTGGTTGTATCAAACAATACTCCTGTACCTAGTGATAAAGACTCAAATATTTGATAATTAACATTCAAACCCATTTGAGCAGATTTGTTTGCAGAAAAGTTTGACATATCATCAGAATAATATCTTGAAACATTAGTTATTTTTGAAAAATTCAAACTAGTAGTCAGTTTTTCTATTTTAGTTGAGATTCCCACTTCATCTAGTATTGGATCTAGTTTTTTATCTTTTCTAAACCTGTAATATAGTTTAAGATTATCAGCTATGTCGAGTGATACATTACCCACATAATTTGAATTACCATTCGCAGCAACATTATTGTAATAAACTAATTGTCCCAAAAAAACATCAAAATAATATAAACCAGAGAATAAAGATGTATTTAATCCATAGCTGAATCTTTTTCCATAGTCGTGGTAATCAATACCACTAAATTTATTTGAACTAAATAAATTATATTCTGTAAGTTCATACTTAGTTGTATCAATTAAGGCAAATTTATTATAATTTTTATTATAGTTTTTGCCAACAAAAGCAGCAAAAATCGGTTCTAATTTAAGGGAAGTAGCACCTGAGATATTACGAACTAATGGATAACGCCATTTTGCATGAATTTCGGGAATATTTCTAGCCCATGTTCTCTCTTTTTCAACTTTATTTAAATGCTCTTCAGAGCTTAGCCAATATAGGTCGCTTCTATTAGCTATTGCGAAATTGAGTAGATGACCGTTTGGGGTTATTATTTTTCTGCTGAGATTTAGTTCTAGAGCATTTCTAGCTATTTGGTTCTCATGATTTTCATTATATAAAATAGAATTATTTTTAATCTTAAAAAGAGTGTTTTCGTCATCGTCTAAGGGTATTACTTTTTGCACTCGAGCTCTTGGAAAAACAAGAGGATCACTTTTTTTTATATCTTTAGCTTTAAATCCCTGGAACGAGTAACCTTCCAAAGATAGATAGTCAGTTCTAGCAATTTTATTTGCATAAATTCTTGATTCTAAATAGGAATCATAATTTTCAAAGTCATTAACAAGATAAGCTTTATCAGATGCTCTATTGAGATCAAAACCGTAGTTAATATCATCTTTATAAAAACTACCCTTAGTGAATATAGTATATCTATTGGGTTTTAAATGTTTTCGTCCATTACCATATGAGTGATTAGCATAACTACCTTTTATTTCGTAACTACCGTATTTAATTAAGTGCCTTAATTCGCCTTCGAAAATTGTATAATTTTTTGAGATACGTGGACTTAAAGTTAAATCTAGATTGGATTTTACTCTATAATATAACGGTAAAACGAGTTTATTTTTTGTAATTTCTGGGAGGAGAATTCCTGATTTAGCCGAAGCAGCAGGTGTTGGATGAAAAAAGTATGGAAGATAAACAACTGGAATGCCAAATACCTCGAAAAACATATTTTTGTATGTAATTTGTTGTTTTTCATAGTCTATATTTGTATCCTTTGCCTTTATTTGCCAGATTGGTTTATTACCGCAAAAAATCTTACAAGGGGTAAAGTTTGCTTTGTGTAGGCTAACTCTATTTTTATCGTATCTATCGGCAGATGCTGCCATAATCAATGAACCATCAGGAAGTCTTAAAATAAATTCATCAATAACACCTTTTTTAAGTTTATCTTTTAAAACAGCTCTTTGACCAGTGATAATTTTTCCTTCTTCATCCTTAATTCTGAGATTACCTTCAGCAAACAATACATCTTTTTTTATATCATAATACAGGCTATCAGCTGTTAGAATATAATTGTCCATTGATACATAAACATTGCCATTTGCGGCTAGAGCTCCTAAATCATCATCGTATTTTATAAGATCTGCTTTTAGAACAACTGATCCGTAATCTTTTTTTTCTAAATCTCCTGCATAAAGATTTTGTGAAATACAAAAAGTAATTATCACTAATAAAAAATTGCAAAAAGACCGCATTTGATTTAACTTAAAAACTGTTATTTAAAAAGAACTTATACTATAGATGCTGATTTAATATTAGTAAACAATACTGACAATTATATGCTCAATCATACGCCCACTGTTAACGATGTAAATACTAACAGAAATGAATTTTCAGTAACAGAAATATCTAATAAGATCAAGTGGTTACTTGAAAATAATTTCTCTACTGTTCGGATTAAGGGAGAGATATCAGGTCTTAAAATTGCCACATCAGGGCATGGATATTTTAGCTTAAAAGATGCGAATTCAGTAATAGCTGCAACTTGTTGGCGACACAGCCTTGCCAGAATTAATTTTAAACTTACAGAAGGACTTGAAGTTGTTGTTACTGGAAAAATTACTGCATATGCTGGTCAATCAAAATATCAGATTTCAGTAGAATTAATTGAGCCAGCTGGCACTGGAGCTTTTATACAAATTTTAAATGAAAGAAGAAAAAGGCTTGAAGAAGAAGGATTGTTCAAAGTTGAACATAAAAAAAAGATTCCTTATCTACCAAAAAAAATAGGTATTGTAACTTCACTAACTGGAGCTGTGATAAAAGATATTATTCATAGAATTACAGATAGATTCCCTGTGCATTTATGTATCTGGCCAGTAACGGTGCAAGGAGAAAATGCAGCCTTTGAAATTACGAACGCTATAAATGGATTTAACCTATTAGACGAGCAATTAAGACCAGATGTTCTTATTATAGCAAGAGGGGGTGGGTCCATAGAAGATTTATGGCCTTTTAATGAAGAAATAGTATTGCGAGCTGTTTTTAATTCAGCTATTCCAATAATATCAGCTGTAGGGCATGAAACTGATTATACACTTATTGATCTGGTTGCAGATTTGCGAGCTCCAACTCCTACTGCAGCAGCTGAATTTGCTGTTCCAGTCATTGAAAATCTGAAACACACATTAAGCTCTCTTTTTTCTAATCTAGCAACTAGAGTTTCTACTTTAATCAACCATAAAACAAAAATTTTACAAAATTCTAATCGAATATTGCAATATCCAATCAATTATATAAATAATAATATCCAAAGATTGGATGAGTTAGGTTTTAGATTATCTGGATCATTACCCAATCTTTTAAAACAAAAAATTATGGCTTTAAACTACTTTCCGTATTCTAGGTTAAAACCAACTAAAATATTAAATTATAAACATCTAGAATTAGACAATTTATCATATCATTTGAATCTCAAAAAAACGCATATGTTAAATGCTTTTGAGTACAAGTTATCCATTAATAGCTCTATTTTATCTAGTTTGGATTATAATAAGATAGTTAGCAGAGGATATGCTATGCTTAAAGACCAAGATGAAAATTATATTTCAACAATCTTTGAAGTTAAATCTTCTAAATATGTAATTGCAAACCTGAAGGATGGGAAAGTTAGACTATCTACCTAACGATTTTTGGTATAAAACACCTACTAGGGGATGACTCCACATAATTAACACCAAATTTAAACTAGTTCTACTATTTCTCAACTTAAATTACTATAATAGATTGGGTTTTTAGCGATGGCACCGATTCATTTTTACTGAATTAAAATACCTAGTGCGTAACATAATTAGCGTTTAGCTTCATTAACATCAAACAATTACTATGCAACCTTTGCAATATTAACCTAATTTGGTTATTTCTATTATCTTTGTTGCTTTTTAACAATAGCTCAATTTTATATGCTGCTGCATCAATTTTTCTAGCAATTTTTTTCTTAAAAAAATAATTTTTACTATCCCCAATAACGTATTGTTCTAGATTGAACAAGTGGTCGCCGATAGCCGTATCTAGTGTATGAAAAGTCATAAAATTTCTTATTATGTAATTGTTAAAGATACGTAGTTATATTCCAGTCTATAGTACTTGATATATAATCAAATTAATAATAGAGCTCCCATAATACTTTGATCAATATTATGTATACAACAGAGCATACAAAACTTGTAAAAAAGTAAAAGGTAAATTCTACAATTAGAGTAAATAACAGGTTAGTATAAAATTTGAACAAGTTAGACATTATTGAGATCCATATATTTATTGAGAATGATAACAACTAGCTACATCTAGAATATTAGCACTTAATAATTAACAAACAGTTAACCAAGAGTTGTTTTTGTGCTTATATTAAACTACAATTTGTAAGTTCAAAAATCTAGCGTAATATGATCTGAGGTTATATAGTCAAAATAAATCATTATCTTGACTATATAACCTCAGTGTTGCCCAAGAAAAATCAGGTTATTTAAGTATTTTTTGTGTTAGAAATAGCTTTATTTTGTATGGAAGAATACGCAAAAATTTCATAATAAGCACGAACAAAGTAGGAAAATAGATTTCAAACCTATTTGAATTTAGACCAGCAATAATTTTATCGGCTGCATCTTGTGGACTCATTATCATTGGCA
>JFJP01022132.1_pt1 | contig 11140 bp, 6 predicted proteins | sample 431651 | NCBI WGS metagenome assembly JFJP01 (sample SAMN02602958, study PRJNA72255) | Microbial mat metagenome, whole genome shotgun sequencing project. | biome: fresh water; feature: sink hole; material: water; isolation source: purple microbial (photo- and chemosynthetic) mats found in... | reverse complement strand
CGCCGGGGCAGAGGAAGCCGCAAGTTTGTTGCGGCAGTGGCTGAATGCAAAAGAGGGAGAAAATTTTTCTTTTGCGGAATGGAAACAACGATTGGAAGAAAAAGGGATTTTTATTTTTCTGACCGGCAAATATAAAGGCTGGTCTCATATTGACAAAGAAATTTTCAGGGGGCTGGCTGTGTTTCATGCCGTGCTGCCGATTATCATCATCAATGATTCCGATGCGAAAAAGGCGCAGTCATTCACATTGTTTCACGAACTGGCTCATCTGCTTAAAAAAGAGAGTGCTGTTGACGGATGGAACGCTGATCTGCCGCCCGGCGAAGAATGGTGTGATGATTTTTCAGGCAGCGTATTGATGCCTGCCCGGCAGGTCATCGCTGCTGCGGGAAAAATAACAGACTTGGATGATGTAAAAAAAATTGCCCAAGATTTCAAGGTGAGTCCTTATGCACTGTCAGTACGTCTTCGGCGTCTGAATCTGATCTCTCGTACCGAATATGAAAAGTTTGAAAAACTGTTGAAAGAAGAGTACAGAAACATGTTGGATAAATTGAAAAACAGCTCCGGCGGTCCTCCCAGAAACCGTGTCGAGGAAGTTCTTAACCAGTATGGGCGCATTTATTCAAGAGCGGTTTTTCAGGCTTATCATGCTAAAGATATCGGGCTTCAAAAACTCTGTCAGCTCTTTGATTTGAAAAATCCCTCTTATGCCCTGAAACTGGAAGGAAAAATATGAAAACCGGATACTGTCTGGATGCCAATATTTTTATGACTGCATGGTATGTCATACCAATTCGCTTTCAAACATTGTTTTTTGCAGAGACGCACGGCCGTGCGTCTCTACAGCCGTGCGTCTCTGCGCCGCATATTTTTTGACAGCGAATTGGTATCAGGTATGCGGAACAGCGGCAACCGCCTGCCAAAAAAAGCAATTATAAAATACCGCTGATATGTACGGAAGAAAATGTTGACTGCATCAATTTTATTTCAATGCTTGAAAATCTTGAGATAAGGATTTAGTTTAATGGGAAATCGCATAGACAAACTTATCATTAACAGTCCTTATGAAGAACCGGGGCAGCATTGGTTCTATGAGAGGGAAAGCCGCAATTTTCACATCAAAAAAGGGAGACGCCCGGCCGGTTATGTCATGGCAACACCCGATTCCAAAGCCTTTGATGATCCGGGAATTTTTGTAGAAATTGAATTGGTCAACAAAATCCGACCGAGAGTCAAAGCATGGCGGGAAGCGGGCTATCCCGGAGTGACAGGCATGACCAAACGGCTTCTGGCGCATTGGCAGGACCCGGAAGAACGCAAAGACCGAAGATTTTTCTTCTGCCAGTTGGAAGCCATCGAAACCCTGATTTGGCTGACAGAAGCGCCGGCAGCCGACAAAGTGGGGATTGACATCAAAGGCGACGGGGGGCAGTTTGAACGCTGGTGCAGTAAAATGGCAACAGGTTCCGGCAAGACCGTCATCATGTCCATGATTATTGCATGGAATTTTCTGAATAAAGTCACCCATCCGACAGATGCCCGATTCAGTAAATACGCTCTGGCTCTGGCACCGGGGCTTACGGTCAAAAGCCGTTTGCAGATATTGCAGCCCGCTCACGGGCAGAATTACTACGAAGCCTTCAATATCGTTCCTGCGGCATTGATGGACAGGCTTCGGCAGGGCAAAGTCATCATTCACAACCGGCATGTTCTGGCATGGGATTCGCAGGAAAAGATCAATGCAAAAGTTGCCAAAGGACAACTGCGTTCCGCAGATAAACGCAAACGCATGGAAATCAGCGGAGAGGCATATATCCGTCAGGTCTTGGGCGGAATGGGCAATGCCCGGAATATCATTGTTTTAAATGACGAAGCGCACCATGCTTGGCGAATGAATCCCGAAGTCTTTGGAAAATACAGAAGAAAAGGCTCGGACAAGGACAGCGCCGAAGAAGCCACGACCTGGGTCGGCGGATTGGACAAAATCCATGAACAGAGAGGCATTTTGAGATGCTTTGACCTTTCAGCCACGCCTTTTGCCCCCTCCGGGAAGAATGCCGCGGAGGAAAGCCTGTTCACATGGATAGTTTCAGATTTCGGTTTAAATGATGCCATCGAATCAGGCTTGGTAAAAACGCCGAGAGTGGTTGTCCGTGATGACAGCGAATGCACAAAAGAGTTGAAGTCAAGGCTTTACCACATTTATGCAGATGATGAAGTAAAAGACGACATCAACCGCAAAGCGGATGAAACCGAGGTACTGCCTGACTTGCTCATCAATGCCTATTACCTGTTGGGAAAAGACTGGCTGGAGACCAGACAGAAGTGGAAATCCGAGGGGCATAAAGTTCCGCCCGTGATGATTACTGTAGCCAACCGGACAGAAACATCATCCAGAATAAAATATGCTTTTGACCATCATCAAATCTTAATCCCTGACCTCTGTGTACCGGAAAAAACTCTCCAGATTGACAGTAAAGTTTTGGAAAGTGCGGAGGCGGAAACACAGGCGATTGAAATAGAAGCTGAAACAGGTGAAGACAGCGAAGAAAACAGTCCGAAACTGACCCGCAGGCAGCAGGCAGAATTGCTCCGCCTGACGGTGGACACGGTTGGAAAAGAAGGGGAGCCGGGAGAGCAAATTCAGAATGTGATTTCAGTCGGCATGTTGTCCGAAGGCTGGGATGCCAAGACCGTAACCCACATCATGGGTTTGCGGGCATTTTCAAGTCAGATGCTTTGCGAGCAGGTTGTGGGAAGAGGATTGAGGCGGGTCAGCTATGATGATGTGGGAGAAGACGGATTGTTTGAGCCGGAATATGTCAATATATTCGGCGTTCCCTTTACTTTTTTACCGCATGAAGGCGGCCAAGGAACTCCCCCGCCGCCGAAACCGAAAACTAGAATTGAACCGGTTAAAGAAAAGGCTCAACATGAAATCACCTGGCCGAATATTCTGCGAACAGACTCTGTTTACCGTCCGCAGTTGTCATTGGATTGGAATAAGGTAAAAACACTGGAAATTGATCCTTACGAATCAATAACAGAAGCGGAATTGGCAGCCCTTATATCCGGCAAGGCAAATCCGAAAGTGAAATCAGCCATCGGACTTGACCGGATTGCAGAGGATACACGGGTTCAGACCATTATTTTTCGTATTGCATCAACTATTTACAATTCAGAAAAACGACCGGATTGGAAAGGAAGCAAAGAAGTCTTTTTAGCCCAGATTGTGAGAATTGTCGAACAATTCATTGATTCGGATAAAATAGGAATTAAGAATGACCTGTTTCATCAGGACGACAAGAAACGCAAGATTCTGATTATTTTGAACATGAACAGGATTGTTCAGCATATCTGGTCAGAAATACGAGCGGTAAATACCGAGAAACTCACACCCGTTTTTGACAAAGAAAAAGCAATCCGTTCAACCGGGGACATGCGTACATGGTACACGAGCAAACCTTGCGAGCGGACTGAAAAATCGCACATCAGTCATTGCGTTTATGACAGCCGATGGGAGGCATCGGAGGCATATTTTTTTGACAAATCAGACTTGGTAGAATCCTTTGTAAAGAATGAGCGTTTAGGCTTTGCGATATTGTACAGCTATCAAGGAGTGATAAGAAAATATTACCCTGACTTCATCATAAGACTGTCCAACGGAGAATATTTGATTTTAGAGATAAAAGGCATTGACGATCCGCAAAACCGGACCAAACGTGAGTATCTGAACGAATGGGTAAAAGCGGTAAACAATCATGGCGGACTCGGAAAATGGCATTGGAATGTTTCCTTTCATCCGAGCGACATAGAATCAAAGCTCAAGATGTCGGAAAAGGCTGACTTCGGACAGTAATGCAGAAACAGCGATTCGGAATCGGAATCTGATACCGAATCGCTTTCAAAGATCGGTCTTTTCAGTCGTAAAGCGATTTTTCAAATCGCTTAAACGGTTTTACGGAGTTCAGATTGTAAAGCGATTTTTCAAATCGCTTAAACCGCCTGAAAAGCGGTTTTACGGAGTTCAGATCGTAAAGCGATTTTTTAAATCGCTGAAACCGCTTAAAAAGCGGTTTTACGGAGTGCGAATCGTAAAGCGATTTTTTAAACCGCTTAAACCGACTGAAAAGCGGTTTTACGGAGTGCGGATCGTAAAGCGCCCCAGGCTGAAAACACCCGGCTAAAAATAGATAAATCGCTTAAACCGCTTAAAAAGCGCCGAAGCTTAAAACAGATATGGAGATTGCTCAAACCGCTTAAAAAGGGCCCGGCTTGAAACAGATACGGAGAACACCGTTTCTGATCGCGAATTGGTATGAACAGTCGTTTGAAACACGGATTCGCCGGCCGGACCTCAGCACTTATCCAAATAAGGAAATTGAAATTAATATGAAATTCAGCACAAAACTGATAATACTTGTTGTCATTCCTCTCAGCGCATCTTTCATATTTGCGGTTTCAACGATTCGGGTCCGATTTGAAGATTTCAGAAATGCAGATATTATGGAACGCAATATTGAACTTATGATGGAAACTTCAAAGCTGATCAGCTTAATCCAAAAGGAAAAAGAACCCGATCTTTCCTTAAAAATCAGCGATGATCTTGTCAGAACCCGTGAAAGCCGAATCCTAAGAGAACTGACGATATTTGCAGGCGCTTTGAAAACATCGGAAATTGACTCCAAATCAAAGACGCTCGTAACAGACAGCATTGCCGAACTGGAAAGTCTGCTCAAGGATACACAGCAGAAAGGGAAAAATTCGTCCGAACCCCCTGTTATGGAAAAATACAATAAGATCATTTCAAAACTGATGTGTCTGGGGACAGCGGCTGCCAACGCAAAAACAACCAAAGGCATCGGCAAGGTGATGAGTACAATGACAATTCTGGAACGTGCGAAAGTGAACGCGGCTCTGCTGAGAGATGAACTGACGCTTATCCTGACCGAGCAGTCCGTATTGGCAGAAGAAAGAATTTTCTCGCTTATAAAATTGAAGGGAGAGGTGGATATCAATCTTGATTCCGCGTCGGTAATTTCTGATAAAAGCAGAGAAGATATAAAAAAACTGATGAACGGTGAAAAATGGAAAAAATTTGATATGCTGTTCGGCAAAGTTCTGAAAAATGCTTCCGAAGGCAGCTACGATGAAAAACCGGAATCCTGTTATGATGTTGCCGATCATCTCTTAAAACAGATCACAGAGATAACAGACTATGAGTTTGAACTTTTACATAACCGTGCGATAACTATCGAATCTGAATCTGAAAAAAATATCCGCTTCTTAATGACTGCTTTTATACTGCTGCTTGCCTTTATGATCTTTATCTCTTTTTCAGTGGCGCAGAGCATTATCAGACCTGTCAGACAGATAACAGACAGTCTTTCCGAAAGCGTAACCGAACTGCTGATTGCTTCAAAGGAAATCTCATCTGCCAGTATGACAGTGGCGGAAGGTTCCTCAGAACAGGCTTCCGCTTTGGAAGAAAATACGGCATCTCTTGAAAGATTGGCATCTATGGCAAAACAAAATTCGGACAATACGGTTCAAGCCGTTAATATGATGTCAGAAGTTGTGGGGCTTGTCAACGAAGTTAAGATAAGTGCGGAAGAATTAACCGGACTTATAAATGCCATCTCTGATACCGGGAAGGAAACTCAGAAGATTATCAAAACAATAGACGATATCGCCTTTCAGACAAACCTTCTTGCGCTTAATGCGGCAGTGGAAGCTGCCCGTGCGGGAGAATCCGGCAGCGGTTTTGCAGTGGTTGCCGGTGAAGTGAGGAATCTGGCCCTGCGGTCAGCCGCAGCAGCAAAAAATACAGGGGAATTAATAGAAAATTCATATAAGATGATTAAAGACAGTTCGGAATTGGCGGACAGAACGAACAAAGCCTTTATCCATGTTGCCGAATACGCAGAAAAAGCCGGTGAGCTGATCAGGGAAGTCGGCATCGCTTCTCAGGGTCAGGTACAGGGCATCAGCCAAAATAATGAGGCAGTATCGGAAATAAATAAAGTGACGCAGCAAAATGCAGCGATTGCACAAGAGTTTGCTTCAACTTCCGAAGAGTTGAATTTTCAAGCCGGTCAGATAAATGAATTTATAAATCGGCTCGCTGTAATTGTTTATGGGAACAAGTCTTCCGGTCAGCAAACCTGACAGTACGAACTGAGTTTTTAAGAAACTTTGATAGAACTAGGGCGGGTATTCATGCCCGCCGTTTTTATCAGATATCAGATGATAAAAGGTGTCAAATTTTTGTCAGCGCAGCCCCTTCACTGCAATGTCAGTGCTTCTGCATCACTACCTTATCTTTGCGGGCTTTGCGACTTTGCGAGAAGCTTTTTACCTTCACTCTGTCTGTCCTTCATTCAGGACAATAATTTCCACCCGCCGATTTTTCCGTCGCCCCTCTTCGGTGCTGTTGTCAGCAACAGGACGGCTTTCGCCGTAGCCTTTTGCCTTAATCCTGTCTGCTCTGACGCCTTTGGATACAAGGACTGATTTCACTGCCTCAGCCCGTTGCCGGGAAATCGAGAGATTCAGCGATTCACTGCCCGTGCTGTCGGTATGCCCTTCAATCAGCATATAACGGTTCGGATTCTTTTTCAGGAAATCAAGCAGTTTGTTAATCTGATCCGCTGTTACCGGGCGAAGTTCGGCTTTGCCCGATGCGAAAGACGTCTCTCCCAGCGTGAACACTGTCCCCCGTGAATTTTCCGAATCTCCTCGGCGGAGACGCTCCATCTGCTTTTCAGCCGATTTCTGCTCCGCGACCGCTTCGGCAATCTGAACTTTTCTTTCCGCAAGATACGCCAATCGCTCGATTTCCGCCTTACCTTTAGCCGATTCTGCGGCTTCCAATGCCCGTGAGGCTTCGCTCATTTCTGCCGACGCGTGGGAGGAAACCTCAGGATTGGCGGCGGCTCTGGAATAAGCCTCCCGCGCATGATCGAGGAGCATAAGATTTTCAGATTTGCCGCTGCATCCGGCAGTCATTGCCGCTGCTGTCAGCAGGCTGAAAAGGAAAATTTTGAACAAGTCGGAATAAATGTGAGTCATTGTCTTCATTTCTTTTTTCTCCCTGATATGATTTTACAGGCAGCCTGTCTTTATGCTTATCATCACCTCTTCTACACCGCTACCTTTATTTAAACTCAGATATTTAAACTCAGGGACCTGTCTGGGTCTTCTGTAGCAATTTTTTGACCGTAAGTCCCTGAACCAGCACCGAAAATACAACCACAACGTATGTCATGGTCAGCAGCAGTTCACGGTGGCAGCAGTTTGCAGGAAAAGAGAGTGCCAGCGCGACAGATATGCCCCCGCGAAGCCCGCCCCATGTCATAATAACAACGGAATAAGGTATAACTGTCCGCCACCGTTTCAATATGCTCACCGGCAGCCCGATGCTGACGAATCGGGCAAGAATCACTGCCGGTACTGCCATGACTCCGGCGGTCAGATAATCCTGATTCAGCGTCAGCACCAGCACTTCCAGACCGATTAGCACAAAAAGAAGCGCGTTGAGAATCTCATCCACCAATTCCCAGAAAGTGTCAAGATGTTCCCGTGTGGTCTCGGACATTGCCAGACGCCTGCCATGATTCCCGATGAGCAGTCCTGACACAACAACTGCGATGGGGGCTGAAAGATGCAGCCGGGAAGCAAGGGCATATCCGCCCGCTGCCAGCGACAGCGTGATCATGATCTCCACCTGATAGTGATTGACGCTTTTGAGCAGATGATACGCGGCATATCCGGTCATCAGTCCGAAGGATGCGCCGCCGATCACTTCCTTGACAAAAAGAAGTGTCACAAATTCGGGTGTTACAGAATGTCCGCCCGAGGCAATTTTGAGCAGAATCAGAAAGACCACCACACCGATACCGTCATTGAAAAGCGACTCGCCCGCTATTTGGGTCTCCAAACTTTTGGGCGCGCCCGCACTTTTGAGAATAGCGATGACCGCAACGGGATCCGTGGGGGAAATCAGCGCACCGAAGAGAAGACATTCCGCAAACCTCAAATCCAGACCGAGCCATCGGCTCAATTCATATACGGCAAATCCGACAATCACTGTGGACGTAAGAACTCCGAAGCTTGCATAGATAGCAATTTCAAGCTTTTGTTCGGTGAGATCATTGAGATTGACATGCAGCGCGCCGGCAAACAGTAGAAGTCCGAGCATTCCGTCCAGCAATACTTTGCTGAAATCTATGCTGCGTACAAGCTGATCCGCATAAATCCGCACTGGCAAACCCATCCGCTCCAGGAGCATCAGACCCAGCGAGACCAGCAGCGACATCAGCATCAGACCGATGGACATGGGGATTCTGATAAAGCGGTGATTGATATACGCGAATCCTGCTGCCAGCGTAATCAGAATGGCGATGGTGTTAAACGGTTCCATATTTAAGATAATATATATTTAATTTTATTTAATTTTATATCTAATCTCTGCTGAAAATTAACAGGGATATACAAGATTATCCTCTCCATCAGACATTTTCGGAAATAAAAAAGTTTCTCGCAAAGGGCGCAGAGGGCGCAAAGGAAAAAAGACAGAAAGTCTCAGAACTGCAACTTTCAGCGGCTTTGCGGTCTCTGCGATCTTTGCGAGAGATTCACGATAATGTCTGATATATAACATAGCACAAGGATAATGCAACAATAAAAATAGGGGATGCAAGTCAACAAGCAAAGTTTATGCACGCCTGACTTCTCTTTGCGTTTTATTTTTTTGACAAATAAAGGCTTGACATTTGTTTGCTGAGAGTGTACATAATGGCATTATGAATGATGTGGAACGCGAAAGCAGAGAGGTGGAAGAAGTCATTGCCAAGCGGATCAGAACGCTGCGGTTGGCAAAAAGCTGGACGCTGGAAAAGCTGGCTGATGTAACAGGCTTATCCAAGAGCTATTTATCGCAGATTGAAAACCGTGAAAAAACGCCCACAATCAGCACATTGATTAAAATTGCCCACGCGCTGGGCGAAAATGTCCGGTCTTTCTGGAATGCCGAAGACGATGCGAAAAAAGCCTCCAAGCTGTCTATTGTCCGGGCTGATGAACGCCGTGCCATCCTTGCGCCGGATACAAGCGGATATGCTTATGAGTCAATCACTTATAAAAAACCGGATCGGCTCATGGACGGCTATATTATTACGCTGGGACCCGATTTGCCTAAAAAGCCGATGATGCACGAGGGTCAGGAATTGGTCTTCATATTGGAAGGGCGGAAAGAATTTATTTACGACGGACAATCCCATATTGTCGAAGCCGGCGACTGTCTTTATTTTGATTCGGATCGCCCGCATCTCGGCAGAAATTTGGATAACAAACCTGTGCGTTTTCTCGCGGTGTTTCTGAATCCGCTCCGCTTGCGCGGATTTGGCAGGTAATTTTTTCTCGCAAAGTACGCAAAGAACGCAAAGAGTTTTTATAAAAATTTTTCCTTTGCGCTCTTTGCGTACTTTGCGAGAAATTATAGAGAATAAAAAAGATTCTTGCAACATTTTTTTCTCGCAAAGCACGCTGAGTACGCAAAGAGTTTTTATAAAAACTTTTCCTTTGCGTACTTTGCGAGAAATTAATTTTTTTTAATCGTCAAGTTCACTGATAGCAAACAAAAAAACAGGTGAGAGAAAAATGAAAAAAACGACTCTTTTGAAAAAATATATTCTGGATGATGAAATTCTCGTCATGCCGGGCGCGCATGATGTGCTGTCCGCCAAAATCATCGAAAGCGTGGGATTTAAAGCCGTTACCATCGGCGGATATGCCAGCACTGCGGCATTGCTCGGCAGACCTGACGGCTCGCTGCTGACCATGACCGAGATGATTGACTACATGGAGCGCATGGCGGACGCGGTGGATATTCCGCTTTTTGCAGACGGCGACACCGGACACGGCGGCGTGCTGAATGTTCAGCGCACGGTAAAGAAAATCGAAAAAATCGGCGCGGCAGGCATGTTTATCGAAGACCAGCTTTTTCCCAAACGCTGCGGACACATGGAAGGCAAGCAGGTCGTGGATCGGGCTGAAATGGTGGCAAAACTCAAGGCGGCGTTGGACGCCCGCACCGATGAGGATTTCGTCATCATGGCGCGCACCGATGCGCTGGCGATTTACGGGATAGACGAAGCCATTGAGCGCGCCAATCTTTACCGGGAGACCGGCGCTGATATGATTTTTATCGAAGCGCCGACTACTATTGAGGAAATGCGCCGCATCAACAAGGAAGTCAATGCGCCCACGCTGGCGAACAATTTGGAAGGCGGCAAAAGTCCGCTGCTGCCTGCCAAAGTGCTGGAAGAAATCGGCTACAACGTAGTCGTATTTCCGGTGGCAACGACTTACGCAATTGCTCGTGCAGTCACGGATTTGATGACTGAAATCAAGAACAAAGGCACATCCGAAGGCTTCATGGACAGAATGATTATTTTTGAGCAATTCAATAAGTTTATCGGGCTTGCCGAGATGCGGGAACTGGAACAGAGTTTTTATAAATAAAACAGAAAGTTCTCACAAAGGCGCAAAGAGTGCAAAAATTCATTCCCTCTCCCCTTTGGGGAGAGGGTCAGGGTGAGGGGGAAACAGATACATCCGCCGCGCCCCTCACCCCGGCCCTCTCCCCAAAGGGGAGAGGGAGAATTTCTGTGCGCCTTTGCGAGAAATTAAAATAATGCGAGCAATTAAAATAAGCGGAGGGTATCCGTGAAAAAACTAAGATGTGTTATCATGCGGGGCGGCACGAGCAAAGGCGTTTTTTTCCATGAAAACGAGATGTGTTATCATGCGGGGCGGCACGAGCAAAGGCGTTTTTTTCCATGAAAACGAACTGCCGCGAGATATTGAAACCCGGACTGCCGCCATCCTGCGAGTCATGGGAAGCCCGGACAAACGCCAGATAGACGGACTCGGCGGCGCGGATATTCTGACATCCAAAGCCATCATCATCGGTCCCCCGAGCCGCCCGGACGCTGACGTTGACTATATTTTCGGACAGGTCGGCATCGCCGCGCCGACCGTTGACTACAATACGCTCTGCGGCAATCTCTCGGCTGCCGTGGCTCCATTTGCGATTGACGAAGGCTTGGTTCGCGGAAACTCGCCTTTTACTACC
>JFJP01028480.1_pt1 | contig 11141 bp, 12 predicted proteins | sample 431651 | NCBI WGS metagenome assembly JFJP01 (sample SAMN02602958, study PRJNA72255) | Microbial mat metagenome, whole genome shotgun sequencing project. | biome: fresh water; feature: sink hole; material: water; isolation source: purple microbial (photo- and chemosynthetic) mats found in... | reverse complement strand
ACCTTTTTGTCACAATGAAGGCATTTGAAATTTTTTTCCAGACTTCCTTGCTTAAAATGAGCCAATTTGAATTTCTCAATGATTTTCGGGATCTTTATGAATAAAATGTGGATTTAAAATGTGGATTTAAAATGTAATAAAATATGATAAAATGTGATAAAATGTGATAAAATATGGATTTAAAATGCGATAAAATGTGATAAAATGTGATAAAATGCGATAAAATGTGATAAAATGTGATAAAATGTGATAAGATATGTAAAGAATGTGATGAATTATGATAAATATTAATGAAATTCGACATTTTAAAAAATTCTGACGTACATCTATACATAAGTCAGTTTCATAGACAGAATCTGGCATTTTTTCGTTGTAAATGTATTTTCGGAGCATGGAATCATTTGCTGTTATTCTTAAAGACGAACAGAATAGGAACCACACTTTATTATTCTCATCTATCCGGAAATTCCCAATGATTCTTCTGATCTTTATATTATCATAAGAGACATTGGAGACATGCTATTTTTATTGAAAAAGTGATAAAAAATCAAACAAAAAAATCAAAAAGAAAATCAAAAGAAAATTAATTACTTTCACAATATTAAACATGGTATTTTCAAGCTTATGCGGCAAGACATAGCCTCTTAAAGGTACACTTCTCGCGGGTAAATGAAACCCTTCAAAGGTCAAAACCCTCTGATAAGGATCCTGCTTCTTATCATTGATATTGTTCTGGTTCTCTAATTTCTCAAATAAACACAGATTCGTAGCCCAAATCACTTTGATAACAACTAAAAAAACACATAAAAAAACCATAAAAATCAATAAATTTTACAATTATGTTCAGCTTTCGGTTGAATAAACCTTTGTAAAATGCCTTGTTTTGGCGTTAAATGCTTTTCATAAAGGAAATTCTCTTAAAAAATCGTTTATTCTGATAAATTTCCTTAATTTTTACTGAATTGAACCACTGTTAAATATTCGAAAATGACCTTTTTTTCTGAATCCTTTGTAAATTGATTGATATAAACGGCAACAATGCCTGATTTAGGGGTTTTCTGCAGGAATTTCTTCTCTATCTCCTCCACAGTCAATTTGGCATTGGATTTCCTCTTTAAACACCGTTCTTTAACGAAATACCACATATAAGGCAGATCGTTTTGGAAGAGAATAGTGTCGGGAACATTTAAACTAGGGACTTTTTATTTGATTTTAATGAAGAAAATTGAGAGAATTTAAGAAAAAACCCACTCCTAGCATTGGATCTTTGAGCCAAAGAAAGTGAAATAAGTGGAAAAGAAAGCCATCTCCTTCGATTTTATCAAGGTTTTTATCCATTTATCACAAAATTTAAATAAAAAAATTAACAAAATTTGATTTTTTCGTTTCATTTCTTATTTTTTTTGTTTTTTTCACGATTTTTCTACTATTTTTCACTACTTTTTACTAGTTTTCTCTAGTTTTTCTCAGTTCTTTCTCTTCCATTTTTAGGGGTTTTTTCTCTCTATCGATCTATCATCCCAACACACCATAAAGGACTTGCAACACTATCATAAAGGACTAAATTACCATCGTCTTGCATTATCAATTGAAATGGGGGCTTTCCTTGATTTCCAGTGGCTGATTCCCATAAAACCGCTTTTTTCTTATCAAGAACTACCAAATTTCCATCAGTTTTCAAAGAAAAACTATAGGGTTTTTCACCTTTTTTTGTATCATTTGCCTGCCATATCAAATTAGAATTGACAAAATGACCAGAAACATAGATAGAAAAAAGGCCGTTGGATTGGATAAAAGCGAAATAAGCTTGGTTTTTACTCATTAGGGTCAAACCCTGTGAGAGTTCTGCTTCCGGATGCAAACGATCAAATGAATATATTTGCTTATGCATTGGATTTATAGAAATTATATTTTATTTGTGTATAAAAATGAGATTTATTTTCATGTATATAGATAGATATACAAAAGAAATTTATATTTCATGTATAATATAAAAAAAGTCTTTATTATTTAGGGTTACATTTAACCATCTTGAATCACGATATGCATTGAACTATATATGGTGATTTAATTAATTTGTTAAATTGATAGATATTTTTTTAAAGAAAAAAACATTAAATTATTCACAAAACATCATCTTGCAAATTTTCATTGTTGAAATTGATCGTCCATAAGTTCAAAGTATTGTCTTTATTGATGGTATTGATGAAATATATCCGATTATCTCTCTCATTCGTGAAAAACATCAAAGACATAGAACTATCACTCAAATCTACATCACCCTTATAACTAATCCTCTCATCGATCTTAATACCATTGTTAATATCCATTAATGAAATCTTATGATCTTCCCCGAAAGATAACAAATAAATCGGTTCTTTTGTGATAAGATTAACATTGGTGATTTGTTCATTAAACCCCTGCATTTCTTTCTTATTATGGTCCCATGAGTTATATTTGGGTTTTTTCTTAGATACCCCCCAATTAAAGCATTTGAACTCAATTAACCCGAATTTACTAATGCCTTCTCTATGTATTCTCAGTCTATCAAGCAGTCTCCCAGTATCAATATCCCATAAATTTATCTTATTAAAGCTATTTACCACCACAATCCTCTTATTAACCTTGCATAATTTCAGAAAATTCACACTATAATCATTAACAATGCTTCTTGGCATTGAAATACTCCATTTATTCTCGCTACTATTCAAAGCAACTTCCCATAGCTTTATCATACAATCATCAGAACCCGTGATGAAATGCTGGTCATCATAAACATCTAAGCAATTTATCGACTCAACCTCTTCTAATCGTCTTATCAACAGGAAATTCTCCTCACCAGTCCGAGCGTAAATCGCGATAGTTGCATCATAGGCTCCGCTGATCAATACAGAGCTATGGTGAATACTCCCAAAACAAGACACTTGGCTCTCATGCTCCTTTAGGATCTGTTCTACATTAAATTTATTATCCAAAATCGTCACAAAGCCATTTTTATGACCTACTATCAGTCTTTTAGGGTCTCCTAATTCATCAGTTAATGTTAAAAGACAAGAAGGAACCATCTTTAAGTTAATTGCCTTTGGTTCGTTGATTTCCTGAAAAGTTTTCAGACTCCAAATTATCACTTTTTCATCAATAGAGCCAGTGACAAAATGATTTCCCCCATATGAAGCACAACAAGTGATTCCTCTTCTATGTTTTGACTTAATGTTCGTCAAAAACTCTATATTATAAAGGTTGGATTCCGGGTTCTGCACTACATAGGATAATGAATCTGATGAGATGGTCGTAGAGCCTTTATGCAGAGATTGCTTTCCCAAAGCGTTTAATTGGAGGTTTAAATTGACTTGTGACATTAATAAAAGCTTTGATAAGTCTTTGCTATAATCTTTTAAATCATTGATTTTAGTGACAAAACCATTGAATTTATCTAAAGCATTTTGAAAATGCTTATATCTCGGTGGATTCTGGACTTTTATCCTGATAGAGTTCAATAACCGGACCATCTCGTTTAAACTGCCTTGTATTTTCTTCTGTTCTTCAGTGAAAACGTTCGTTTGGGTGAGATAATTCTTATTGAAAACCATGATCAAATGCTTGAAAACATTCTGGATTTTAACAGCATCAGTATTTTGGTTCATTGTGACCAAATCGTCGAATAATTTCTCAAGGGAATTCTCTGAGAAAATCAGTTTCATCATAGGGGAATCCTCAATGGAATAAGCTTTTATACTAAGGATTAAATCTCGCACTTCTCTTAAAGTATCATCTAATTTTCCTCGCATTTTATTTACATTTGACTTCCATTGTTCTAAGAGCACTTCTATCTCGTTTTTCACCCTATCATAATCTTTTTTTATCTCAATTTTCTGCTGATTTATGCATTTCACAAAGGTTAAAAGCTCAGTTTCTGCTTGATTTGTGAATTTATTGACTTCTTCGATTTGATGGATCGCTTTTTCATCATGTTTCTTGATATTTTGCTCCAAATGACTCATTGAACTCTGTAAAAAGACCTTTAAATTCGATAATTCGTGGTTCTGATGGGGCAAAAGATCACATTTCTCACATAAAAGACAGTTGAATTCACAGGAGGGATTTGTGCAAATTATCTTTATAAGACTGTTATGTAAAGAACATATTAGATTCCCTATTTGAGAGTAATCTTGGGAGAAAGTGGTCCTTTTACGCTTTAAAGGACTTTTTGACTTTTTTGATGAAGAAATCGAAGTGTTTTTCGTCACATAGGGAGTATAAAGAGATTTAGTGGATTCCATTTTATTTTTATTTCTGGTTTATTGTATTTTAATTTTTTTTATTTGTTAATAATTTAGTGAATTAGCCTTAATTTATTTAATTTTTAAAAGGAAATTTCAAATTCAGATAATTTTAGTTTTTTATATTAAATATTAGTATTTTTATACTTTTTGCAGATATCAGCATTAATTAATACTTAGGTAAATGCACAGAATTTTCAAAAAATCCTTTATATTAATCTTATTTTATTCAAAATTTATGCAATCTTCTGTAAAACCCCTTCCAATTAAGCTATCTTTCACGCCAAAAGACCAAGGAGAAGGCGATGGAGCTCATGTTCGCCGAATCATCGGTTTTTCTTGATTTTCTTTTTAATATTCCTAAAAATCAAATAAAAGGAGTTTCTCAGCTTAAGAACTTTGACCCTTTTCTCATGCTCGACTTTTTCAATGTGAAATTGCCAGCAGGTTTTCCTGATCATCCACATAGAGGCTTTGCGACTTTAACCTATCTCCTTTCCGGGGGGATTTGTCATGAGGATTTCAAAGGTCATAAAGGAGAATTAGGTCCAGGAGACGTACAAGTAATGACTGCAGGTTCATAATATAAAAGCTTAAAAAATTTTGAAAATTCCGATGGAATACTGATAAAAGGTCTGATAAATTTTCTATAAAGGCCTTAAAAAAGCCTTTACAAAAAGCCTTATAAAAACCTTATTTAAAAGGCTTAAAACCTTGAAAAACTCTTTATTTTTTATAAAGGAAAAGGAATAGTTCACGCCGAAATGCCAATGAGTAATAAAGTTCCAGCAATTGGCTTTCAATTATGGCTGAATTTAAAACTCGCTGATAAATACGGAAATGCCGACTATCAGGAATTCAAAAAGGAAAATATACCTACTTTTGAAGAAGCTGGAATCAAGGCGAAAGTCGTTGTTGGGGAGTATAAAAACACGAATTCTATCATAAAAACGAAAACACCATCAGAATTCATTGATTTTTCTGTTGAAAAGAACCAAACTATGGTAAAGAAAGTGAAGAAAGGATGGAATAGTTTCATTGTGGTATTTGAAGGAGGAATTCATGTACAGGGGAGCTTTGTCGAAGAAACCACTGCATTGTTTTTCGAGATTGCAGTGGAAGAAAGCGAAATTTTGTTCAAAACTGAAGAGAAAAATTGCAGATTTCTCTTTATTTCAGGTTTTTATTATAGGGAATTTAGAAGGATTTTTAATTTTAATTTTTAAGGGGAACCGATAAATGAACCTGTTTTTCAATATGGTCCTTTTGTTTTAACATCGAAAGATGAATTGGCAAAGGCTTTCGAAGATTATGAACAAGGGATAAATGGGTTTGAAGGGTCGAGAGTGTGGAAATCGAAGATAAAGGATTTAAAATATGATAAATAAACATTCAAAAAATAAAATTTTACTATAATAACTAAACATAATTTATTGAGAAAAAAGAGTTTTTCTTTGTTTTTTTAAGTTATTTATCAATTATATTCAGATTTTTTCACCCGATTTTATAAAGCAAAAAAGCATCTTTTTCTATATAAAAGAAAATAAATCTTCTTTTTTCGTGAGTCAAATGCGAGCCGAAATTCTTCCCGAAAAACACATGCCAATAAGGCTCCCAGGTCTTATCCATGTATTTTTTAAGTCCTTCTGCTATCTTTTTATCAAAATATCATAAATTCTTTGTGTTTTATTAGGAAAATAAAGAGAAAAAAAAATGAAAAGTTCAAAAAAACTGAAAAAAACTCGAAAAAAATCTAAAAACCAAAAAAAACAAAGCAAAAAAGCCAAAAAAATCAACAAAAAAGAGTAAAAGTTTACTCCTTGTCCATCCTTTGTTTTATCTCTTAAAATATTGTGGGTTTCAAGAATCGCGCCTTCTAAAATATCGTCTTCGACATCTGGTGGCCAAAGAACTCGGGCTCCAAGGAAAGTCTTGTAGTTCTGGTTATTAGATGAGGAGGTGTTGGCTTCTTTATTGGTTGTTGTTGCCATTTTTTAAGAGTTTTTTTGCAAAGGGAGTTATTTTTTTTTTGAATTTTATGAAAAAATTATCAAAATAATTTGGAAAAAATGACAAAGAATAAAAAAAAACAAAAAACTTAAAAATTTCTTAAAATAAAAATAACAAGGATTTTCTTGATTTTTCTGAATTTTTCTTAATTTTCTTAATTTTTCAAAGCCTAAAAAAAAAATTTTAAAGCAAATAATTATAATAAAAACTTCTCAATAGAAATTTCTTTTCTCATTGAAATGAGTGGTACCCATTTTTTTCCTTTATAATACTTCACTCTTTCCCAATAAAGACGACGATTCGCAATACTCCGAAGGCGGTTGGATTCAATGGTTCTGTAATCTTGAGGATCACAATTTCTTTTGTGAAATAGATGAAGAATTCATAAAGGATAATTTCAATTTATACGGTTTGAAGCAGCGTTTTAACCATTACAAGTATTAAAAAGCTTCTAAATTCACATAAAAACCCCTAAAAGTGAGGCTATTGAAATGATTTTATCTCCACAAATCCCAGATGAAGAGGATTTAGAGGATGAAAAGTATTGAATTCTTCTAATATTAAAAGGAATTTCTCTTAAAAATATTAAGATTCTTAGAAATCTATCAAGAATCCACTGATTTATATGGATTAATTCATGCGAGATTCATATTAACTCCCAAAGGTATCCTTTTTCATGAATTTTTCTCTTTATATTTATTTATATAGGCCTGTCGTTAATGAAGGAGAAGTATCTATTAAGTAAATTCGGAGTCTGTCCAAGAGTCCTTTGCGAGAGACAAACAGTGCTTCCTATAGGAATGGCAGAAGAACTGAGATAAAAAACCAAAATTTTTTGTGAATAAAAATCGAAGTTTTCTTGTTAAAAAAAAGGTATATTGTCCAAGATGCGAAGATGTATATGTTCCAAAGAAGAAGTGTCCTGATGTAGATGGAGCATATTTCGGCTGTTCTTTTCCTCACATTCTTTTACAGGTAAAAATACTAAATTATACATTAAATCATTAGTTTCTTATATACCTCATTATTACAATTTATCACATTATTTATAAATTACTTTTTTATCACAAATTATATATATATTAAGACTTATCCTGAACTATACCCAGTTCCTTTGACAACAACATATGTACCTAGGATCTATGGCTTCAAAATCTACCAGAAAAAAGGCTCGAAATACCAAACAAGCAACAAATTCCTGCAGGAAATCACGTTCTATAATGAGGAACAACTGAAGAAAATGAAAGGTTTTTTGATCGTGTTTTTCTTTAGGTTTTTTTCTTGACAGTTTGTTTGTAAAAATTTGCTGATGCTTTGCATTTAAAAAGAGGTTCAGACCATGAAGAACGAAGACGATATTAAAAATGTCCGAGGACCAGTCCAAAGCTTGCAGTCCAATACAATATCACCACAAAGCATGATTTATCAAATCAATCAAGAACCGAACAATAAATAAAAAAAATCTAAATAAACAAAAAATACATTTGGAATTAAAAAATTGCTTGAATTTAATTTTCAAAAATGTTTGAAATTTTCTCTATACAAAGAAAAGTAATTTAATTCAATCTTAATCATTTTCTCCACAATTTTAATGTTAAAATTCATAATAAAACACTAAAATAAAAAAATATAATTAAATTAAAGAACATAATTAATGAAATTTAAAAATTTTTATTGTTTTAAGTTTTTTAATGTATTTCTTTTAATTATTGCATTTTTGTTCTGCAATGTGTTTCTGAAACTCAACATCAGTCATCATCTCTTGCTGTTTTGGATATTCAAACTCCTCATTATTCAATTTCACGTCATTTATCTGCGGCACAAAATTACCTTTTTGATTTTGATTTCGATTCAAATTATTTATATTATTGTTATTTAGTGGCAAAGAAGGAAATAAGCCTCTATTTTCATGTGTATTGAAAATTCCCATTGGATTATTATTAACGAAATTATGAGGAGGTTGTCCATAAGGATTACTTTGTTGATAGGTTGCTTGCAAAGGAGCATGATAAGGAGCTTGATAAGGAGCTTGTAAAGGAGCTTGATATGGTACCTGTAGAGGTACTTGATAATTTGTTTGATTATTATTATAATTCATATTATTTTTATCATAATTCATTTGTTGAGAAGGTGTTATTTGCATGAATATTGGATTATTAATAGGTGCTACAGGCTTCCATTCTATTCGAACGGTGATAGTACCTGCGTCATTCCCTTTGTATTTCAAAGGGAGAGTACTTTCAAATTTACCCATATTCAAGATTTCTGCTAATTGTATACGACATTCACCAAGAAGATCATCGTTAATAAGGATATTTTGATGAAAAACTTGAAAATGTAGATCAGGTTCTTGTGCGCGATTAAAGCTGAAAATATCACTCCATTTAGGTGTTTTGCCTGCACTGTTGTCAGGTTTCGATTTTGCAGTAAAGCCTCCCATTATACAGAGACAATAAGGGGACATTTTTACGAATATTGTTGACTCGCGGGTGAGCTTGGCTGAAAGAGGACGAACTGTCAATTGGCCTGTGGAGGTGTATATCATTTTTCTTGAAATTTTTGTGAGATTTTTGTCAGAAAATTTAAAATTTTTGTCAGAAAAACTGGATTATTAATGATCTTTTTAATAAAAAATTGAAATTATTAAGAATTTTTCCAATTGAAAACTTTTGGTTAATTTTTTTCAATTTGATTTGATTTTTTGTTTGTTTTGATTCAAAAAAAATATTAAAATTTAAGGAAAAAAAACAAGGAAATGCAGAAAAATGAGGTGAAAAACTTGATAGAATCAATAAAATCGAAAACTGAACAGCTGAAAGTCTTGAAAGAAACTCTTAATCTATAAATATTTCCGGTTTTTTCTTACAGAACACTGTTCGGAACTGTGTTAACATTAAAAAACCCACCGCAACGTCTCCAAACAGTCATGAAACCTCTATAAAAGCTGAATTTTCCACTAAAAGTTCAATAAAATAAAAAAAAAGCTCTTTATTTTTTTATTTAAAGGAAATCAAAGAAAAAAGCTGACTCATGAGATTTCTGAGGTTTTATTGAGAAATGATGAGCATAATTTGAATTATCAAGAAAATTATCAGAATAACAAAGCTTTTGAAGAAAATCAAGACCTGAAAATTGATGTTTCGCAACTGAAAAAGGCACTTTTAGCGTTAATGGAAAAATATAAACTCTTGAAAGTGAGGTTTTGTGGATTTTTTACAGAAAAAAATAGAAGAAAAAACACGATTTTTAGAAAGAATTAGAGGAGGAAAAGAGGAAAAATTTGAAATTTGGGATTATTGAACAGGAATACTACAAAGAAAAAGTGTTTTTTATATGTTTTTTCTTGAGTTTTAACGGGGGTTTTTATTTAATGAAGAAAAAAAATCAAATGATGAATGAAAAGAATTTCGAAGTTAAAAAACAGGCTTTAAGTTTGGTTAATAAGATCAAAGGGTTTCTGAATGCGAGGGAAAAGGAGGATAATGAAGCATTAGTAAATAATGAATTTTTTTGCTCTATAATTGATTTTTTGATAATCGTTAATATTTTAAAGTTTTTTTGAAGTTTAAAATTTATTTTTTTAAGATTAATAAAAAAAAAAAAAAATCGATCATTTTTTTTAAGTTTTTTTTTTTAATGTATGAAAAATTTTTAGTTTTCAGAATTTTATTTTTTTTAGTTTTTTCAGCAATTCTCAATTTTTTTTCAGTATTTTATTGAAATTTTTTCAGTACAGTATTATTATTTTTCTTCAGTATTTTTGAAAAAAAATTTTCAGTATTCTTTTCTTTGGAATTTTTTTTCTGTTGACTTTTTTATTGTTCAATTTTTTTTCAGGTGGCTTTTTTATCGTTCAATTTTTTCAGTATTTCTGACATTTTTTTTAATTTTTGTTTTTCTTCTGTTTTCAAGATTTTTTTTCAATTTTTTCAGTTAATTTTTGCCAATTCTTTTTTTAATCTATTTTTCAATGATAATATGTTTAATGAATTGTTCTCAGAATTTTTATTTTCAGTGATTTCTTCTCTCAAAACACAGTTATTATTTTTTAATAATTTTATTTGTTTTTAGCATTTTTCAGTATTTTTCTTTTTAGATAAATTTTTTTTGATATTTTCAGTATTTTTACATATTTTCTCAAATTGTCTGTTTTTCTTGATCATTATTTCCCAGTAATTTTTCATTTTTCATCATTTTCTTCATTTCTTCATTTCTGCAATTTTTTAATTTGTAATTCAATTTTTTTACATTTTTAAAAATTTTCTTCTTATTTCTCTCAATAAACTACCTTTCAAAAAAAGCAAGAATCTATAGCAATAGCTACGGAAAATGACTATCTAAAATCCCTCCTTCAAAAGCCTGATCTCGAGCAAGCAACTCCCCAAAAAGACTCAAAATCTCTTCAATCCAAGCCCCCAGACCTTCAAAGTTTTCGCGAAACTTACAAAAAAATCAAAGAAGAACGCAAAGAAATGAAAGAAAAACAGAAATTAGACGAAAAAAGCAAAGAAAAAACAAGCAAAATTTTCAATTATTTTCAAAGTGCCAGTTATTCTCAATCAGATCTCCTTGAGCAGAATGCGATAATCGATATGTATGAAGAAAAAATCCTACAGAATTCTTTGAAGGGAAGCATGTCTTCCAGCAGCAGTAAAAGCTTAGATAAAAGCCTGGATAAAAGCCCGAAGCTTTCATCATTAGCGAATCTCAAAAGAAAAGAAAATAAAAATTAAAATGAATTTTTTCTTTTGAACATTTTTTTAAATGAAAAAAAATTTTCTTTAAAAAAAAAAAAAATTAATTTTTTTTGTTCTTTTTCCTGTTTTTAACAAGAAAAAAAATTCGCTATCT
>JFJP01024717.1_pt1 | contig 11142 bp, 9 predicted proteins | sample 431651 | NCBI WGS metagenome assembly JFJP01 (sample SAMN02602958, study PRJNA72255) | Microbial mat metagenome, whole genome shotgun sequencing project. | biome: fresh water; feature: sink hole; material: water; isolation source: purple microbial (photo- and chemosynthetic) mats found in... | reverse complement strand
AAATACTCTTTCTTTCAAAGTTAATGATTGGCAGTTTCGAGCCGTAATTTCAAGGATGCATCAACAGTGGAATCCCCAAAGTGGGCTTGACCAGCAGACCGGAAGCTCTCCGACCAACTCCAACGGCAAGGTGGTCCAAGACCGCATCTCAGACCTTAAAAAAAAGTTCGACTGGCCGAAGACTTTCAATAGACAGTTCAGCTCGATCGCTGACCTGAGCTTGGGAGAACTGCTGGGCAAAGGTGGATTCTCGGAGGTCTACAAAGCAACGAGCAAGATAGACTCGAAGTTCTACGCTGTCAAGAAAGTAGTCCTCTCTAATGCAGGTTGACTTGAAGCAGATAAACTACGAAGACTTCCAGATCATCCGTGAGGAGGTGGCGATCCACTCGACCATCTCGCACCCGAACATCGTGCAGTTCATCGACTGGATGAAGGAAGGAGAACTCATCTACATCGTGCTGGAGTACCTCAACAACGGCACGGTCTTCGATTACGTCAACCAACACCACCCCCTCAAACAAGACTTCATCAAGAAAGTCGTCATCCAGACCCTCGACGCCCTCCAGTACCTCCACAACCACGGCATCATCCACCGAGACCTGAAGCCCGAGAACATCCTGCTCGACACCAGCCTCAACGCTAAAATATGCGATTTTGGATGGAGCGAGCGAAAGAAGCCAGTGAACAAGAGGTACTTTTCTTATAATCCAGCAACGACTTCAGCGGGACCATTGTGTACATGGCGCCTGAAATCCTCAAGCTCCAGAACTACGACCATTCGGTCGACATTTGGACTCTCGGCGTGTTACTGTTCGAGTTGTTCCACAACATCGAGCCTTTCCAAGGCGACGATCCGGCTGAGGTCCTCACAGCCATCCGCTCGAAGCAGCTCAAATACGAATCGAACTGTCCCATGCAGGCCCAGGAACTCATCAAATTCATCTTGAATGTCGACTCCAAAGCAAGGCCCAGCATCGAACAGATTAAGGCACACCCTTTCCTCAAGGGCGATGTCACCAAATACTCCACTCCTGCTTACAACCAGCCTGCCAAACTGCAAGCGGCCATGGCGAACGGCTCGATGAACGGATCTATCCAAACACCTGCTAAGGAAACTCCTTATAAGCAAAACGGAATCTCTCAACAAAAAGGGCTAACCACCAAGCCTGCTTTCTTTTCACCGACATCGCAGCCGATCGCTCACCCCGCTTCAATCGGCTCTGCATCGAACAACAAGATATCCTCATCAGTCTCGCATCGAGAGATCTACTCCCAGCCTCAATTCCAGCAGGCGAGCGGAGGCCTCTACCAGAACGGAGGAACCACTGCTCTGCGGTCGGAGATCGGGCAAGAGGCCAAACCCCCAGTCTACATCTCATCGACGATTTCGCACCGAGTGATGAGGACCGTGCCTCTGCAGGAGCAGGCCAACGGCCGCCACCCGTTGGCAGGCTCGCAGCAAGAGCGATTCATCGGCAGTCCGAGCAACAACTCGAGAGCTTCGCCGGAAATATCCATCAGCCCCGAGAACCACTCGAGGGCCAACTTCCCGTTCAACGGAGGCGCGCAGCTGGGCCACAGGAAAGAGCTCTCTCTCGTCTCGAACATCCAGTCGGTCGGCCAAGCCACGCCTCCGCGGGCGCCTGCATTCGAGCAGCCGGACAAGCCTGCGCCGATAACGATCCGAGGCACGCACTACACGGCCACAGTGCACCCTTCGCCTCAGATGACGCAGTGGAACCAAGAGGTCCTGCAGCAGACCCGGTCCCCAGCACCCTACGACATCTTCGACAACCACCTCAAGCAGCGCTCGCCCCAGGTGCTCAACAGCCTGCGCTCCACCAGCTACACAGTCGTCGCCCCGAACACCGTGCACCTGCAGCAAGCAGCCCAAACGCCCAGCAGAGAAGACCCCAAGAGCAACCGACTGCGGACCACCGAGTACAACCTGCGACCCAGTCCCGCCTTCGAGAGTCCCAACGTCTCCGAGTTCAGGCCGACGCCCATCTTCGCAAGACCGCCTCAAGCGCCGATCCAGGTCAGCTCGAACAGCTTCGGAAACAGCCAGCCGATAAGCATCCGCTCAGACAAGAGCTCGCCGCAGCCGCAGATGCAGATGCAGCCGCAGGTCCTCAACCAGCTCACCCGCATCAGCAGCGGCAGACACGAACCCTCCACGCCGATCGCTGCTGTGGCCAGCCAGCCGCAGCTCGTGCAGAGACCCGCACTCCTCTACCAGCAGCCCCAACCCCAACCGCAGCAGGCACCCATCACCATTTACTCCGGCAACCAAGGAGTCTCTTCGAACAGCTACAACGAAAGCGCCTCTGAAACCCGCACCATCCGGTCCGCCACCTCTGGTCCAGCCTTCGGCAACGAGATCCTCGCAGTCCACAACTACCCCGCCCTCCAGCCACCCCTGCGACTCTACAGCCAGCGGCCTCCCGAGCCCATGAGCGCCACCACCAGCCCCATCCAGAAGTTCCCGAGCCACCCCTCGGCGGTCATGAGCCACAGCAGACCCGCCTCCCAGACCTTCCAGCCCCTGGCCAAGCCGGACCTCTACTCTCCCCAGCAGTCGACTCTGCAGCAGAAAGCCTTCTCTTTCCAGCCCCAGACCCAGTCCGGCCCCGTGCAGATCGGCTCGTACACCCCCACTCGCACCACGAACCTGCAGTACTCTCCCCAGACCTTCACGAACGCCATGGCCCAGCACATCTCCTCGCTCTCGATCCAGCAGCCGAGTCTCCAGCCCATCCGCATCACCTCGACCGTCCAGCCCAGCCAGGCCTACCTCCCCCAGCCGACCCAGCCAGCCACCGGCTACTACGACATCTACGGAGGCCACTCCTCGACCAGCGCGCGGGTCTTGCGAGGATAAACACAAATCGAGGCCTGCCGGACTCGCAGCTGCGCCGGCCTCGAGAGAGATCAAAGAAAGCCTTCTGAGAATATAACCTAATTAACCTTAACATCCGAACAGACCCTGCGCCGTCTGAGCTGAGGCGTCTGCAGTCGCTGAGGCATCTGCGCCTGAGTCGAGGCTCCGAGGCGGTTAGTGTCGAGGCTGATTAGCAGTACCAGTTGATACCTCGGAAGGATCTATACGCGCTTCCTACAAAATATCTCTAATTAGTGGATTATTATTTTGTGCCGTATCTTCTCTTCTGGCTCCTCGCTGCTCCTGGTGGCCCGGACCGGCCGCGACGCCTCTGCAGCTGCTGACTGCTACCAGTTGATGTTCTTAGTTTAGGGGCGGATTTGATCGGGTTTGCTACTCAAGTTTAATACTCAGTACAACTCGAGGCCTCACCAAGTCCATGAGACTACCGCAGCTAGCTTTCCTAGCCGAAAGCAGAATGCTCTGTGGCGTCGGGGAGTGAAAAATATCGCTGCGATTATAACCTTTTGAATCGGGTCGAATTAAAACAGCAGCGGATGCAGGGCAAGCAGAAAAGAGATCAGAGGTCCGAGAAGAAGATCGAGGTCGACCTGATGTAGCCTCGGCTGACGACAGCCACACCTTCGGCGCAGTCCTCAACACCGACGTCAAGCAGTCGGTCTACTTCCTCGAACATGAGTCCATGCGCATCATCTATCCCGTCGGAAAGCGGCTGGCCATCAAAGTCATGGGAAACGAAAAGCTCGACGACCACTACGACATGAAGTACATCAAGCTGAACGAAGAGGTACTCGACTCTGACTCGCAGGTCACGCGAGTGCTCGCCATCGCGATCTCCAAAGACAGGACTAAGATGGCTGTGAGCGAAAAGCTGGACGTCCGAAAACGACCCACAATAACCATCTACAGTCTTATGAACTTGGGACAGACCTACGCAGCCACGAACCAAGTCTTCTCGTTCACCGAAGGCAAGAAGCAGGCGGTTGGCTCGGCTGACCCAGGAATTCACGAAGGTGTGCTTCTCGCAGGACAAAGAGTCGCGGTTCATCGCCTGCGTCACCGACGAGACCGAGCCACAGCTCGTCTTCTACGACCTCAAGAAGAGCAAGAACCCCATCACCGCGCCGCTCACAGGCACCGTGGACAAGATCTCGATCAACCCCGACGACACGCACACCATCGCGATCACCGGAGACCAGCTCATGATGATCTACCGCGTGCACGAAAGCTCCATCCGCGCCTTCCCCAACATCCCCAAACTCGACACCGACCAGCGCTTCACAGACCACGACTGGCTGGACCCAGACCACCTGATCGTCGGCACGGACAAAGGCAAGATGTTCATCATCGCGAGGAAAGACCAGAAGTTCTGTAGCCTCTTCTCACCCAGCACTCAACCACATGATCCGAGACTCCTTCTTCACAAAGGACATCGGGGTCAGCTCGATCAAGGCCTTCTCCAAAGGCATCATCATCGCCTCGGACTTGGGCCACTTCGCTTTCTGGAAGAAGTTCGACTCTGCGGCCGACGAAGAGCCGACAGGCACGAACAAGAAGCTCTACCTGCACAGCCACTGGCAGCCGCCGAGTCTCGGGACGCGCGTGATGTCGATCGACATATCCGCGAAGGAAGAGAGTCTGCTGGTCGGCTTCCGCAACAACCACATCGCGACCTGCAACCTGGCTGCGATCTGCTCGGGGGAAGTCCCGATGGTCATCAGCAACGAGCTGGACTACGAAAGCGAGCGGACCGAGATGCGGCTGCGGATGAAAGACGTCAAGTTCAGCTACGTCTACCGAGGCTTCCACTACGGACAGATCGACTTCATCGAGGTCTGTGCGCAGCGGCCGCTCGTCGCCACCTGCTCGAACGAAGACAGCTTCGTGCGCATCTGGAACTACATGGACTTCCGGTCCGAGTTCTCCTTCAGAACCAAGCTCGACGCAGCTGACGGAGAGCTCACCAAAGCCCTGCAGTGCATGGCCTTCCATCCCAACGGCTACTACCTCGCTCTCGGGACCATATCTGCCGTGCGGATGATATACATCATGGAAGAGCGCCCGTTCGAGTACCGCGACCTGAACCTCAAGAACGTGAGTCTGCTGAAGTTCAGCAGGGGAGGCCAGTACCTCGCTGCGGCGATGAAGAAGCCGAACAGCTCGCACTACAAGATCTTCATTCTGAACGCCTACACCCTCGAGGTCGTCGAAGAGTACGCAGCCCACACCAACAAGTGCACAGACATGGTCTGGGGCTACCACGACGAAGCGCTCTACTCCTGCGGCGAGGACGGCCTGTTGAAGGTCTGGTCCAAGTTCTTCAAAGCAGACGACCAGGCGCCCGAGAAGAACTTCCAGTACTACTCTCTCACCTGCGACAAAGGTGCCTCCGTCTTCTTCGTCGGCGAAGAGGTCAAAGACGGCGTCACCAAGTACGTCATCCGAGAGCGAGAGGTCGACAGCTCGAAAGGCAGCAGCAGCCCCAAGTTCCACACCCACGTCTTCCCCCACAAAAAACCCACGCGCATCAGGCTCTTCGAGACCTCTCTCAACCACGAAGCGCTCATCGTCGGCACAGAGAACGGCCGCATCCACATCTACTCCAAGAACATCAATGATGGCGACTACCAGAAGCTCAGCACGCACATCGACGCAGTCACCGCCATCTGCTCCGACATCAACGGCAGGTACCTCTTCACCGCGGGCAAAGACGGACTGCTGAACATCTACCAAGTCATCAGCAAGGTCAACGAGTCCATCCAGAAAGAGATCGAAGAAGCCACCGACGGCACCACCGAAGTCTACAATCCGCGCAGCAAGTGCGTCAAGAGAGAACTCGCAGACGTGGTCCTCGTCGACCGCAAAGACATCGACAGCTACATCGAGCAGATGGACAACCACAAGCGCTCCATCGAAGAGCTCAAGACCAAGCTCGAACACAAAGCCATGGAACAGAAGAACAGACTCGAAGAAGAGCGCAGGAAAGCCGAGGACGAGATGAGAGCGCAGATGGCCCTCGAACACGAAAGGTACAACCAGCTCGTCATCGCGAAGCAAAACGTCGACGCAGAAAACACCAACCTGCTCAAGGTACCTGTGACTCACGCAGGCGAACGACGAAAACCACCTCAAAGCCGTCGAAGACCTCGAAGCTCTCTACGAGAAAAAGCTCACCTACGAGAACGACAAGTACATCCGACTCGAAAACGAGCTGTTGGAAGAGCGACTCAACAACGAGAAGAAGTAGCCCCGACTCACCAGACTCAACGAGATCAAAGAGAAGAACAAAGAGATCATCGAAGAGCTCAAGAGAGAGTTCAAGGCCAGCTACGACGACGCCAAGAAGATCTACGAGAACACCCAGTCCGCCTCCAGCACGCTCGACAAAGAGTACAAAGCCCGTCTGGCTCAGCAAGAAGAAGAACACGAGCTCGAGATCAGAGAGCTGAACGCCAAACACAAAGAAGAGCTGTCCAAGTCCCTCAAGTACCAGTCTAAACTCCAGACAGAGTTCGAAGTCGCCAAGCAAGATCTCAAGAAAGCCAAAGGCGACAAGGCCGAGTTCGACAAACGGTCGCAAGAGAAAGACGACGAGATCAAAGGACTCAAAGCGAAAGTAGCCGAGCAAGAAGTGAAGATCGAGAAGCTCAAGAAAGAGCTCGAAGAGACCAGCGAAGCTCTCCGCAAGAAAGAAAAGAGCATCTACGACGCGAAGTCCAAAATCAACGACCTGCAGAAAGCCAAGCACGTGCTCTCTTTCCGCACGACCGAGATGCGGAAGAGCTTGGAGCCGAAAGAAGCGCAGATCGAGAAGCTCAAAGAAGAGCTCTACAAGCTGCAGAACGAGTTCGAACTCAACTTCGTGGACGGCCAGAAGAAGGAAGAAGAGATCAAGCGCAAGGAAGAGAAGATCGCCAAGCTGACCATGCAGCTGCGAGAACAGGTGGTGATCTCGAACAAGAAAGAGAACGAACTCAACAAGATCAAGATGGACCTCTTCAACTGCTCCAAGATGAAAGACAACAAGTCGCTGGTGCAGGAGTTCAACAAGATCTACCAGAAGAACGTCGTGGAGGACAAGATCAAGCACGAGAAGCAAGACCCCAAGAGCATCGCGGAGATGAAGCGACAGATCGACTACCTGGAGAACCAGCTGCGGCAGATCAACATCTCCACAGACAAGCTGGTGAAGAACCGCGAGCTGCTCATCATGAAGCGCACGAAGCACAACATCGAGCTGATCAACGACCTCAACGAGCTCAAGAAGAACAACAAAGGTACTCTTCCGTCAGCAGACCTCACCGAGAACAATAAGTCACTCGCATCGAACAACGCGAGTCTGAACAAGACGAACCAGAGCTACAAAAACGAGATCATGCAGCTCACCGAAACGATCCAGCGGCTCTCGAAGCAGAAGGTGAAGCGACTGGGCACGAAGGAAGAGTTCCAGGACATCCGCGAGCAGGTGAACCCGCAGCAGAACGCATCGCAGAGTCTGGGCCAGAGCCAGCTGCAGGCGGAGGAGGACGGGGGCAACCTGAGCGAGCTGGTGCAGAGCAGCCCCGAGCGAGCGCGCGACCTGCTCCTGGGGTACAAGCAAGAGATCGGCTACCTGCGCGGCAAGCTCAAGGCGCTGAACGTGCAGGTCTAACACTTACCTCACTATCCAAGCCTCAGGCACGTCGAATTAGTAAAAGTCGTCTTCGTAGGCTTCGAGCAGCTTCTCCATGTCGTCGCCGTCGGTGTCGGCCTGCTTCTTCGGTTCGGTCGGCTCTGTCTGTCTATAGAGGATGGCTCTGCTGCAGTTGTTGATCACTGCAGAGCAGAAGTCGATTCTTTTCTGGAAGTTCTGCTGCGGGATGTTCGTGCCGTACGTGTCTTTGTTCTCGTTGAGGATCAGCTCCTGCTTCTCGATGGCCACGAAGCCGCTGACCACGCCGTCGCGGATCGCTTTGGAGACCAGCGACTCGACGTCGGAGCCTCGCGGCAGGCTGAGCTTGAGCGCGATGTCTGCGAAGCTGATGCGCGAGTAAGACAAGTTGATCTTTTTGAGGCCTGCTCGGATCACGTTGAGGGTCAGTCTGTTGATCAGCACGAGCAGGCCGTCCTTCAGGAAGACCCCGCGGTACTTCTCGACGACTCTGTCGAAGCTGCTGACGTCGCCCTTGACCAGCGAGCTGGTGAGCTGGTAGTAGGGGAAGAGGTAGGCCGCCAGCTCGCCTTCGGTGAAGTGGCTTCTGCTGGGGATTTCTCCGAGGAGCATCTCGACGACGATGCCGAGTTTCTGCGCGGTGAGCTTGAAGCCCTTCGCGGACTTTTCGGGCGACTTGCGGAGAGCCTGGTTGACCCTTGCGAAGGCTTCTTGGTAGTCGAGTTCGACGGCTTTGATGTAGCCCGTGTAGTAGAGGTACTTGAGGAACTCGTTGTTCATCTTGTTCTCGGGGAAGAGCGTCTGTCGGATGAACTCGCTGGCCGCGAGGAAATCTTTGGACACGATGAAGCAGCGGAGCAGCAGGTTGAGCAGCGTGGCCTGGGAAGACTCGCGCTTGGTGACGGTGCAGGAGCGGTAGAGCTCGAAGAGCTTGACCCTGCAGCTGGGGAGGTTTCCGTGGAGCTCTTGCGCGCGGATGAAGAGCGAGTAGATGAAGGCCCAGAGGTTGTCGAGGTACCAGACGGGGCAGTCGTCGATGTCTGCGAGCAGGCCCGTCGAGAGGGCTGCGGCCTGCGTGAGTCGAGGCTACCTCGGCGAGCTTCTTCTCGCGCAGGTAGAGCAGCAGCGCGAGCGTCTTCACGTAGATTCTTGTTGGCTTGCTGGCTGGCGAGGCCGGGTCCAGCGCCGCCTTCGCTTCGTCTTCGAGGTCGATCGCCCGGTCGAGGTCTGCCGGCAGCGGGCCGGGGAAGGTCTGGGCCCAGAGCGGCTTGAGGTGCGAGAAGCTCGCGTGTCGCTTGAGCAGCTTGAGGTGGCGGGTGATGCGGATGCCGAGGTCGGTTTCTCTGTTCTTCTCGAAGCTGTTGAGCGAGCTGACGTCGTGGGCGATGACTGGTGAGTCGAGGCTACTCTGGAAGGGGCTGCCGAGGGCCTTGCCGGGCTGGGCGTCTGCTGCGGGGGCAGGGGGGTTTGCGGGGAGGGCTTCGCTGCGAGACATGCTTGATTAGAATCGGACTGGAGATGCAATAAATAATGAGGATTATCAGCATGCACATCATCAAGACCGACGCGTCTGCAGCGAAGAACAAGAAGAGCTTCTTCCTCTGCTCGGCCTTCGAGCTCGGCTTCGTGAACTTCCTGCAGCGCTACTTCTTCAAAGAACACCTGGTCTTCGGGGCCAGGACCTGCATCAGGTACGCGTGGCTGACCAGCAACCTGACGCCTGGCGACCAGGTCTGCATCAAGCTCGAGGAGACGGACCAGGCGCTGGCCTACGCGGTGCTGCTGAACAACGGGCTCGGCGGGGTGATCATCGCGGACAAGGAGTACCCGGGGAAGGTCTGCATCAAGATAATCAACGAGATGCTGCAGGGCTTCCAGGGGTCGTACGCGGTGGAGAAGTTCGCAGCGCTGCAGAAAGACGCGGACGTGGACTACCCTCCGCTGGAGAAGATGATAAAGTGCTACCAAGACCCGAAGCAGGCAGACAAGCTGCTGCAGCTGGAGGCGAGTCTGACGGAGACGCAGACGGTGCTGACCAAGACGATGTCTGACGTAGGCTCTGCTGAGCCAGCTGATCGACCGGGGGACGAAGCTGGACGAGCTGATGGAGAAGAGCGACGACATATCGAAGGTGAGCATGGACTTCTACAAGAAGGCCAAGGCGACGAACACCAAGTGCTGCAACCTGTACTAGAGTGCAGGGGTAATTAGCTCTTAGACCAGCGGCGTTAGTTGAGGTTGCCGGAGCCTTCGTGGTTCTTCTCTTGCGAGCGAGAGCGTTCTCGGAACTCGCGGGAGTACTCGCCTGCGCCTCTGCTGTCGTCGTCGAAGGGGTTGTCCATGTACGCGCTGCCGACCTGCGGGCGCTGCTGGTGCGGGCCGGGCGGGAAGCTCGAGCGGGCGCCGCGCATCATGCCTCGGGGCGGACCGTTCCTGCCGAAGTCGCCCATGTAGCCGCCGTCGGGGCGGTCCATGTCGCCGTCGTAGCCGCCGGGGGGCCCGTAGCGGCCGCCGCCCTGGTAGCCTCCTCCGCGTCGGGCGGGTCCGCCTCTGTTGGGCGGGGCTCTGTTTCCGCCGCCTCTGCTGCCGCGGTTGTCTCTGTGGCCGCCCCTGCCTCCGGAGAAGCCTCGGAAGCCTCCGCTGCCTCGGGGCGCGCCGCGCATGGGCGGCCTGTTGTAGCGGATTTCGTTGTAGTCGTCGTCGTTGTCGTGCATGTCGTGTCCGAGGCCGTCGGCCATGCCCTGGTCGTGCTTGGTGTTCTTGAGCTCTTCGTCGATGTCGTTCGGCTTGAACTCGTTGCAGCTGCCGCAGCGACGCCGCTCGCCTTTGTTGATGTTCTTGCAGTTCGGACAAGACCAGTTGTTTTCTTCGTAGAGCTTGGAGAGCATGTAGGTCTTGTTCTTTATTTTGTTAAGATTCGGTCTCTGAATACCGCACCGATTACAGTATATTCTTTTGGCCCAGTTTACATTACAGCACTGCTTTACTCTACATCATACCGTTGGGTCTGGACAGAGCCAGTCGCCCTCTTTGATTACCGGCGGCTTCGAGGCGGGCTTATACAAGAGCGGGTTCACGAAGTCGAGGTCTTTCAGGTTGTCCTGTTCCATGAACTTGTCGTCCGGGCCTCCGCCCATTCTCTTCATCGGGCCGTTCGGGGGCATGCCGCCCGGCGGGCCGTTCGGATTGAAGCCGCTCTTCTGCAGCTTGTCGGGGCCGCTCCCGACGGGGCCAAGCTTCTTGCTGTCTACCATACCGAAGTCTTCGTTGCGGCCAGGCTCCACCATGACCGGCTTCCTGATGATCGCGTCGAGCTGCTGGCTGCTCATGAAGGCGTCTGTCTGGGGCTTCATGCCGTCCTGCGAGCGGCCCAGCATGCCCAGCTGGCCCGGTCGCATCGCGTGGTCTTCCGGGGAGTGGTCTGTGCTGATCCTGTCCATCTCGATTGATTCTGATTATAGTCGCCTCACCTAATCTTTGATTTGCCGCCTCGTTAAGGTCATTATCTACCTGCAGTCAAGCGAATCGATTGCAAAGCAGTTTCCAACTATTCGATAATTAGGTGAAGGGGTTTGGGGTTTGGGGT
>JFJP01040490.1_pt1 | contig 11143 bp, 4 predicted proteins | sample 431651 | NCBI WGS metagenome assembly JFJP01 (sample SAMN02602958, study PRJNA72255) | Microbial mat metagenome, whole genome shotgun sequencing project. | biome: fresh water; feature: sink hole; material: water; isolation source: purple microbial (photo- and chemosynthetic) mats found in... | reverse complement strand
TGGGATTTATAAGGACAACATGGGCCGTTTTTGGATATCGGCGCATGGCGATGGATTGCTATGCTTTACTAATTTGAATGAAAAAGGAACCCTTTTCAAACATCAGCAAAACAATCCCGGAAGCCTTATCAACGATAATGTGCGCACTATTTTTGAGGATAAACAGGGAAACTTATGGTTTGTAAGTTATCAAGGAGGTATTAACATACTGAGCAATAAACCCGATTTGTTTAAGAATTACAATTTAAAAGATCCAAATCCCAATTATCAAAGCAAAACAGTAACCAGCATAGTAGTCGACAAAAAGGAAACTATTTGGTTAGGAACCGATGGTGGTGGTTTAAAAATGATTAATAAGCTCACAGGAACCACCGAACATTTTTATCCGGGCTCCAACTTGCAGCAATCCATTCCCGATAAGGTGATTATGAGCCTTATGGTAGATAAAACTGACCATATATGGATAGGAACCTATCTGGGTGGACTTTCAGTGTACAATCCGCAAAAAAAACAGTTTAAAAATTATTCCAACTCTAATAATCCCGCATCGTTGAGTGGTAATTTTGTTTCGAATATACTTCAAGACAAGAGAGGTAAAATTTGGGTAGGTACAAATGGCAAAGGATTAAATTTATACGACCCTTCAACCGATAATTTCATCCGGTATTCAATGAATGATACCAGCAACCAGACCCATTTAATTAACGACTGGATTAATGTGTTGACGGAAGATAACAATCAGCGCATTTGGATTGGCACTTTTTGGGGATTAAGCATTTTTGATCCATATAATGGACAGTTTATTAATTATTTGCATTTAGAAGGTACTGTTACCGGATTGAGCCACAATACGATTTTTAGCATTTTAGAATCGTCGAAAAATGTGATGTGGCTGGGTACTCGCAATGGATTAAACAAATTTGAACCTGAAAAAAATGCTTTCAAAGTTTATACTATTGCCGATGGCTTGCCCGGAAACATAATTTATGCTATTCAGGAAGACAGTTTTGGAAATTTATGGTTGAGCACCAATCGGGGTTTGTGCAATTTTAATCCTACTACCGGAGAGACCCATAACTATTTTGCAAGCGATGGGTTGGCGGGCAACGAGTTTTTTAGAAATTCATCGTTTAAAAGTGTAACCGGTGAACTTTTTTTTGGCGGCCTTGATGGCATGAACTCTTTTTACCCCGAAAGTATTAATGAAGATTATACCATACCCACTCCAAAAATTACGGAATTCAGAATATTTAACCAAGCGCTGGTGCCTGGTATTCCATTCGGGAACCGGATGTTACTAACTAATCCCATCTATAAAACCGATACCTTAATTCTTAAGCACAAAGACAACAGCTTTTCATTTGAATTTTCGGCCTTAGATTTTATTCTACCCGAGAAAAACAACTACCGTTGTAAAATGGAAGGTTTTGATAAGGAATGGAGGCTTATGGACTATAACCAGCGGTTTATTACTTATACCAACCTTGATGCCGGAACGTATGTTTTTAAAGTAAAAGCATCGAGTATTAATAACAAATGGAGTGATGCTACCACGAATCTTACACTGATTATTGAACCCCCGGGTTATAGAACCTGGTGGGCTTATACTATTTATTACTCATTTTTAGCCTTTCTATTATTCTTATTCTGGCTTATTTCCATCAGAAGAATTCAACTGAAGAACCAAATTAAGATGGTACAATTAGAGAAGGATATATCGAACGAATTGAATCAGGCCAAGCTGCGTTTTTTCACAAATGTATCGCATGAGTTCCGCACTCCTATTACGCTTATAATTGGTCCCTTGGAAAAGATGATGAACGACCCGATATTATCGGCAAAATATAAAAAAACCATTGATACCATGATGAAAAATGCCAACCGGTTGTTGCGATTGGTTAATCAATTAATGGATATGCGAAAAATGGAGTTTGGGAAAATGCAGTTACGGGTTGAAAAAGCTGATTTATTGCTATTTATTGAAGACATTCATTACGCATTTAAAGAGTTGGCCGAACAGAAAAAAATAAATTTTCGGGTCTATAGCGAAGTGGAGGATTTGATACTTTGGTTCGACTACGACAAATTGGATAAAATACTATTCAACCTGCTTTCCAACGCGTTCAAATTTACTCCTACAAATGGCGAGATTAGTATTTATATTGCCATCGTAAAACGGGATACTGAACAACCGTTTGTGCGAATAAGTGTTGAGGATAATGGAAAGGGAATTCCGGCTGCTGATAAGAATAAAATATTTGAACGTTTTTATCAAACATCAAATTCCTACAATCAGATAGGCTCTGGCGTTGGCCTTTCATTAACCAAAAATCTGGTAGAAATTCATCATGGGGAGATTACTTTTGAAAGTGAAGAAAACAAAGGAACTCTTTTTAATGTATTTTTGCCCTTATCAGAAGCAGCTTATGCCCAAGATGAAAAATTTGCCCCTGACATTTCCGGAACAAAGCAATACGTCCACATGGAACCTATTATAGGACATGAAAACGAAGAGGAGTTAGTTACAAAATCAAAAAACAATTCCGATAAAGCACATTCGATTTTAATTGTGGAGGATAATTATGATTTACGGAAATATATTGCCGAAGAATTATCGGAGTTATACCAAGTATTTGAGGCATCCAATGGAAAAGAGGGATTAAAAAAAGCCATTCAGCATTTGCCCGATCTTATAATAGCCGATGTGATGATGCCCGAAATGGATGGTTTGGAAATGACCACCAAAATTAAAAGCAATCTAATAATCAATCATATTCCGGTAATATTATTGACCGCCCGCAATTCTATTGAACAGCGCATTGAGGGAATTGAGCACGGTGCCGACTCCTATATTCCCAAGCCATTTCATCCAAGCCATTTAAAAGCGCGTATTAAAAAACTTATTGAATTGCGCCATGTACTGAAAGCGAAATACTCGTTACAACTGGAATCAAAAGAGGCTCCCATATTGCATACCGAGGATCCGTTTCTTCAAAAGATTACTGCATTAATTCTAAAAAATATTGACGACACAGAATTAAACATTGAGTCGGTGAGCAAAGACATAGGAATGAGCCGCGGGCATTTGTACCGCAAAATAAAGCTGTTGACCGATAAAAGTCCCAGCGAGTTTGTGCGGTTGGTGCGGCTGAACGAAGCAGCTCGGTTGTTGCTTAAAAAAGATAAGTCAGTAAGCGAAATCAGTTATTTGGTTGGTTTTAATTCCCCCTCTTATTTTACCATTTGTTTTAAAGAACACTTTGAGGTGGCTCCTTCGGATTTTGCCAACAGGGCGAATAAATAAATTATCTTGAACTAAGGTTGAAAAAGGAACTGCTTATAAAATATATTCACAATACTTTAATGAAAAGATGGGTAATTAGAATACTTAACGTGAGTTCGATGTAACCATAACTACAACAATACTTTCTTTGTTCTTTTTGACTGCCGCTCAAAAAGAACCAAAAAACCCACCACAATACCGAATGCGCTATTTCATTTTACCCGCAAGGCCAGTGCAAGAGGACATGAAATAGCTCATTCCGCGCCTATTGTGGACGGCCGGCCCGCCATATTTTCATAGCATAAAGCAGTGTTAACCCCAAAACGATGCATTCAAACATGTAACACATATTTACAGTTCCTTGCTTTCAAGATTATGCACTATATTATTCATTAAGGGTGCGGTAGGCAGGCGAAATATGGTGTGGAATTTAGATAATTCTTGAATCGCACAATTATTAATTGGAAACAACAGATGCTATTGATCTCATAAGATTAATCGAAGAGCTAATTGAATTATCTAAATTCGGAAATTTCGCTTGACTTTTGGTCCTTTTGGTCAAGCAAAAGGACAGAAATTAGAAAAGAAATAAGGTTCTTTACGTTCGACTTACAATTTTACACACATTTATTTTGTTAGGTCGAACTCACGTTACTTAGGTAATTTTAGAAAAATAACCCTTTTTACAATTCATTAATTCTATTGATAATTTCAGCCAATTGCTTATCGTTATTTAATTTCAGATGGTTTACATGCAACATTTCTTTAATGGCTTTATGCTTTTCTTTTGGGAAAAACGCCAGTAAATTGCGCTTGCGAGGCGTGAACTTTTGAAGCATATTGTTCTGCTTTATGTAATATTGAAATCTGGTGACAAATTTTTCCTCACCTTTTAGCAGGGTTACTTTGCGATAGCAATACACCGAAGTTATTCCTTCAGCAATTACTTCCAGATAAATATCGATTTTTTGAAACCCACTGGTATCAATATAATGAATAAATCGCATGCCTTCTTTTTCCATAGAGTTTTCAAAGGTAAACGATACTACTTTTCCCTTTATGACTATACCGGTTTTATAATCGGTTTCGCGCAACCATAGCAATTCGTCATTCCAACCATTATAGCGAATCATGCAATTAGGCACTCTGTACCCATTGCTAAAACAGATGGTTCCTTTGGTCCAATTGTTGTAAAATTGTTCTTTTTTCGATGGAAATTCATTTACATAAGTAGTGGCTACTACGGGAACGTTGCTTACCGTTTCAGGCAAGCCTGCACAAGCCTCGTTACTGGTTACTTGTGCCAAAAGGGTGTATCCCAGAACTAAAATTCCAAAAAGTATAACATATTTTTTTGCCATATAAATTATTCCATTGGTTGATTGTTTTTTCCTAAATGAATGGGTTGCTGATATAAAATAGATTCTCCCGTTTTGGTATTTCCATAAATGGTAAGCAAATACTTCTCACCGATATCTACTGGAGCTACTTTGAATGAAAAAGATTCATTTTGAGCTAAGTTCACATTAGGATTCCAATACACATCAGGCTCCACTACCGGACTATTCGGGTTATTACTTGCTGGCTGAAAAGCATCAGCATAAAAATTATTACCGTAATAATACCCAAAGGGCGACACCTCCTTAAGCGAAAAGTTTTTGTTTCGGGTAAAAATAGAAACCACACCCATATAAGTTAAATGCCCATAAAGAAGTTCAGAACTAAATATTTCAACACGTTCTATTTCTGCTGACGAAAAGTGCGCAACGGTATTCATATCCATAACCGGATTTCCATTGAGGCAGACCAACACATTTTCAAAAACCACCTGCTGTTGTTCTGTGATAATTCCCATTTTATAGCTATCGCCTTCCTTTTTAAACCTTACAGCCGGCAATATATTGTCAGCAATTTCTTTAAAATCGTTTAACGATTCAAAATCAGCAGGATAAATCACATAGGTGGGATTTAAGAAGAAATTATCAATGGTAAGATTACGATTTGGTTGGAGTTCAACATTGGTTTTAGGTGTAAAAATCCGGTTCACCAATTCCCTTTTTTGGAGTTGGAGTAAATACTCGTATTCATTGGTTTTCAAAGTATAACCCACGGTATCAAAAGAACCAAGCTGAGGCCTTTTTTGATCAATCTCCCAAACCACACTATCAAAACCCGGCGTGTTAAAACCCAGTTGGAGCAATAATTCTTTGTTATTCCAATTCGTATCCAGGGCAAAACAAAAATTGCCCTTTTCATCGGTTATGGAGTAGCGGAAACTCACCGATTGACCCGTAAACGAAATATAAACCGGCTGATTGCTGCAGGGAGCTCCATTTTTACCGAATACCTTACCCGAAAGAATGGTAAAGCCCTGTTCTACATCAAAATTCAAATAATCTTGATTACTTACTAGTTCCTTATATTTGGAAGCTTCAAGGGAAACCTGAGCTAACATATCGCTGAAAGGTGATATTTCAGTAATTGACACCGACATTTGAGCGGTAATACTTTCTTTTGCCAATGAAACACATAATTTAGTTGAACCAGTATAAGGAACCGAACTGGTATCCTGCTCCACTGTTACTTTGAGCAAATTGTTGTTTACAAATAAGGCGTTATTGCTGTCGGTATGTGTTGCTTCCGATGTATTTTTTACCAGGGAAATTTGTTGCATCGGCTCTAGTTGAATTTCCTGAATCAAAATAGGCGTTGAATAGGTACTTTTCAAAGCTTCAGCTCTGGAGCTGTTAGTATAAACATGCAAAAAATACAATCCATTCAATAAATTATCAGGTATTATAAACGCTCCATCTGCTTTATTGCCATTAACTTGGATTTTCCAATTGGTAACTGATTGGTTATTAATATCGGAGATATCAAAATATACGATTGTTCCCAAAGCCAACTTGTTCTTTTTATTTATTGGTTCACTAAGGTAAACTGCATATTTTAATAAAGAACCTCCTATAAAGACTTGTTTATTCAAATGTACGTTAACCTGCTGCGCATTGGCAATAAAGCCATTTGATAACAAGGCAGCTATCAGTAAGAATATTTTTGGAAGTTTTAATATATAATGAAATCTATTTTGCATAGTAATTCCCATAATTCAAATTAATAATTAAACACCTGATTTTCAGGAAAAACGGTATCAACAAATGTAGTGTCAACATAAAACCGTTTTGGATACCAGCCTCCTTTTATTACTGTGTCGTTATAAAAACGGCCTTGGTACGAGCGGTATCCAAACGATTCCTCCACATAAACGGCATAATACCGCCTGCTCACCGAAACCACATCGAACAAACCCAATACCGCACTGTTTGGTTCGGTTTCGGAATACATATTACCATACAATTGTTGCGGAATGGGGTCAAAAATTCTATCGGATGGATTCAGTTGTTCTTTTGCTTTTGAATAATAGTTGTAAGTTTCGGCAGAAGTGGTTATTAAATCAACGGGAAAAATCCATTCAATAAAGGTGTTGGAAGTATATTGCGAAAAGTTCCGACATTCGGGATCGGCTGGCAAAAAGATGGTATTCACAGTTAAATCGGCTGCACTGTTTTCCCATTTATCCGAAACATTTCCAATGTTCGGGAAATTAGTGTTTGAAACGCCTTCCAACACATCGTATAAAGTGTCGTAGGTAATTTTATAATTTAGTTGGTAGAATGTGCAATCAATCTGAAATCCGCCTTCACGGTGAACCCAATCTTGCGAGTGCACATAATAATCAGACATTGCCCGATAATACACATTCTCACGTTTAGGAGGGTTCATTTTCAAATATATAAATATTCCTTGCTCTGTTACTTTGTTAAAATTACCATTAAGGTCTTCTACAATAGTAACCTGTTGATTAAAATCGTAAAACACTTTATCAATACCAATGGTATCATTCAATATCATGGGTTCCGACTTTAGCAATGTACCATCGGGCATACGCACTTCAACAAAATAACCTGTGCCATAATTAAGCAATACTAAGTTTTTGTCGATACTATACCGTCCAGGTGTTAACTCAAGCAATTGGTATGATTCCTGAGTATCGGTATTAAGAAAAACCTGAGCTCCGGCAATGCGTTTCATCCGGTTGTTGTTATAGGGCATTGCATAATACAAATCGAAGCTTTGCAACCCATTTAAAGTGCTCAATACTCCATTTACCACAGGAATTTTTGCATTGGCGTCCAGATTATCATTTTCATAAGGTACCTGACATTGACTCAATGTAAGTGATATGAATACCATTGCAATAATTCCTGTTTTTACAAACAGGGAATTCCTAAAGCAGTTGTTTCGATTATTTATCCTCATTAAAACACAAAATTATAAGTTATGGTAGGGAATGGAACCCCTATTAAATACATTTGATACATACTAAAAACCTGATAATTGTTTTCAGGCCTTGGTGTATCGCGCTGGTATATTATAGAGTAAGCATTATCTCTTCCATAAATATTTAAGATGGCAAAATTCCAACTTCCTTTCCATTTCTTTTTCTTTTTAAGGCTTTCGTCAATGCTTATAGAAACATCGAGTCGATGATAGTCCGGAAGACGATATTTATTTCGATCGGAATAATAAACAAGCTGACTCTGCCCCAGATAATAGGTATATTCAGGCAAAGTTACAGGCCTTCCGGATGCAAAAGTGAAACTACTTCCAAAGCGTATCCGACGGTTTAACTGATATGAAAAACTCAAGTTAAGATCATGGGGTACATCGTATTGCGAAGGGTAAATCTGATTGTTATTGATGCGGTCAGAGAAATTAGCTCCATTGGTTTGCTTAAAAGCTCTGGCATAGGTATATGATATGCTTCCGGTAAGTTTACCCTGTGTCTTTTTTACCATCATTTCCAATCCATAATTTTTGCCGGTAGCCATTAGCAACTCCGTTTCAACATGCGGATTAAGCTCTAATTCTGCTCCATTACGGTATTCCGTAAGATTCTGTAATTTTTTATAATACCATTCAACCGATGCTTCGATGCCATTATTTAAGAAATTGCGATAATAACCTAAAGCCAGCTGATCAACTATGATGGGTTTTATGAAGGGATCGGCCAGTTTCCATATATCTTCGGGAGTGGTGATAGAAGTATAAGAGAGGAGGGCCAGGTATTGTTTGTTGCGGTTATAACTAAGTTTTACTGAGCTGATGGGATTGATTAAATACTTAAAAGAAGCGCGTGGTTCAATTCCCTGATAACTTGCCACCACTTCACCTGAATTAAAATTTGAAGTATCGGTAACACCAGTTGCTGCACTATTAGTTTCATAGGTATAAATGGTTTGATGCCCCATATATCGATACAGCGTGTATCGCAGCCCTGCCTGAAAGGAAAGATGGCTGCTTAATTTTACAGCTTCGTTAATAAATACTGAATATTCGTGACCTAATTCTTTTCGTATATTCAAATAATCAACTTGCGATTGACCAATGGGCTCTCTTTCACCAGGCCTAATCTGGTATTGAAGCACCTGTGCTCCCATGGTAATAGTTTGTTCGCTGAAGCCGGTATATTCAGCCATTATTTTCCCCGACAAGTAATTCACACTGGAATATACCACTTGTGCCGTAGTTGGTTCTTCATCCATAGTATTGGTTAAGGAATAGGAACTGTATGAACCGGAAAGTGTAGTGTTAAAACTTGGATTAAAAATGTGCTGCCAATTAGCTGAAAGCAACTGGTTGCCATATTGGTATGAAAAATCGTTGGCATACTTGAAATAATCGTAACTGCGATAGGCAAAAAGTGAAATGGGATTGTTTTTCAAGTTAATGCTTAGCATTCCATTCAAATCGTAAAACGAAGCAGAACTGTTTTGAAGATTATAGTCGGGCATTTTTGTAAGCAAATAATCGGAATAACTGGTACGTCCTCCCAATTTCAGCGATACCAGGTTTTTATATACAGGTATTTCAAACATCAAACGGCTGCTATATATTCCAATACCTCCTGTACCTTTGAATTTTTTAACTTCGCGCCCGTTAAAATTTATATCCATAACTGACGAAACACGCTCGCCATATTCTGGTGGGATATGCCCCTTATATAAAGCCACTGCAGTAACTGCATCAGGATTTACCGCCGAAAGCAAGCCCATAACATGTGAGGTATTGAATAAAGGACTATTTTCAAGTAAATACAAGTTTTGATCTTCGCCTCCGCCGCGCACATTAATGCCAGCACCAAATTCACCTACTGATTTTACGCCCGGCATGGTGGTAAAGCTTTTTATTATGTCGCGTTCACCTATCATCGAAGGTAAGTTTTTAATCGATTTGGCATCCAGTTCAACAATGCTCATTTGATCGCGGGTTACATTGCGATCCACTTTTTCCGACAAAATAACCACTTCGTTTATGGCGTGCGATTCCTCAAACAACTCAATATTAAAGGTTCCCGGTCCTAAAACTTTAATGTTTAACACTTGCCCTTCGTAGCCCACACTGGTAACTTTAAGCTGATACGTTCCCGATGGAACTTCAAAATAATAGTTCCCGTTTGAACCTGACACTCCATAAATACTGGTATTCAAAACTTGAACAGTGGAACCAACCAACGATTCTCCGTTTTTTCCGTCCAAAACAAAACCACTAATGCGATTTTTTGAATACTTGCCAATATCGCTTGGATTCCCAATAAGAATGAAATCCTTTATTAATTCCTGGTTATAACCTCCAAATAAATTGTTCATCGTTTTAAGGTGTACCGCCACTTGTTCCTTTGGAACTATATAAAAGTTATTGCCAATGGTAATACTTACTAATCCGGTTTTATCGAGAACTTTTTCAAGAATTGTATTAATGGTTTTTTCATTAAAAGAGCCGCTAAAAACAAGGTCTGTTAGCCATTCCGGCTGATAATAAATACGAACGCTCGATTTTACTTCCAGCTGCTTTATAACCTCTTTTAAAGGGGTATTGGTAAAGGACGCCGAAATTAACTTCGCCTTTATTTCCTGAGCATAAGTAGCATATATTGGAAACCCTAAAAAAAAGAGGATGAATAGGTATAGTAGTGACTGTTTTTTTATGAGCTTTTTTAACATATTAACTAGCTATTATAACCACTGGTTTTAACTTAGAATGCTATGTGCCAATAGTATTTTTTTATGAGCAAAATAACAGCATTAATTACCAATAGAATATAAAATATGTATCCGATCCTGACTATTCCTTTTAATCTAGTATCATTTATAAGAAATTTTTGCTTTATCGACGCGGGGTATAATTGGTTTTATGTTATTTAAAAACATTATTTCTTATTGCCGAAACTTAATTTACCTTTTATAAGTATTAACTATTTTTTTCAACTATTTGTATGCGTGTTTTTTAGGCCAATAAATGATACATAAGTAAAAGACTAATGATACATAGGTAAAAGTATTCGGTACATAACTTAAAGCATCGGGTACATAGTTGAAATAGAACTATTTTATTCTGATATACTTTTGCTAAGTAAAGTAAAAGTTTTTTCATGATTAGAGGTTTAGGTTTAGTAATGGTTTTGGCAACAGCTAATTTATTGCTTTCATGCAACTCGTTGAGCAATCAAATGAAAGAGAGCACGGTAAGTGATAAATTAGCTTCGCCAGAAGCTATTCAATTAGTAAGCAAAATTGCTGTCAATGCTCAAAAAGGAGTAATGATAGGTCATCAGGATGCACTGGCTTATGGAATGGGATGGAAAGGTGAAAACTTCCGCAGCGATATTAATGATGCATGTGGCGATTTCCCGGCAGTTTATGGTTGGGATTTAGGTCATATAGCCGATTCGGTAAATATTGACAGTGTTCCATTCTCGAAAATGAAAACCTGGGCCGTTGAAGTATACCAAAGAGGCGG
>JFJP01036303.1_pt1 | contig 11143 bp, 8 predicted proteins | sample 431651 | NCBI WGS metagenome assembly JFJP01 (sample SAMN02602958, study PRJNA72255) | Microbial mat metagenome, whole genome shotgun sequencing project. | biome: fresh water; feature: sink hole; material: water; isolation source: purple microbial (photo- and chemosynthetic) mats found in... | reverse complement strand
AAGCGCATGCCGACGGTATGGGCATGTCAGGCCGAAGGATCGAGCGCCCTCGCGCGTGCCTTCGCCTCGGACGGTTTCGGCGATCCGGTTGCGAGCACTACCGCGGCCGATTCGATATCGGTCGACGTGCCGAGAAACGGCGCGCATGCGCTCGCCAAAATGAAAGCATACGGCGGCAAGGCCGTCGTCGTAAGCGACGGTGAGATATATGCGGCGCAGAAAAATCTCGCGTCCAGGGCCGGCCTTTTCGCCGAACCGAGCGCGAGCGCGGCCTGGGCGGGATTCCTCAAGGCGGCGCATGAAATCGGCAAACGGGATACGGTCGTCGTCATGATCACCGGATCGGGATTGAAGGATATCGACGGGGCGATGAAAGCCCTCGCGCAATCGTAAAAACAAGGAGCATCTATGATAAATTTGACGGTCGACGAAAAGGGAAGACAGAAGAATATCCGGCGCTGCAGGGACAAAGGGATCATCCTGCCGACCTACGAGCAGATGCGCGATCCCTCGAAGATCCCCCAGTCCGTAAAGGACGAACTCAAGAATATCGGACTCTGGGACGTACACAGCACAAATCTGTTCCGCGTCAACTGGCACAACGAGCCCAAGGAAAAGGGCGGCCAGTTCGGCGGCGTGAATTACATGGAAATTCCGCGCGAAATCACCGGTACGAAAGCCCGCATCGTCGGCCTCGTCGGAAAGTGGTTTCCAACCGGCGCCCACAAGGTCGGCGCGGCGCTTTCCTGTCTTCTGCCGGAACTGGTGACCGGCCGTTTCGATCCCACGACCAAAAAAGCCGTATGGCCGTCGACGGGAAACTACTGCCGCGGCGGCGCCTATATCTCCCGACTGCTCTCCTGTCCCTCGATCGCGATACTTCCCGCCGGCATGAGCCGGGAACGATTCGAGTGGCTCAAGACGATGGCCGAGGAAGTGATAGCAACTCCCGGGTGCGAATCGAACGTCAAGGAAATATTCGACAAATGCATCGAGATCGAACAGACCCGGCCCGATGCGGTCATCTTCAACCAGTTCGACCAGTTGCCGAACCATTTGTGGCATTACGCGGTGACGGGACCCGCCATGGCCGAGGTGTTTGCCAAAATTGCCGGGCCTGCCGGACGGGTTGCGGGCGCGGTACTTTCCTCCGGATCGGGCGGAACGTTGGGTGCGGGCAGTTATCTGCGCGATACCTTTCCCGGCGCCCGCGTGGCGGTAGCCGAAGCCCTGCAGTGTCCGACGATCCTTGAAAACGGTTTCGGCGACCACCGCATCGAGGGCATCGGCGACAAGCACATTCCCTGGATCCACAACATGCGCGAGACCGACATGGCCATCGGCATCGACGACGAACTCCCGATGCGCTTCATCCGCCTTTTCAACGAGGAGGCGGGGCATACGGCCCTCCGCGAGGCGGGAGTCGATGCCCAGACGATCGCGCGGCTCGAGCTGCTCGGTATATCGGGCGTCGGCAATCTCGTCGGCGCGATCAAATTCGCCAAATACTATGAACTCGACGAGAATGACGTCGTCTTCACGATGTTCACCGATTCCATGGTCATGTACCAAAGCCGCCTGACGGAACTCGCAGCGGAGCGCGGCGCGTACGACCGCCGGCAGGCCGACCGCGACCTCGACCGCCTTGCGGGCATTTCCGTCGACCACCTGCTCGAACTTTCCCAGGTCGACAAGCGGCGCGTGCATCAGCTCAAGTACTTCACCTGGGTCGAACAGTTGGGCAAGGATGTCGCCGAGCTTCGCGCGCAATGGGACGACCATCATGCCTATTGGGGCGGCCTGCGCGGACAGGTAGGCGCCCTCGACCGCATGATAAACGAATTCAATGCGGAGGTTCGCGGATGATCCTCCTGAAGAACTGTTTTCGCGTGATCCGTCCCGTGTACGGCACCGGCAGGAATGCCGGATCCGCGGCGGACGACCTTTCGGGTGTCGATATCTTGATCGAGAATAACCGAATCAAGACTATCGGGAAACAAATACCCGTTCCGGCGGGCTGTACGGTCGTCGATGCGTCCCGTCACGTGGTCCTTCCGGGCCTGGTCAACACCCATCATCATTTTTATCAGACGCTTACCCGGAATATTCCCGCGGTGCAGGACGCGAAACTGTTCAACTGGCTCGTCTACCTCTACGGTGTCTGGAAAGGCGTGGACGAGGAAGCCGTCTACTGGTCGAGCAAGCTCGCCCTCGCGGAACTCGCGAAGACGGGATGCACGCTGAGCACCGACCACCATTATCTGTACCCGAACGGTTTCAAGGATGATCTTCCCGGACTCCAGTTCAAGGCCGCCGCCGAAATCGGGCTTCGCTTCGCGCCGACGCGCGGCTCGATGTCCCTTTCGAAAAAAGACGGTGGGCTGCCGCCCGATTCGGTGGTGCAGGACGAAGAGACCATTCTCGCCCAAAGCGAGGAAGCGCTGAAAAAATACCACGACCCCTCCGCGGATTCCATGCGCCGCCTGGCGCTCGCTCCCTGCTCGCCGTTCTCGGTATCGGAAAAATGCATGCGCGACGCGGCCGATCTCGCACGGCGCTACGGCGCGCGCCTCCATACCCATCTTGCCGAGACGCTCGACGAGGACGCGTTCTGCCAGAAAATGTACGGCCGCCGGCCGCTTCAGGTCATGCAGGATTGCGGTTTTACCGGACCCGACGTGTGGTATGCGCACGGCATACATTTCAACGACGCGGAGCTCGAAATCCTGGCCCGTACCGGCACGGGAGTGGCTCACTGTCCTTCCTCGAACATGCGCCTCGGATCCGGAATCTGCCGGGTGCGCGAGATGCTCGACAAGGGTATTTCCGTCGGCCTCGCAGTTGACGGCTCCGCTTCCAACGACTCGTCGGACATGCTCGGCGAGGCGCGCCAAGCCCTGCTTCTGCAGCGCGTCCGTTACGGCTCGGCGGGGATCACCGCCCGCGAGGTCCTGGGCCTTGCGACCGCCGGAGGCGCACGCATACTCGGTTTCGAAGACTCGGGAAAAATGGTGGAGGGCGCCCTGGCGGATATCGCGCTCTTTGACATTTTCAAGATGGAGTATGCCGGTTCCCTTTCGGATCCCGCGGCGGCGCTCCTCTTTTCGGGGTACAATCACGGCGTCGACCATCTGATCGTAAACGGAAAATTCGTCGTGCGCGACCGGGTGCTCCTCGGCGCGGACGAAAACATGATACGCGACGAAGCGAACAAATGCGCGAAGCGGCTGCTCGAAAAAGCGGGAGTGGAGGCGAAATGGTAAAAGAATACGCAAGACCGGCATCCATCGACGATGCCCTCGGACTGTACGAATCGGTACCCGGTTCGGTTCTCCTGGCGGGAGGCACCTTCCTTCTCGCCGGATATTCCTTCGGCTCGCAAATAGTCCGCAACCCCACGGCGTTTTTGGCCAAGGGAGATTCCAGGGCGGCGCTCTCGCCTTTGAAGCTGCCCGAATCGGTAATCGATATCGGACGTCTCCTGCCATCGCATGCGGAACGGAAGGGCGACGTGCTCTCCATCGGCGCGGGTTGCACGTTCCAGAACCTCGCGGAGTCAGATTCCGCTCCGGCGGTTTTCAGGCAGGCCGCGCTCAGCATGGCCAACAGGAACGTACGCAACCGTGCGACGGTCGGCGGTAACGTCGCCGCGAACAAATCCTGCGCGAGTCTCGTCCCTCTTTTTTTGGCCCTCGACGCGGAGGTCGAATTTGCGTCCCGTAGAAAACCCGTCGCCCGTCGGCTCTTGGCTGACTGGCTGAAGAGTCCCGAGGGGATCCTTCTATCTGTTTCCGTCCGGTTGATGTCGGGAATGTATGCTTCCGGAAAACGCTACCGGCGCACCGCCTGCGATATCGCGACCGCTACGGCGGCGGCGGTTTTCACGAGGGACGGGAATCTCCTCCGGAACGTACGCATCGCCCTTGGCGGTTTCGGTCCCGCCGCGAGGCGTTACCCCGAGCTTGAAGCGGCACTCGAGGGGAAGGCCCCCGGCACGCAGTCCGAAATCGAAGCTCTCGCTTCCCGTCACCTTACGGCGATCACGGATCAGCGGGGAAGCGCGGAATATAAAACAAAGTGCGGCTCCGTGCTGCTCGCCGATGCGATTCTCGAGGCGGAGGTAATCGAATGAAGGTCTCATTTACATTGAACGACCGTCCCGTCGGCTGGGAATGCGAAGCCGGGGAAACCCTCCTTGTGCTGCTCAGGCGAAAGGGCATAATCTCGGTGCGCGACGGCTGCGACGGGGAGGGTTCCTGCGGCCTGTGCGCGGTCCTCCTTGACGGCCGCCTCGTCAATACCTGTCAGATTCTGGCCCTGCAAGCGGAAGGAACGCGCATTATAACTGTCGATCATTATACCAAGGATCCCGTACTCGTCGTCATCCAGCAGGCCCTCATAGACGCCGCGTGCGTGCAGTGCGGCTACTGCACGCCGGCGGTCATCCTCGCGGTGCGCGAGCTCCTGGAACGGGACCGCGAACCGACCCGGGAAGCGGTGCAGGATGCCCTTTCGGGAACCCTGTGCCGGTGCACCGGTTACGAACAGTTTTTCAACGCAGTGCGTATTGCCTCGAAGCGTCTCGGCGACGCGTCGTACTTCGAGGCCGCCGCTCCCGAATTCAGACCCGATCTCCGCCATGTCGGCAAGGACCGCGACAAGGTCGACGCGCTCGCGCTTGCACGCGGCGAGCGCGCCTTCGTGGAGGACCGGATCGACTCGAATACCTGTCACCTCAAGATGCTGCTTTCCCCCCATGCCCATGCATGGGTTAAAAAGATCGACATCGGCGCTGCCCTCGCCATGAGCGGCGTCATCGACATCGTCACCCACGAAAATTGTCCGGACCTCGTATACACCACGGCCGGACAGGGGTTCCCCGAACCGAGCCCGCACGACCAGCGCATGTTTCCGCGCAAGGTGCGCTATGTCGGCGACAGGGTTGCCGCGGTCCTCGCGGAAAGCGAAGCGGAAGCCGAGGCTGCCGTACGCGCCATCAAGGTGGAATATGAAGTGCTCCGTCCCGTTCTTTCGATCGCCGAGGCGAAGGCCGCCGGCGCCCCCGTCGTCCATACGGGAGAGGTCTCGTACGTTTCCGGTAATCCGCCCGAAGGTACGACGACGAAAGGGGACGGACGAGACGATCCGGTCATGTACCAGTTTCCCCTCCATGCCGATCCGCACCGCAATATCGCGGCGAGCGTTTCAGGCGGCATCGGGGATCTCGACAAAGGCTTCGCCGAGGCCGATGTCGTTCTCGAACGCACCTACAAGGGGAACCGGGTCCAGTGTACGCCCCTCGAGCCGCATGTGGTCTTCGCCCGTCTCGAAGGCGGACGCCTCATCCTGCACGCCTCGACCCAGGTTCCCTGGCACGTCAGGCGCATCGTGTCGCGCGTCATCGGCATCAGCGAGAACAAGGTGCGGATCATAAAGGAACGGGTCGGCGGCGGGTTCGGGGCCAAACAGGATATAGTGGTCGAGGATGTCGCCGGATATATGGCATGGAAAACCGGGAAGCCCGTTTATTTCCGCTATGACCGCGCCATGGAGTTCATGTCGAGCCGCACGCGCCATTTGATGGAAATCACCGTGAAGCTCGGCGCCAAACGGGACGGCACGCTCACCGCGGTGCACATGAAAGTCGAGGCGGATACCGGTCCGTACGGCCAGCACTGCCTAACCGTACCCATGAACGCCGTCAGCAAGAGCCTGCCGCTGGTGCTCTGCGACAATGCCGCTTTCGAAGTGAAAACGTTTTACACGAATCTGTCCGTCGCCGGCGCCTATCAGGGGTACGGAGCTCCGAAGGGATCGTTCGCCCTTCAGACCGCGCTTGCCGAACTTGCCGCCGAACTGGGCATGGACCAGATGGAAATCCTGGAGAAGAACCGGGTCAGATCGGGTTCGCGCATAGAAATCCTCCGCAGCCTGGGCGAAGGCCGTCCTGGCGCCGCGGTGACCCTCGGCGAGTGCGGTCTCGGGGACATGATGGACCGGGGAAAGACCGCCTTCAAATGGAATATGGCCAAGACGGTATCTACGGATCCTAACTGGAAAATCGGCCGCGGCGCGGTGATCATCCAGCAGGGCTCGGGCCTTCCCGGACTCGATGCCGCCAACGCCGAGCTTCGACTGCTTGCCGACGGAACGCTGATCCTGCTTTCAGGCGGAGCCGACCTCGGCACCGGACTCGATACCGTAACCTCGAAGGCCGCCGCCGAGATCATGGGACTCGACATGAAGGATGTCGCCATCATTTCCGGGGACACGGACATCACTCCCTTCGACAAGGGCGCCTATGCCAGTTCCGGCACCTATTTCTCCGGAAACGCCGCGGTACGCGCGGCGGAAGATTTGCGCGGCAAGTGCCTCGCGACGGCCGCGAAAATTCTCGGCGAGCCGCTCGCCGATCTCTCGCTCGTTCCCGGCGGAATCATAAAAGGGAAGAAGGGCGAGATAAGCCTCGCGAAACTCGCGCACATGGCGACGCAGGGCGAAGGTCACTCCGAACTCGTCGGGGTCGGAAATTTCAAGACCGACCATGCGGCTTTCCCTTACGGCGCACATTTCGTCGAGGCCGCGGTGAACGTGCGGACGGGAGAGGTCAAACTGAAGCGCTACCACGCCTACCAGGACTGCGGTACGCCGATCAATCCGGCACTCGCGCTCGGCCAGATCTACGGCGGGGTCATGAAAGCCGTCGGCCATTCGCTGTACGAGGAGCTCCTGTACGATGCCGAAGGACGACCGTGCAACCTGAGTTTCCTCGATTACAAGATCCCTTCGATCTACGAGGTGCCTGACGATTTCCACATCGAGCTGGTGCCGGTCGAGGACGAGATCGGACCGTTCGGGGGAAAAAGCGTTTCGGAAATCGCGCTCAACGGAGCAGCCCCGGCCATCTCGATTGCGATACACGACGCCGTCGGCGCCTGGTGCCGGGAGTACCCGTTCACGCCCGAACGCGTGCTGCGGGCTATGGGAAAACTGTAGAAACGTTTTTTTTGGTATCGCTCCCGTTGTCGGGATGCATATATGTAATGGAGGATTTGAATGGACACTGCAAAAATACGCGGCATGATCGAGCAGCTCTCGAAGAAGAAAAACAACATGCTCAACAAGGACTTTCTCCTGACCTGGGAGAAATCGCGGGATGAACTCGAGGCGACCTTCCTTGTCGCGGATATCCTGCGCTCGATGCGGCAGGAAAACATCAGTCCGAAAATTTGGGAATCGGGAATCGCAGTATCGAATTTCCGGGACAATTCCACGCGTACCCGCTTTTCGTTCTCCAGCGCCTGCGACCTTCTGGGTCTCTACGTGCAGGATCTCGACGAGGGGAAGAGCCAGATCGCCCATGGCGAGACGGTGCGCGAAACCGCGAACATGATCAGTTTCCTGTCGGAAGCGGTCGGCATACGCGACGACATGTACCTTGGCGAGGGCGACAAATACCAGCGGGAAGTGGCCAAGTCACTTGATGAGGGTCTCGCAGCAGGCGTGCTGCCGAACCGGCCCGCGGTAATCAACTTGCAGAGCGACATCGACCATCCGACCCAGTCAATGGCCGACCTTCTGCACCTTTCGCACTATTTCGGCGGTCTCGACAAGCTGAAGGGAAAGAAGATAGCGATGACCTGGGCGTATTCCCCCTCGTACGGAAAACCCCTTTCGGTCCCTCAGGGCATCATCGGACTCGCCAGCCGCTTCGGCATGGAAGTATCCCTTGCTCATCCGGAAGGGTACGGACTCATCCCCGAAGTAGTGGAGCTGTCGAAAAAACAGGCGAAGGAATCCGGCGGATCCTTCCACCATGTAAATTCGATGGAAGAGGCCTTCAAGGACGCCGACATCGTCTACCCGAAAAGCTGGGCTCCCTACGAGGTCATGCAAAAACGCGTACCCCTCCTGCATGCGAACGACCAGGCAGGCCTCAAGGATCTCGAAAAACAATGCCTCGCCAACAACGCGAAGTTCCAGGACTGGGAATGCACCGAGGAAAAAATGAAGCTCACCAAGGGCGGCAAGGCCCTGTACATGCATTGCCTTCCGGCCGACATAACCGGAGTATCCTGCAAGGCCGGCGAGGTCGCAGCGAGCGTGTTCGAACGGTATCGGGACGACACCTACCGCGAGGCAAGCTTCAAACCCTATATCATCGCCGCGATGATACTGTTGTGCAGACGGGGCGATCCCGCGGCCACGCTCTCCTCGCTTCTGGGAAGGGGAACGGCCAGGGAAGTTCTCTGATAAAAATGCGACTTAAGTTCCGGTATAAGGTACCGGAACGGAGGCGAGCACGAACGGATGGCCGTACAGCGCGGAGAGGCGTTCCGTCGTGAGTATTTCGGCCGTATCGCCGAACGCCTCCATGCGGCCCTTTTTGATCAATCCCGCCCGGTCGGCGTGCGCGAGGGCGAAGGCGATATCGTGGGTGCTGAAAAGAATCCCGCGGCCTTCGCCCGAGAGCTCCCGCAAAAGGGAGCCGACGGTCGCGATATGGGCCGGGTCCAGCATGTCGCCGGGTTCGTCCAGCAACAGCCAGTCGGCTTCCTGAACGAGGGCTCGCGCGATGCGGACGAGCTGCAGTTCGCCGCCCGATATGGCGGTGATGCGGCGGTCGGCATGTTCGATCATGTTGACCCTGCGAAGCGCGTCTTCGGCGAGCTTGCGGTCCGCACGCGACGGCAGCGAAAAATAGGAAAGGTGTGGAGCGCGGCCGAAGCAGACGTATTCGAGACAGGTGAACGAAAACGCCAGCCGTTCGGATTGGGACAAATAGGCGATCATGCCGTTCCGTTCGTACCGTCCGGACGCGGGCTTGAGCCATGAGGCCGCGATGCCCAGAGCCGTCGACTTTCCGGAACCGTTCGCTCCCAGTAGGGCGGTAATCTCCCCTTTCCGTGCCGTCAGGCTGAATTCCCGCAGCGCATCGACCTCCGCGTTTTCATACCTGTACGAAACCGACTCCAATACCAGCATGGCTATTTACGCTCCACGTATATTCTTTTCCGTACCAGAAGCATGAAGAACACGATCGTACCGATGAAGGCCGTCATGATGCCGAGCGGAAGCTCGCCGGGAAGCAGGCCGCGCGCGAACATGTCGCAGACGATGACGAAGGCGGCGCCGAAGAGCGCCGAAAGGGGAATGCTCGCCGCTCCCTCGCTTCCGAGGGCGATCCGGGCGAGATGCGGCACAATCAAGCCGACCCACGAGACCGGTCCCGCCGCCGCCGTGATCGTGCTTACGCCCGTAGCCGCCACGCCGAGCATGAGGGCGCGCTCCAGGCGGGGCTTCGCTCCGAGCGATTTGGCGCTCGGCTCGTCGAGCGAGAGGAGGCTCGTGCGCCAGCGCGCGAGTACGAGTATTCCCGTGCAGGCGAGCGACACCGGCGCGATCACGGCGAGTTTGCCCCAGCCCACGCCCGCGAGGCTCCCCATCATCCAGTACATCATGTCGGGGAGTTCCCGCATCGGATCGGCGCTGTATTTAACGTATGCGACGGCCGCCGAAAAAAATGCCGATACGGCTATTCCCGACAGGATGAGGCGGAGGATGGATCCTCCGAAGCGTATGCGCGAAGCGAGAAAAACCGACATTCCGAGGGCAAGGAGCGCGAAGGCGAAAGAAAACCCGAATACGCCCGCCGCGCCGAAGGCGAGCGAAAACGCGAGCGCCGCGCCGAATGAAGCTCCCTGGGTAACGCCGAGGAAACCCGCGTCCACCAGCGGATTCGCGAACAGCAGCTGGAATACGCACCCGGTGACGGCAAGGGTGCCCCCCGACAGGATCGCGGCGAAAAGCCTGGGGAGACGCACGGTCATGATGATTCGCCGCGCCATCTCGTCCGCGAGCAGGGCCGACGGAGGAGTGAATCCCGGCGCGGGATAGCGCCCGAACAGAAGGTATGCGAGCGAGAGCACTGCGAGTCCGGAAATCGCCGCAAGAAAGGGCAGGGCACCGCGTTTTGGCGTCATCCTCAGTTCCAGCTTCCGCCGAGCCGGGGTTTTATGACTTTGTCGAAAGTGGCGTCGTTCATAGCGTAAAACAGGGAATAAAACTCCCTTGCGCTCGATTCAATGTCCTGCGGGGACTTTTTGTCGGTTCCGATTATGCCGGTCAGCCAAAGGAGGCCGAGTCCCCAGCGGGTGTCCGGCTGGTCCCACGAATAAAAATCCTGCGGAAAACCGAACAGTTTACCGCTTTTTACCGCGGCGAGATTCGCATAGCGTGGATCGGACGCGATGGCCGCGACGATTCGGTCGATATTGTCCTTGTAGGAAACGACGAAAATATATTCGGGATTCCAGAGCGCCATCTGCTCCGGATTGATCTGCGCCCAGCCGGATCCGGGATTGCTCCCCTTCCAGACGGGATTTCCTCCCGCCATGCGCACGAGAATCGATTGCATCCAGGAATCAGGCGGGGTTTCGAGACCTCCCGCACCTGCCTGCACAAGGAGTACTCCCGGAGCGATAGCGGCCGGGGAATCCCCGATGTTTGCGGTAATTCTCCTGTAATACCCTACAAGTTCTTCCGCCCTCGCTTCCTGGTTGAAGACCCGCCCGAGCGCGGCAAGATCCCTGTAATAATCTTCCGGAGTCTCCAGGTTCAGATAGAGGGTTTTGATTCCGAGGGCCTCGAGCCCTTTGCCCGTACTCCCTTTCATGGACGACTTCATGATGACCAGATCCGGTTTCAAGGCAGCATAGGCTTCCGGTCCCGCCTGTTTGTCGAGGGACGGTTTCGCCATGAAGCCGGGACTGACGGATTCGAGGAACGTTCCCAATCCCTGGTCGGTACCCGCCACGGCGATTACCCGGTCGCGCACTCCGGGAAATGCGAATACCAGGTCGGCCACCATTACCACGGCCTTGCCGCCCAGTATGATCCGCGCCGGTATCGGCTGATTGTTTGTTTGGGCCTGAACCGGAACTATAAACGCACAGAGCGCAAGACAACTGATAAGGCTGAGTAACAATGGGTACTTTTTCATGCCTTCCATGATAACACGGAAAAAACCCGTGGGCAAGCAGATCCGGAAGGGAAAGAAGCCCGACTCCCGCGGTCAAAAGCTCCATTCCCGCGACTTTCCCTACGCGCGCACACGGTCGCGCGCTACCCATTCTTTGAAAGG